>ERZ1026805.1141-NODE-1141-length-15391-cov-16.224635_pt1 | contig 15391 bp, 13 predicted proteins | sample MGYA00520883_ERZ1026805 | MGnify/ENA primary metagenome ERZ1026805 (study PRJEB33270, sample SAMEA104284476) | anaerobic digester metagenome | biome: Anaerobic digester microbiome; feature: mesophilic sludge digester; material: Anaerobic digester biomass... | reverse complement strand
TTATTTTCTATCCTTGCCCTCAATTTATAAAGCGGGTTTCACCCTTTCACTTCACTCATTTACCCCGTTAACTTATTGGCGGGTTTAATCTTGTGGCAACCATTCATCCTTTATGGTAGGTTTTTTATCGGGTATAGGGTCTTCAACTGTAAAGCTTTTATCGGAAAGATTGTAGATAACCTTAATTCCTGCTTTTCCAAAAGCAGGTTGAGTAATTGCTGTGATTGTATAAGTATCAGCTGAATATTCAAATTTAAAATCGTTTGTATTGATATCACCCAGGTTCAGTTCTTCCAAAAAGGCAGGATAATCTCCAAATTCATCAGCTTTACGGTATGTTTCCATTGCCTCAATGATATTTTTGAAAGTGGGGATTATATTTTCAAATTTTTCCTGTGCAATTGCTTCATTGGCTTTATCTATTTGGAGTTGTTTCATTCCAAAGTAAAAAACAAAAACCAAGCCCACCAGCATTAAAATCATAATCAATTCAACCAGGGAAACTCTGGTGGAAAAATCAGCCATTTTAGGAGTTTTTTTAGTATTCACTGCATTTTCGTTTTTAACATTATCCGGCATTATATCCTCCCGGGATTTTTATCATTTTTTACCTTTATTTTCAGGTTGTGCTTTTTGTCAAAGGATTTTATTAAAAATGTCCCTAACAGATAGCATAAATTTAATAGCAACACGAATTGAACTGATTTCACTTCCTATTTTCCATTCTTTTTTACACCGAGAATACTGAGAGCACCGAGGTTTATTTATAATTAGCAATTCTCCCTTCTCAGTTTTTCATTCATCACAGTCCCCAGAATCTAATAAACCTTGACAGCATAATTTCATGGCTGGTCTTTTTTTCTTGAGCTTCGTAGGTAACAGTATAAGCTACGCGGTAATTTTTAGGCAAGATAAGACGAATTGATGCCTCATTGGAAACCAAAATCCGGGTGCGGTTTTGCAAGTTTGTGGCCTCTTGTAATTTCAGCATATAGTCCAGAAAAATACTGCTTCCCAGATATTTACTCATTGAAATAGATAAGTTATTCAGTAAAATAGAAGAACTGAATTTGGCGATATCGGAACTAAGCTGATTCATATCTGTATATTCAGCAAATTGTTGAGGATTATTGGTATATTCAGTATAAAGATTTTGAATAAAACCGGCATTTATGGTGAAGCTATCCAAATGCAGAGTTCTGCGAATATAATTTTCTATGGGTGAAAGAATGGGAGTGAAAAGTGAAGCATCAAGGTTACCGGAAATTAAACCTAATGCTTCATCTTGCCAGAATTCACCCTGTGTTCTATCGGGAGTTTCTGTTCCCGTATAATGCAAACGAGCCAGAATTTGACCGATGGTTTTATCTTCAGGGTTATCACTTGTTAAGCTTAATTGCAAGCGTTCCATAAAACTCTTAGTATAATCGGAAGATGTTATTGCCGAAAGAGTTATCATAGAACCATCAGGTGCTCGTTTATAAAAAATACCTTCCAAACCTAACAGATTTTGGGAGTCAACTAAGGTTAAATTCACTTTTTCCACTTGAAAGATGGTGCCGAAAATATCAACAGTTCCCTGTTCCGAAGAGAAAGACGCTTCTTTAACAATAAATGATAAGCCATCATAAGCTAAATGCAAATATCCACCCGGAACAACTCTCAGTTCTGCAGGGTAGGTTACATACTTAACATTCTCTCCAACAATGAGTTTAACATCCAATATAAAAGGCAGGGGGTTGGGTTCGGAGGTTTTTTTCTTGGTGGAACCACGAACGGTAGATGCCAAAGTAAGTAAATTCTCGGTATCCGGAGGATAAAGAACATTGGTGTTGGAAGCAACTGCTTCTCCGCTTATTTTCATTTGGTCAAAGGGACCTCGGATTGTGGCATAACGACTATTTTGGCCTCGTAAAATTACTTTGGTTAAAGAACGGGGAGTTGTATATTTAGGGATGTTTACAAGAATACCAGGTTCTTCACACATCGCCCTAAAAATTCCCAAATCCAGGAATCCCAGCATAAAATGGTCGCTGTTATCAGCTTCAAAGATATTATTAAAAATGAGTTTGCCTTCTCCCATTTGAACCTGTCCATATTCAATAATCAGGCGATTCTTATCAAAACCGCCTCTAATATTGATGTTGGCAAGGGGTTCCGTTTGGTCTTTAAGGCGAATAAATCCATTGTTAATGTTAATTTTTCCGCTGGAAACCAGAAATTGATCTTCGCTAGTGCCAATGCTTATGCTTAAAGAGGATCTTCCTTTTGCTTCTAAAATGTAGGGAGTGAGATTTTTCAGCCAGCCAAAAAGTTCACCTTCCACATTCAGATTCAGCTGTTCGGGTCCTTCAAAAAATTCGTTGTAAAGTGCATTATAATTAATTGCACCCGAGCCGTTAAGCTTAAAAAGTCCTGCCGATTGCACAAATAAACTGTCTACAATGAGTTGCTGGGGTGTTTGTTTACCTTGAATAATAGCTGTATTGATGGTATAATTTTTTATAGTGATGTCTTCCGAAAGAAGGTTTGCCCTCAGTTCCAATTCCGGTTTTCGTTCTTCAATTTTATGCCAGGTAATTCCTGCTATTCCATTTAATTTTCCTGTTAAAGGAGAATTAATAATAACATTTTGAATAGCGAGGTCTTGGAAACCAGCATCCAAACTAATATTCAGCTCCGGTTGGAAACCAATAAGACCGCTTAAATTCAGAATGTTTTGTTCCGAATTGTGAATATTACCCGCAACCTGAATACTATCTACAGGACCGTTTAATTCTAACTTCAGAGAAAAAGGAGTAACTGCCAAAAGGTCAATATAAGATAAATAGGCATTTGCTTTCAGTTCTCCCAAATTTTCACGATTGTATTCGGCAAAAACAGTTAGTCCGTAAAATTCGGGCAGATTGATATCCAGCTGAGGAAAATAATGCACAATATCCAAATAACCGATGTTTTTAAGATTTAAGGCAAAATTCAGGTCCCGATAGTTGGAGAGATTAATTGCTCCGCTTAAACTGATGAAGTCATTAAACTTAAAACCCTGAACGGTAAGCAGGTTATCTTTCAGCATTGCAGAAAGTTCAAAATTTAGGGGCTGATAATTCATCATTCCATTCTTGCCGATAAGATGTAAAGAGGCCTCTTTGGTTTTATAATTAAAGGTTCCCAAGGCATCTAAAGGGGTATTTACTGGCACAGGTTTATCTAATTTTACTCCCAAAAGTGTTTGTAAAAGGACATTTTCACCTGTAATGATTGCCTTTATGTCTCCATTCAGATAGGGATTCAGTTCAATAACTTTGGGTTGAGAATAGAGTTCTGCCACTTCCAAGTTATCAAACTTTGCATCTAATAGAAGGTTACGACTAATAATATCACCTATAACTTTAATATTAAAACCGTTATCTCCTGATATATTGGCATCTAAATATAGATTATTGTCACTGGCAAGAGGTATTAATTTTACTTTACCTCTTACTCCTTGAAGCGTTGCCAGGTCATAATTAAAATCCAGCTGATTGATAGTGGCATCAACAAAAGGATATTTTTCCCATAATTCTGCATAAACATCCAAATTAGCAGTTGCTAGATAGGGCTGGGACTTTATTTTTATCGGTTTTGTTTCCAGATGAGCATTGATTGTTCTGTAAAGAGGGTTTAGATTGCCTGAACAGTTAATAATTTGATTCTCAAAAACGAGTTCCGGTAAATTAAAAGCAAGCTCATTATTGTTGTAGGAACCGGTTAAATTAAGATTGCGAAAAGCATATTTTTGATATTTTGCCTGGGTAGAGGTAACATTTAGTTCCAATTCGGGTTTATCTATAGTGCCATATCCTTTAGCTTGCACCACTACATAGCCCTGAAGTTCCTTATGGAACATACTCAAATCAATATTGGCAGTGGCAGTGGCATAATCAAACTTCATTTTTTGGTCTAAATTGCTTATTCTAACCTCTCCTTCCATTTCACTACTGCCAAAATTGCTGTGAGACAGGGATAAATTGAGGTTTCTACCATCGGTTTTAACCCAAAGATAGGGAATTAGAACAGGATAATTTCCGGCAAATAATGTTTCCGTTCCCCAAATTTGAGCTTCAGCTTTATATTTAAGAGGAGCTTTTAGGGTATCCTGCGTTAAGGATGCAACCAAGGAAATTTCCGTTTGCAGATTTTGTAAATCGGGATGAGAAACGGAAAGAGGTCGGAAAGAAGCAATTTCAGCATCCACTTTAGCCAAGCGTCCTTTATCTAATAAGCCCTTAGCGGTCAATTTTCCGCCTTTGGCACTTAAGGCATTTAAGGTAACATCGGAAGTGGATTTATTGATAGCGGTCAGGTTAATTCCCTGAAAACTGTCTGATATGCTTAAATACCCTTCCTGTATAATTTTAACCGGTATTTCAGCAGAAATAACAGCCGTTCCTTCAGTTAACTGCAAACGCTTAAAATAATGAGCAAAATCGGGAAGAACAAGAGGTTTTTTGGCTTTAGGAGGTTTTGGTTTATAAAAATAACTGTAATGTACCGTGGGCTTGTATATTTCTATGTCACTAATTAACTTACTGGTTTTAAAACCGGAAAAAAGGTAACGCGTAAGATTATACTGAACACTTAAGCGATGAACCTTTACGGCAATACTACTATCAGCCGAAGTATAAGTAATACCTTGTGCTAATAACTGACGGTCACTAATATGCAATTCATCAATAGTGACCTCACCCTTGGTCAATTTCCCCAAATATCTGGCGAGATAATTTTTGCAGTAATTTCTTAAACCAAAAGCATACCAAGCAAGAAAGAAGCCCGTGTTTATCAACAGGAGAATCAGCACAAAAATCAGGAACTTTTTTGCTTTTGGCATAGCAGAATGACCAGTTTATCTTTTTTCCAGTTTGCCTTCGCTTAAATTATAAGTTACCTGTGCCTTAGAGGCATTAGCAACATCATGAGTTACGATAACGAAGGTTTGACCGCGTTCTTGATTGAGCTTTAAAATCATATCCCAAATCTCATTGCTGTGTTCCGGGTCAAGATTCCCTGTCGGTTCATCTGCCAAAACGATTTTAGGATTATTGATCAGAGCTCTGGCAAGAGCAACCCGTTGCTGTTCTCCACCACTTAATTGATTGGGATAATGAGTGATGCGCTCAGCCAAATCAAGTTCATTTAGAAGTGAAACAGCATTAGCAATTGCTTTGGAATGACTTACACCAGATATTATCATCGGTAAAGCTACATTTTCCTGAGCTGTGAGGTCTTCTATCAGGTAGTGAAACTGGAAAACAAATCCCAGCTCTAAATTGCGTATGGAAGCAGCTTCCGGCATAGTGGACTGCACATAATTTCCACCAATCATTACTTTTCCGGAATCCGGGGAATCCAGTAAACCCAAAAGATGAAGGAGAGTACTTTTTCCCGAGCCGGATTTTCCTGTAATACAGACCAATTCTGATTCCTGCACTTCAAGAGTAGCTTTCCGTAAAACATTGATGGTCTGATTGCTGTCTGTGTAACTTTTGCAGAGGTCGTAACCGGCTAAACAAATCATACTAAAATCCTTATAAAATAAAACAATCGCTTTTTCATAATATAATCCCTTATGGGTTGCGCAGTAATTCAATAATTTCCATCTTATCTATTTGCTTAAGAGGGAAATAAATACAAATAAATATCAGAACCGAGGAAACAACAAAAATGATTATTTGATTTAATGGAATGATACTCGTGTTTAAGCTGTCAATAAAATAAACATCACCTTTCAGTTGATAGAAATTCTGCTTTTCTATACCCCAGGAAAGAAGTGCGCCAAAAACCAGACCTGCTATAATAGCCAATAAAGCAGAGAGCCCTACCTGTAGACAAAGTATTCTTTTAATGGAGGCAGAATTGGCTCCCAGGGTTTTAAGGACGGCAATTTCGTTCTTTTTATCCAGAATGATGGTTGCCACAGCAGAAATAACATTTATTCCGGCAATTAAAACCAAAAAGCAGAAAATAATAAAAATCAGCCATTTTTCCATTTCTACCAGATGTAATAAACCGGCACTGAAGGTCTGCCAAGGGTATACTGAATATTCGGGACCTGCAATTGTTTGGAGGAGTTGAGCAATTTCGGGAGCTTTTTCTATGTCCTTTGATTTTAAGCGTATTTCCAGTTTACTGAAACCGGGTTTTGCATTTAGCATATATTCGGCGTCCGTAATATTGGTAAGAACTAAAGAGCGGTCTGTTTCATAAAATCCACTGCTGTAAATGCCTGCTATCGGTAAATAATATTCTGAAGGAAAAATGCCTAAAGCGGATATATTATCTAAACGGGTAAAGACAACTTTTAAAGTATCTCCAATATCTTTACCCAGTTCTTTAGCCAGATATTTACCAATAATAACTTCTCCCTTGGCAGGTATTTTTTTGCCTTTTTGAATGTATTTTGCCTGCGGAAAGGGTTGTTTACTGTTAAAATCATAAGCATTGAGAATTGCACCCCGCACTTTTTCTTTTCCAGCCACCATAACAGGGTAGCTAAGCAGAGGAGTAATTTGCTGAATTTCATCCCTTTTAGAAAGTTTAGTTATCAGCGAATCGGTTTCATCGTTGGATATATTATCCAGATTTGCTTTAGTTAAAGTGATGTGAGGGAAAGTTCCCAAGAGGACATCCTTCAAAGTCCTTTCATAACCTTCAAAGAGGTTCAAACCGGCACTTAAAATTCCTACAGAAAGGATAATTCCCAAAATCATAAACACAAAACTGAACCGTAATAAATTACGCTTGGGAGCTTTGAGATAGCGTGTTAGGAAAAAAGTGGAAAGCTTATCCATAACTAATTAGTGAGATGGTGAGATGGAAAATGATGTTCTCATCATTTCCTGTCTCCTAATTCTATAAAGGGTTGCTTGGATTCCAACAAGGGAACCGGGGACTCAATATTCAGGCAATGAGTGATAGAAACAGGTGTCCTGTTTCCTTGACGGAAACGATTTACAATTAATTCTGAAATTAAGCCCATAGAAATAAACTGTAAACCACCTAAAATAAGTAAAATGCCTAAGAACAAAAGAGGACGATTGGAAAGCGGCTGACCATAAAACAATTTCAAAATAGCAAGGTAAATACTAATTATAAGACCAATAAAAGTGGAGGCAATTCCAACGCGCCCAAAGAGATACAAAGGACTTTTACTGTATTGGGTAATCATTTTTACGGTTAGAAGGTCAAAAAAACCGCGCAAATAACGCTCTTTACCATATTTGCTTTTACCGAATTTACGCGGACGATGAGCAACCGGAATTTCGCCAACTTTATAGCCCAGGGAATGAGCCAAAACAGGTATGTAACGATGCATTTCTCCATAGAGGACAAGTTCTTTTTCCAGAGGATGACGATATGCCTTAAATCCGCAATTATAGTCCTTTAATTTCAAGTGGAAGGTCTTAGCAGTAACGAAATTGAACAATTTGGAAGGCAGGATTTTATATAACGGATCTCTTCTTTTGCGTTTCCAGCCGGAAACCAAATCGTAGCCCTCATTAAGCTTGGCAATAAAATTCGGAATTTCCATAGGATTATCTTGTAAATCGCCATCCAGGGTAAAAATAATATCTCCTTCGGCAAGGTTAAAACCAACCTGAAGAGCTGTAGCTTTGCCAAAATTGCGTCTGAACTTAACTGCTTTAACTTTTTCATCGTTTTCTGCCAATTCCTGCATAACGGCAAAGCTGTTATCAACAGAGCCATCATCAATAAAGATGATTTCATATTCATAGCCCTGGCAGTTTTGCACAATGTCAGCATAGAGTTCTTTTAAGGACTCCTGTTCATTCAAGACCGGAATTATAAAGGATAATTTCATAGCTACCTTATCTTTAAATTACAATGCTCAGCAAAGTCATTACTAAAGCTGAAGCAATTGGAATCTTGATATTATCGTCAAGGGGAATGTTACATAATTCTGCTATTGTAGCGGTTAAAGCACCGAAAATAGCCAGTGGAGGATTATCCAGCCAAAAGATACCGAAAATTAAGCAACTGACAAAACAAGCCAAACTCCCTTCCAAACTTTTTTTTCCGTTGTTAAACCGGCGTTTACCGAAATTAATTCCTACAAAAGCAGCAAAAGTATCGCCAATCGTTAAAAAAGCCATAGCGCAGGAAGCAATAAGCGGATTGAAAAAAGCAACGCAAATCACTGCTGAAAAAAGCATATAAGTAGCACCCGTAAAATCTTTGCGCTCATGCTTTCTAAGCAGGATACCAAAGATGCGGTAAAAGGTCTTATGAAAATCCTTCTGCCAAAAACGGTAAAATTCTATTACCAAACTAATAGTGAAGGCAATCAGCAATAGTGAAAAACCCCAAGCACGATTAAAAGACAGCAGATAACGATAACCCAAAGGGATAACTAAACTGCTGATATGTATTGCTTTTCTTAGGGTTTCACCGGGCTCAATCAACTGCAGATGCCTCCTGTTAATTTATTCATTGATTTTTTGCTGCCAGGATAACACTTTAACCAGATTGGGAGCTTTCCACAAAACTAACGCATCGCCTTTTCCCTTATTCGGCAAATCCATACCGCTGTTATCCAAAGATACATAACGGGTAATTTCAGCTCTGGAAGTGTTACGAATTAAAAATGAAGGTTCCGGATTCAACTGTCCCCAAGGTAACAAAATTTCCAGCTTTTTCCAATTATCCCAGTTCAGGTCTTTAGGACATACCTCTGCATCGTAGCTTAATATTTCCTGTTTAGAAGGGTGATAATTCTTCTGCAAAAAGCTGTTGAAACACTCCAGAAAAGCATCGTAGTGTTCAGGTTTCATTGTAAATCCTGCTGCTCTGGGATGACCTCCAAATTGTGCTAAGTGCTTTTTACAGTGAGTGAAAGCATCCATTATGTTAAAATCCTCTCCACATCTGCCTTCGCAAACCGTAACGCCATTATGATATTTTAGGATTATAGCAGGAATATGTAGTTTGCTTACAACATAAGTTGCCGCAGTTCCCAAAAGAGTGTAAGGAATAACATCTTCATCATCATAATAAACAAACCAGTTACCTACAAAATCCGTTGCCAGGGTATCCATAAATTTGAAAATCCTGTTCAATTCGCTTTCCCATTTATTCTTTTGGCTTTCCAAGTCCTCAAAAAGTATAGCTTTGGCATCTGATAACTGCAGAATAAAACGCATTGCAGTATGCTGGCCATTAGGTTCACGACCATTAGCTATAAGATGGGAAGTATATTGCAAAAAGCTGAAAATATCACTCATTGTATTGATACGGTTATAATTACGCAGAAGAAAAGTAACTGTTTCATCCTGAACCTCATCAAAATGTTCTAAAACATAGCGAACAAGGATTCTGTTCAAACCAATCATAGGAACTTTATCGGCAATAGAACCAACAGCAGTCCAAAAGTAACTGGCAGGTTCAACAGGGTGATTCCAAAGGCGTCCCAAATATCTAATCAGCATTAAAACAACTCCTACTCCGGCAAGCTGTTTAAAAGGATATGGACATTCCGGTAGCTGAGGATTCATTATCGTAAATGCAGGAGGTAACATATCCGGCTGCACAATATGATGATCGGTTATTATTACTTCACAACCCATTGCATTCAGATTTTTTACTCCTTCTTTGGAAACAATGCCGTTATCCACTGTAACTATTAACCGGTAATCATTTTGACGCACAAATTCAATAAAACCATCCTGAATGCCATGGGGCTCCAGATTGCGATTGGGAATATAATAACAATGTTTTTGATAACCGCAGGAATTTAAGAAGTTATACAAAATATAGGTGCTGGTTATTCCATCAGGATCATCGTGACCGAAAATCACCATCGGTTCATTCTCAAAAAGAGCAATCCGCATCCTATTTTCCACCTTGTCAATATTGGCAAAAAGCTTTTCATCGGGTAGCATTTCAAGATTGGTCTGCAAATTCAGGGAAGTAAGGTTACGGGATTTAATAATCTGATTTAATAAATCATTAGATATATTTATATTACTATTAGGTTCATCTTGCTTCATTCAACTTCCTCTTTTTCAGGTATATCACGCGGAGCAGTTCTATCTATTCCCTTGCTGATAATATCAAAACCGGTAAATCCGATCATCAGCATCATTGAAGTATCGCTAAGATTGTTGGTGGAAAGAGCACCTCGTTGTAAATATTGAAACCCTAAATCAATTCTATCTACTTCATTTTTCAAGGGAAGGGTAAGTCCACAGCTGATGGCATATTCATCAATATCATTGCCATTTTTATCATAAAAAGGGAGCTGACGCATAGAGCCACCTAACCTCATAGGCAGTTTCAGAAAAATATGTTTATGAGTTTCAGTATCTGGCTCATAAGCAAATCCGATTCCTGCTTTATAACAATCCCTATAGTTATGGGAAATTGATTCCCAGGGTTCGTAGCTGATATCTGCAGTTATCTTAAATTGTTCCAAGGGCTTAACGGTTGTGCTTACACAATAAAGTTCCGGCAGTTTATATTCATAATCAACAGCCGGTTCGGTATTATGAATGCAGCTGCGAATGAGTTCACCTTTCATTGTTACGGGAGCATTGTAATGTGCACCGATACTATATTTATCAAAAATTTTAATTGCTCCAAAAGTTACGCTGGGATTCTTGAAATCCATCAGCAGGGATTCATAAGTATCAAAATTGGAATAATTTCCCGTTTGCGAAAAATAAAGTTTGTTATGTCCGAAATAATAGTTTACACTCATTCCCAAGTTTACATCTTTAAAACTGTAACTGTAAATCAGATCGGCTTTATAGAGATATTTGTCGGTGGTTTGGGTTTCCGTTGAACCATCGGGAAGGGTTCTTTGATTCGTAACCAATCCTGAAGAGAGAGAATTGAATTGAACTCCCAAACGGTGTTTGTTAATAGGTATACTGATATTAAAATAGGGAAAATCCAGGGAATCATCCCGATAACTATGTTTCTCGCCTTCAAAACGGGATTTATATTTAGTATAGCCCAAAATCATTCCGGTAGAAAATAAAGTGTAGTTATTTCTATTATGCATTGCAGGATTTGCATAACCGGTATTGAGACGAAAAACATCACTGGCACCGGTATCACCCATACCAAAGCTGTAAATATCTCTGCCATAATTACGAACAGGAAAACCATAAAAGGAGAAGATGGAATTTCCTGCCCAAAGTGATACACCTAATACTATGCCACAGATAACGATAACTATTTTTTTCATTATATATCCTTTAACTTTAAAGTCATAATATCTTGCCGGCTAATTAGTTAACCTATATATAACATTAAGCTTTTTTATGTCCGGCTTTTTTATGTGATGTTTTTACAGGGTCGGGAGGAACACGGAAAAAACGATAAGCATTCGCAAAAGAGAGTTCTGCTATTTCATTGGGACTAATTTCTTTAACTTCTGCTATCTTTTCTACAACTAAAGGCAGGAAAAGAGGTGAATTTCTTTTTCCGCGGTGTAAATAGGGAGGCAAATAGGGACAATCCGTTTCCACCATAAATCTATCCAAGGGAACTAAACGAATAACATCATCCAATTTGGAATTAGCATAAGTGATATTAGCCGTAAAAGAAATCATCCAACCCTCATCCAAAACCTGTTGTGCAAAAATAATATCACCCGTAAAACAATGAAAGACAGCTTCTTTAACTTTATTTTTTTTCAGAATGTTATAACATTCCTGATGGGCATCTCTGTCGTGAACAATTATCGGCAAATCATATTCTACAGCTAAATGTGCCTGATTATTAAAAACCTCTCTTTGAACCGTAAAAGGAGATAAATTCCGAAAAAAGTCCAGTCCGATTTCCCCGATAGCCAAGACCTTTTTTTCTCTTGCTAGTTTTTTTACCACCTCGGCATCAAAATCCACTGCATCATGAGGATGAAAACCAACAGTAGAAAAGATGTGCAAATGCTTTTTAGCCAGCTCCAATGAACTATATGCTGTTTCTTTATTGAAAGCAACATTAATGATATATTCAATGCCACTGCTAAAGCATTTGTTAATTATGGTTTCTCTGTCGGTATCAAAATCGGGATGATCCAGATGGGCATGTGTTTCAAATAATTTCATTTTTCAATTATTAAACCTCATTTATTATATAAATTCAATTCAAAATAAACAGCGTATTTTTGTCAAGCACATCAACAGCACCGATTATTTTTACACCGAGGACACTGAAATCATAAAGAGCACCGAAATAAGGTATAAGATCATTTTTGGAATGATGAGCCATTTATTATTCCTGTGGAAGCAGGAATCTACATAAGGTAAAATAATATTTATGCATTTTCAATTTGATATTTATATCACTTACCAACTTCAGCACTCCAGCACTCCAGTACTCCAGCACTTTAATACTCCAGCACTTTTTGTTTTTTCGTTAATTCAAATAGAGCCAAAGAACTTGCACATAGAGTGATGTCGGAACCGAATAGGCACCATAAATTGCTGAAGAAAGAGCGTTTTTAATTCCCGCACGTAATTCAAAGTAGTTGCTTACATCAAAACCAGCCCAGGCATCCAAAATTGTTGATGCCTCAATTAAAGATGGGTTTACGGCATTGGCAATATAATATCCGGAGTGGCCATAGATACCGCAACCGGCAACTACCGAATTATCGTAAGGTAAATGGTATTTTATTTGTTGCACACTTTGAAATCGGTATTCGGGACTTTCGGTCAAGTTTTGATAGTATTTGCTTATTACCCATTCAGGTCTGGCGATTAACTGCCAATTTTTCCAGGTGAAATTAGCATCCATTGCCAGGCGCAAGAAGGGCTGTTGTTTTTCCAAATTAAAAAAAGTGCTGTCTGCTTTTTGTTTAATTTCTTTGCTGCCCACAGCGATTAAGGGTTTAATATTCCAAAGGTTATAGCTGAATTGAACGGATACCTCACGGGGAATGGATATATCTATCAGCTCCAATTCTCCCGAGGAATTAAAAATATCTTTAACTTTCAGGGAAGAAGGGTCTTTGCCTAAAAGCTGTTTATAGGTTACTCCCGCTTCAAAGTTTTGAAGAGAATATGAAATATCGGCAAATAATCTTCCCCGTTTCCAGTCAAGCCAGTCACCGCTTAAGTCAATTTCCAGCGGGTTATCTATCTTAAAAGCGAGGGCAAGTTTATCTTCATATTTTTCTTCATCATAGAATCCGCAGAAGTATTTATCGTCTTTATTCCAGCTATGTTCATACAAAGTTTGATATTGCCAAAAACCGAATTTCTGTTCCGTGTTAATCTGAACTCTTGTGGACTTACGTTTGTATGTTTCATAAAATTCTCTGGCAGAAGCAGTTTCGGATTCTTGTAAAAATTTCAGTTTTACCCAGGGGATTCCCAATTCCGCATAAATCTGCTGTAATTCATAATCAATTTTGAAGTTGGTAAGTTGCCAATAAAAAGGGAGCAAATAATTCATTGCAATATCTTTTTTCCAACTTGCATATTCAGCTTCCCAGTTAAATAGTTTTCCTTTCCGGGAAAGACGATGTTTCATTGCTGTTTCTGCAGAGGTTATATCCGACCAGAAACCGTTTTGAGCTAGTAAATCACCTTGGTATTCCAATTCTGAATAAGAAAACAGCTCGTTTTTAACAAAATTAATTCTGGCGTAGTGATGATCATAATCACCCAGTCCTGCATCCACAGAAGTTAGAACAGGAGCAAAAGGATAAGTTCTATTGGTATAATTTACCGTTCTTTGATATTTTTTAACCGGATATAGTGTATTGAATGAACCGTGATACAAAGCAGGTGAAAATATCCCGGAAAAGGTCTCAAAACCGTTTCTTTCCGGCATCGGTAAATTGGTTCTTCCCAAATAGAAATAACAATTATGATACAAATCACCCAGGTCTAAATGAATAGGAGCAGTGCTGAAAACAGATTCACGAGTATCAATTCTGTTCTTTTTTATCCAATTCTCAATATCTGTTTTAGCTATTTCGTGGACGGTGTAACTTATTGTATCGGTTTCAGATATATTTTCCTCTAACAATATTTCTTCCGCGCTCAAAGGTAGGAACAGCAGAACAAATATTATAGCCAACCCAATGCGCGGTAACACTTTGCGGTATCCTTAATATTATTTTCCAGATTGGTTATGGGTTGCCAGCCAAGAATATTTTGAGCTTTAGAGATATCTGCGAGCCAGGCATCAGCCAGAATTTCCTTCATTTTTTCCTTATTAACTACCACTTCTTTGTGGAAAAGATGCCCATACAGGTCTCCCGCATAAAATACAAGTTTGGCTAAACTTTCGGGAACAGTAATTGTTATAGGATGTTTATTCAGGGCTTTAGCAATAGCGGAAAAAATATCGCTCTGCTTGTAAATCTGTCCATCGGTAGCAAAAAAGGTCTGAGAATAGGCAGAGGGATTATTTACACAGAGTTCAATAAACCGACATAATTCGGAAACATAAATCATATTCAGTAGTTTATCTTTGTGCCCTATTTGGAAACTAAATCCTCTATCCACTATTTTAAAAAGCTGTAAAAAGTCCTTATCTCCACAGCCGTAAACAGAACAGGGACGGATAATGGTATAATACTTTTTACATTTTTGCTTAATTACCTCTTCTGCAGCCAGTTTGCTTTTACCATAAATTGTTATTGGTGCTCCTAATTCATCTTCTTTTACGGGAATATTATTAATACTGGGACGCGATGCTGCCTGCGAACTAAGATAAATAATCTGCTGTGATTCGGCAATTCTATTGCCTGCTGCAATAATTTTTTCCGTAATACCCAAATTGGCTTTGAACATCTGTTCCGCATTATTTGCTTTTGTTTTTCCGGCATTATGGATTATTATATCTATACCGGTAAAAGCGGAAAGGAGTGAAGTTACATCATCATAATCTACCCTTACGATTTGTGCACTGGAAGGAATAAATGTAGTGGTAGCATTAGCCCGGATTATTGCCTTAACTTCATAGCCAGCAGAAAGAAAGTGTTTAACCAGATTACTGCCTACAAATCCGTTGGCTCCTGTGATTGCTATTTTCATTCCTCACCACTTATTGTATTTATCTATTTCCAAACTATAAAATAAAAATGGTGGGCGCTAAGGGACTCGAACCCCCGACCACATGCGTGTAAAGCATGTGCTCTCCCAACTGAGCTAAGCGCCCAAGCCACAATATGTTACATTGGTCGGGGTGAGAGGATTCGAACCTCCGACTCCCTGCTCCCAAAGCAGGTGCGCTAACCGGGCTGCGCTACACCCCGTTTGTCTAAAATCCAAAACTTGGACAGAGTAAATTTTGTCAATAACTTTCATTATGTAGACGTGGGTGGTAAAGGTAAAAAGTATCCCCCCTTAATATCCTTTCCTAGCAGATGCAT
>ERZ1026805.1128-NODE-1128-length-15462-cov-7.070617_pt1 | contig 15462 bp, 17 predicted proteins | sample MGYA00520883_ERZ1026805 | MGnify/ENA primary metagenome ERZ1026805 (study PRJEB33270, sample SAMEA104284476) | anaerobic digester metagenome | biome: Anaerobic digester microbiome; feature: mesophilic sludge digester; material: Anaerobic digester biomass... | reverse complement strand
TTATATCACCCGATCACCTGTGGGGACGGAGGATTAATCTGATTGCCAAGAAAACAGGCTGGCCCGGGTTGGGCGAGCCTGTTTTTCCTGGGCTTTTTTTTATGGAGCCGGGGATATTTTTATTACTCATCTTGGGTCAATGATGTCCAAAGAGACTTGTTTCTCTTCTCGACCGGCAGCAAAACGCAGCAAGATGCGCATTGCATTTGCCACACGACCGTTTTTTCCGATCACCCGTCCCATATCATCCTTGGCTACGCGCAATTCAAGACAGTACTTGCTGCCGAATCTCTCCTGTTTTACAGATACCTGGTCCGGTTGATCCACCAGTGCTCGCGCGATGTATTCAATCAGCTCTTTCACGGTTTCTCCTTTTTCTCTGGACACTTATTCCAAATGTCCTTGGCGGGTGGTAATCTATCACTCCGCATACCGACGAAAGGGCGAGTTGCACCCTGGTTGCTATTTTTTGGAAGCAGCCGTCGTGCTGGGATTAACTTTCCGACTTTCGAAATATGCAGCAGATTCTGCCAGGAGAACCTCCAATGATTCACCTGATTTGTACCGGGCGTACCGATCCATTAACCCTACACTTTGAAAGAGCTTCATAACGGATTCGGATGGCTGTGCCCCTTTGGACATCCAATCATAAACACGATCTTCCTTGACTTTCAGGGTAAATGGTTCGGTTCTGGGGTTGTAAAATCCCAAAATCTCAAGGAACTTGCCATCGCGGGGGCTTTCCTTATCTGCCGCAATAATGCGGTAATTAATTTGCCGGCGCTGACCAACTTTGCGTAAACGAATTCGTACCATCGAAATTTATCTCCTTAAAATAAACATGTTTGTAAATATTGGACTGATCTAAAGCTTTGGCGTGACATTTGGGGTTGAGGCGCTGAAGGAAGCGTACCACAAAATCCTGCCTGGCTTAACCGAATAGACGTTGTATTCCGCGTCCACCGGATTTTTGCATGGTTTTCATCATTTTTTGAATTTCTCGAAATTGTTTGATGAGCCGGTTTACATCCTGCACATCCGTCCCTGATCCCCTCGCTATCCGGCGCCGCCGTGAGGCATTCAATAGATCAGGATATTTTCGTTCCTCCAATGTCATCGAATTGATAATCGCTTCAGTTTGTTTAAATTGTTTTTCCGCATCACGGGGGTCCACTGTCCGGGCGACCTGCCCCATGTTACCAGGCAGCATCTCCATGATTTGGTGTAATGGACCCATCCGTCGGATTTGACGCAATTGACTGACGAAATCTTCCAGTGTGAAATTACCTGACATCATTCGTTCAGCTTGTTCAGCTGCTGCCTGTTGATCCAGGGACGCTTCCGCCCGTTCGATCAGACCGATGACATCTCCCATTCCCAATATTCTTGAAGCCAGCCTGCCAGGGTCAAACGTTTCGAGCGCGTCCATCCCTTCGCCGGTCGCCAAAAATTTGATAGGAACTCCAGTCACACTGCGGATTGAAATTGCTGCACCTCCGCGTGCATCGCCATCCATTTTTGTAAAGATCAATCCAGTCAGGCTAAGTGTATCCCGGAACCCCTCCGCCACATGTAAAGCTTCCTGCCCAATCATCGCGTCCACAACCAGCAGAACTTCCACAGGATTTACTCTCTTGTATATGGCTCGCAGTTCCTGCATCAGGGTGTCATCCAATTGGGATCGCCCGGCTGTATCGATGACCATTACAGTATAACCGCCCTTTTGAGCCTGATCCAGTGCCAGGGTCGTTAACTTAGGTGGTTTTACGCCATCCAGAGTGAAGACTGGAACACTTATCCGCTCACCCAATTGCTGCAATTGTTGAATAGCTGCAGGTCGGTAAGGATCAGCAGCCACCAGCAACACCCGTTCACCTTGCTTTCGCAGGATGTTGGCGAGTTTTGCTGCAGCAGTGGTCTTACCTGCACCCTGTAAACCAATCAATACAATCACGCGTGGCTTGGATCCGCTAAGATTCAACCGCGAAGGCTCACCCAGCGTCTGAATTAATTCCTCGTGGACGATTTTAATCACTTGTTGGGCAGGGTTCAATGCTCTGGATACTTCATGTCCAATGGCTCTTTCGCGCACCCTGGCAACAAAGTCCTTCACCACTGAATAATGTACATCCGCTTCAAGCAAAGCCATGCGAACTTCCCGCATGGCAACATCAACATCGTCCGCGGTTAATTTTCCCCTTCGACGGAGATTCTGAAATATTTGATTCAAGCGTTGACTTAAATTTTCAAACACAGACCCACACACAAAAATTGACAACAAAATGAACCGCCCTATCCGGGAGGTGAACAGATTGCATTTTAGCTGGTTATATCACTTCGGTCAAGGGAATTCTCCAAACACAATGATGGGTACCCCATCTTAATATGAGCGTATCCATTAAGGGATGTTCGGGTTTACTTATTTTGATACCATACATATTTCATTCCGGAGGTATTATGTCAAAAGTGGCAATTGTAACTGACAGTACTGCTTATATTCCAAAAGAGTTATCCAAAAATTATGCCATTTATCAAGTTCCTCTGCACATCATATGGGGAGAGAACACTTTTTTTGATAATGTCGATATCTTCCCTTCTGATTTTTATCAGCGGCTTGAGCAAAGTGATGTGATGCCAACAACATCTCAACCATCACCGGCTGCTTTTAAGGAGATATATGAAACCTTGGTTGATCAGGGTTATGACATTTTATCTGTTCATATTTCATCATGTTTATCCGGCACTGTTGACTCGGCGCAGCAAGCAAAGGCTATGATTCCCAATGCGCACATAGAAATTATTGACTCAAAATTTACATCCATGGCAATGGGTTTTCCAATTTTAAAAGCTGCCCGGGCAGCTTCTCTTGGGGCAACACTCGGAGAATGTAAAATAATTGTCGAACAAGCCCTAAGTAAAGTTGGAGTTAAATTTGTGGTGAACACACTGGAATATTTGAAACGCGGCGGGCGCATTGGTGGAGCAGCTGCTTTCGTCGGTAATGCATTTAATATTAAACCCATTTTGGATTTGAAAAATGGGCGAATAGAACCCGTGGATAAAGTACGGACTTTTTCCAAATCCCTGGATCGCATGGTTGCGATGACATTGGAAGAAATCAATGGACATTCTCCAATCTCATTTGCGATTGTTCATTCCAACGCAGCCAATTCTGCCCAGGAGTTGCTGGATAAGGTCCGAAGTCAAATGAACCTCAATGATATAAATGATGCCATAATCGTTGACCTGACCCCGGTGATTGGGACACACACAGGTCCTGGTGCGCTTGGTATCGCTTACATGGCTGGAATGTAACCGGCACCTAATTAATTCTCTTTACCATACCAATATTTGGTAAAATGTGACTATCATAAATCAGGAGGATTCTCAAGCATGAGGCTTTATCCATCAGTTGGAGTTCAGGTTGCTGATGTTTTACTTCCCCGTCCGGGAGTGGACATGCGGAAATGGGCGGTAATTGCCTGTGATCAATTTACTTCCGAACCTGACTACTGGAAGCAGGTTGAAAATATTGTCGGCGCTTCACCCTCCACGTACAACATGGTTCTACCTGAAGTATTTCTGGGAACCGAAAAAGAGACTGACCGCATCAAATCCACCCAGCAATTGATGAAAAAATACCTGGATGAGAATATTTTCATCTCTCATGAAGGGTTAATATACGTGGAACGGGATGTGTATGGGAAAACCCGTCACGGATTGATGCTGGCTCTCGATCTGGAAAAATATGACTTTCACGAAGGATCTCAATCAATGATCCGCGCCACCGAAGGAACCATTCTAGATCGTCTTCCACCCCGCATCCGCATCCGGGAAGGTGCCCCACTTGAAATCCCCCACATCCTGGTCCTGATCGACGACCCCGAAAAAACAGTCATTGAACCGATACGTAATGTTGCTGCCCGTTTGCCAAAATTATATGATTTAGAGTTGATGCTTGGCAGCGGTCATCTGCGTGGGTATTTTGTGGATGATCTTAATCTGGAAAAGAATGTCATCCATGCGCTGGAAAATCTGGCATCCCGGGAACGTTTTTTCAGTCATTATGGTGTTGGTCCTGAGAAGGGTGTTCTCCTTTATGCAATGGGCGATGGGAATCATTCGCTTGCCACCGCCAAATCCATTTGGGAAAAAATGAAACCCGTGGTGGGGATGAACCACCCAGCCAGATACGCCCTCATCGAACTTGAAAATGTTCATGATGAAGGGCTGGAGTTCAAACCGATCCATCGGGTTCTTTTTAATGTCCGCGAGAATGTTTTTGATGGAATGATTGCCTCCCTGGGTAGCATACGAATCCAACCTTGTTCTTCAAACCAGGATATGATTGCAATCGTGGAACACCAAACTGGTCCCGAACACGCAATCGGCATCATTTCCCGGGAAGGTTGCAAAGTCGTCCGGGTTGAGAATCCCAGGTCAAATTTGCCTGCCGGAACACTTCAATCATTCCTGGATCCCTGGGTCAAACAAGGCGGGGCTGAAAAAATCGATTATGTTCATGGGTCTGAATCGGTCACAGTCTTGGGTTGTCAACCCGGGAATATTGGTTTTTATCTTCCAGGGATGTCCAAAAATGACCTCTTTAAAACAGTCATTCTGGATGGAGCACTTCCCCGAAAAACATTTTCCATGGGGGAAGCTGAAGAAAAACGGTTTTATATGGAATCCCGCCAAATTTCGTAATTTCGATGCAGCACCATCAAATAAAGCGTAATATTCCGGAAGATGCACATCCACCAGCTGAGGTCAGGCTGGTGGATGTGCAGGTGGAGTTCTATCCCGATGGGACCCGCCTGCGAGTCGTGATGATATTAACACCCTTTTTGGAAAATCCAAGCCTGGAACTTGCCCTTTCAGACAATATGGGCAGAGTAATTTCACATACATATATCATCGAATCACCCGAAGAACATCTGACGATCACACTTCATACTCGTGGTTATCAATTCATAAAACCCGCTCCCCTGCGGATCAATGTGTTTTATCCTGAGTTGGGCACCGTTGACGAAAAGGAAATATTCATCGATCCTTTACCAAGACAATGACAATGATTGGAAAATTTGAAAACCAACGATCGGCTGTATCCATTCTATTTGGATTGGCTATTATCCTCTTTTTACCATCTGCCTGTTCATCCGCTTCTCCGTTAAATCCAGACCCTTCTCCTGTGAACAATGAAATAATTCCATTTTTTACCCCTTCATTTACGAAATCATCCATTCCCATATACACAACCCCTGTCACAAGTACACCAGAGCCGATACTTGTTCCATTTCTGGAAATTTGTTCTCCACTGCAGGATATTTCTTTGTCAGAATTGCCTGAAATATTAAAGAATCCTTACCAGACACCTCATCCCGGACAGGATGATGGTCATCATGGTGTTGATTTTGCATATTATTCACGGAACGAACATAAGGAAATGTCAGGTCTGGGAATTTACTCAGTTCTATCAGGGCATGTCAGTGGGATTATCAATAACCGCCCGCCGTATGGAAACGCAATCATTATTGAGACAGATCTGGAGAATTATCAATCATCAAATATTTTTATCAATCAGTTGCCTACCCCTCAACCGGTTTTAACCCCTGATTCTCGCTTGTTTTGTCCTCCAGGCAGTGTTGACTTCCGGGTAGATTCATCAGAAAGATCGCTTTACCTTCTTTATGCCCATCTGCTGGATCCTCCAATACTCAAAATTGGAGACCCAATCCATTGTGGAGATCTGATTGGATTTGTGGGTAATTCCGGTTTTTCCGGCAATCCTCACCTGCACCTTGAGACGCGGTTGGGTCCACCAGGCATCACTTTTGATTCCATGGGACATTATTCCAATGAAATAAATGATTTTGAAATGGCTAATTATTGCCTGTGGCGTGTGTCCGGTATTTTCCAATCATTCGATCCGATGAACATCCTTTCCCCGTAAATAACGATCGGTCTGAAAACAATTCTGTAAGGTTATGGTTTTAAGAAATGCTGTAAAATTGGAAGAGAATGGCAACCAAACCTTCATCCAGACTCACTCGAAAGTATTACTTGTTATTAATTGCTGCCGGGATTTTGATCATTGCATCATTAACCACCAGTGGTTTGCCTGACAAATTACGCAGACTGGCAGTAATTACTGAACCTGATTTACTTTCTCCCGCGGATGGTTCCAGCCAACCAGGAGATATCTCGTCAATCCAATTAACCCCTTCCTCCTTCTTAATGGAAACCGGTGCCAATTCTGACAGCCTGATGGTTTTTTCCTTGAGGGATGGTTTATACCGGCATTTATTTGCATATAATCCAATCAGCCTGCCGATCACCCGCCTGACCAACACTCCCTGGGATGATATCGATCCAACCCTCAATCCCACAGGAGAATTATTGGCTTACAGTTCACGCCAGAATGGATATTGGGATTTATTTATCCTCAATTTAACAACCAGTGTCCAAGTCCGGATAACCGATACTCCGACATATGATGGATCTCCATCCTGGTCACCAGATGGTCAATGGCTGGTATATGAAAGCTACCAAAACAGTAATTTGGATATATTTATCCAATCCACCCAGGATGCATCAATCCCTCCGATTGTATTGGCAGATGATCCCTCTGCAGATCATAGCCCGGCATGGTCTCCCCGGGGAAGACAAATAGCATTCGTTTCCACCCGTACTGGTGATTCCGATATATGGCTGGCAAGGCTTGAAGGAGAAGGTGAACGGTTTATTAATATCAGCCATACCCCTCATTTACAGGAAGATCATCCTGCCTGGTCACCGGATGGGCGTTATCTTGCATGGTCCTCCAATTACAATGGAGAGGATGTCATTTATATTTGGGATTCTGAAACACCAACAAATGAACCTCAATTATTAGGCGCAGGAAATTATTCAGTATGGAGCCCAGACGGGCAATCAATAGCGACCGAATTTCTCGATGCGAATCATACATATTTGACTGGATATCGCTTTGGATCTTCCACCATATCCTTTCCAGTCATTAATTTGCCGGGATCATTGAATGGGATGGACTGGAAACAGGTTTCATCAATTTCCAATCTGCAACTGGATGTTAAGTATCGCAGCCTGCAAAACACTCCTCAATCAATGCCGACGAACGATTTCACTCAGGCTCGACCAACTTCGACATATGTGGATATCGTCAAACTCAATGGAGTATCAGCCCCATATCCATATTTAAGTGATTTTGTGGATGAGACATTCCATGATGCCCGCCAGGGTATTGGTAAAATCAGCGGTTGGGATTTATTGGCTGATCTGGAAAAGGCATATTCACCCATCACATATCCCGTATCTCCCGGGATATCCGAGGATTGGCATTACACTGGGCGGGCAATATCCTTCAATTCAGCAGCATTACAATCAAATGCAATTGTTGCAATGAAAGAAGAAATTTCCGGTTTTACATACTGGAGAATTTTCCTGAAGACTCGTTTTCAGGATGGCTCACAAGGAGAACCCCTGCACCAAATCCCCTGGGATTTCAATGCGCGTTATTCCGGGGATCCAATCGCATATGAACAAGGCGGCGCAGTTGGAAAATTATTGACTGGATATTGGATCGATCTCACAGATTTATTATTAAGTTATAACTGGCATCGCCTGCCGGCTGATCGAAGTTGGAGGACATATTTTCCAGCTTCTCATTTTAATGAATTCGTTATCACCGATGGATTATCCTGGGCGGAAGCCATGTCACAGCTTTATCCATTGGAAGCTCTTCAAACCCCAACTTTCGTCCCAACTTACACTCCAACACCTACCCGGACGATTGCCCCACAAATATCGATCACACCACAACCTTCAACCACCATCACATCCATCCCCACATTCAATCCGACCTGGACGCCCTTACCCGGAACACCTACCCCATGAAACGATGGATGTTGATCTCCTTAATCCTTATCTTTCTTTTGGCAGGCTGTAATATTCCACAGTCCCAAAGAGGACAAATTCAATCCGTTTCCTCAATTGAGGACATGCCTGATCATGAATTATCTCCAGTACCAACCCCTACTCCGGTTAAAACAAATAACGATCCTGATCCAGTCAGATTAATTCTGCCAACTCCTGGAAGTTACCCCAATTCCCTCTGGAGACCCCCTTTGAATGAGGCTCCATGGGCACTATCACCCTATGACCATTTTTATTTTATCAGACCCATTGCAGTTGACGAAGTTAATTGGCCGTTGGCAGATTACCGGTACGGATATTATTTTCCAGGTACAACCATCGTTCATACTGGCATCGATATCGATGCAAATAGAGGTACCCCGATACTTGCTGCAGCTCCGGGTAAAGTTATCTGGGCAGGGTATGGCTACCTTTATAAGGATGACGATCCGGACGATCCTTATGGACAGGCAGTTGCCATCTATCACGATTTTGGGTACAACGGTCGAAATTTAATCACTGTGTATGCTCACATGGATAGAGTGGATGTCATTCCAGGTCAACGTGTTGAGACCGGATCTCAATTGGGACTGGTTGGAGACACAGGAAATACAACCGGTCCACATTTACATTTTGAAATCCGAATTGCGAATGAAAATGATTATTTCTCAACCAGAAATCCTGAATTATGGCTTGTACCTCCCCAAGAAATGGGCATTCTGGTGGGACGCCTTACTAAATATTATGGTTCATTCATGAGTGGTTTACAGGTGAAAATTCGTGGATTGGATAATGGTAAAGTTTACTGGGTCGAAACATATCAATCCACCGTGAATAGCGATGATTATTACCGGGAAAATCTGGTATTAGGCGATTTGCCTTCAGGCAAATATAAGCTCATTTTTACTTACAAAGAAAATGAATATCAATACATGTTCCAAATTTATCCAGGAGCAATAACTTATTTTACATTCCAACCCGATTCTGGTTTTAATCAACCAAAGCCCGGTCAAGATAATTTCCAGATGGTTTTTCCAGAATTTTAATATTTAATTTTATTTTAATTCTTCCCTTGACAATAACTTCACCCCAAAGGAAAATGAAAGCCGTATACATTGTTTATATGGAGGATATAACCATATGTCTAAATTTTCTTTGACCATCGTCAGCCTGATTTTAATCACAGGATCCATGATTCTGACAGGCTGTGATAAATCGTCTAAACCAACTACCACTCCGGATGCGAATGTTGTCTATACCCAGGCATATGAAACCGTGGCAGCAAAATTAACCCAAACTGCTGAATTCATGCCTACTGCTACATCCACCAGTACACCTGAACCCAGTCCTACTGCAACCCTGGCAACTCCAACATCAACAACCCCGTTAGCGACAACCCCGGTTGTTAATCCCACCAATACACTCAGACCAACTTCACCAGACCGGGCACTCTGGATTTCACAAAATCCCGCTGATTACACCCAATTTACGCCTGGACAAAATTTTACGATGACCTGGCGCATTCAAAATATCGGCACCTCAACATGGAGCACCCAGTACCAATTCCGTTTTTATGCCGGTTCTGCCGGACGGATGAATGCTTCTGACATTTTCCTTCCAAAGGAAGTTAAGCCTAACGAAGAAATCGAATTAACATTACAAATGACAGCTCCTGACACCGCAGGAGAACAAAATAGCATCTGGGTCTTGACCAACGCGGATGGTATCAATTATTATTCGGTGTCTATATTGATTAATGTCGCCGGGGCTGCATACACTCCCACTTCTCCCGCTCCAACAGCAACAATATCACCGACTGCCACACCAACTCCTTAATCCATTCCATTTCCCACTCCCCATGGATTTGCCAGTTCCGTGGGGATTTTTTATAATAAGAGTATGAAGCTAAAATCCATTGCCCTGTTTGTGTTGATATTCATGGGAGGATGTATGATCCCCCCGGTGAACACTGGAACCCTTCCTTCAGAAAGTATCACTCCGGAAATAAACACCCCGACCTTCCCCACACTTGTCCCCACTGAAATAGAAATAACAAATACGCCCACACTAACCCATGTGATTAACACAACCCCGGATGTGAGGTACGACATTGACCTTAAATGGGATTATCTGCTCCACAAATTGGAAGTCAATGAGAAAGGGACCTATCTCAGCGCTTCAGAAAATCCAATAACTGAATTGGTTTTAATGGCTGATCCTAATAGCTGGGACAGTTGCCTGGAAATTAAATCCATTAGCTTATTGGACGGTATATCCATATCAAATTGGGAGCTTGGCGAAAATTATTTGCGGATCCCCTTGCCCATTTCCCTTGAACCCCAGGATGAAATTGGTATAGAAATTCAATACGAATTAAATATCCCCGCCATTCCAGAGCCATCTTCAGCTACCCGCCCAATACCTTTTGGTTATACGCAAAATCAAACCAATCTCGTCGATTGGTATCTCTATTTTCCTCCTTATCGGGACGATTCTGGATGGGTAGTTCACTCTCCTTATTATTATGGAGAACACCAGGTATATGAAACTGCTGATTTCCAAATTCAACTTGAATTAATCAATCCTCCCCCAAACCTGACCATCGCTGCCAGTTCCATGCCGATAACAGATCAAACTGGAATTCAAGTATATCAGATGGAAAATGTACGTAATTTTGCTTTTACCGCGAGTACACAATATACTGTGTTGGAGGACCAATTTGAGGATATAAAAATTTTCAGCTACTCATTTTCTCCATTTTCTACTTCTGCAGCCAGAGAGGTATTGAATACAACTCGGGCAGCTGTTGAACTGTACTCTAATCTGTTTGGTCAATACCCACATTCAAGTCTGACAGTTGTCGAGGCTGATTTCCTCGACGGGATGGAATATGATGGATTATATTTTCTGAGTAAAGGCTTTTACAACCTCTATGATGGGACCAATCGTGGTTACCTCACTTTGATTGCTGCGCATGAAACTGCCCACCAATGGTGGTATGCCGAAATTGGTAATGATCAGGCAGTCAATCCATGGCTGGATGAATCCCTGGCGACATATTGCGAATTATTATTTTATGAAAATATCGATCCATCCGCAGTTGATTGGTGGTGGATTTATCGGGTCAAGTTTTACGAACCGGTTGGAAAAATAAACCTCGCTGTTGAGGATTATCATGGTTATACACCCTATCGAAACGCAGTTTATTTACGTGGAACTCTATTTTTTCAGGAACTTCGAAATCGAATGGGTGATGATAACTTCTTCTCTTTCCTCCAGGATTTATATTCAAGGAATCGAGATGATATTCTTACACCGGAAAAATTCTGGGACTGTGCATCATACCATGGATATAATTATGATTCATCATTTTATGATGAATATTTTCATTCGCCATGACCATTGATATCGAGACATTAAAATTTTTTTCCCGACAGCATGGCATGTCAATACTGGGTATTACAACCCCGGAAATATATCAGGGAAAAGAAATATATATGGAATGGATCAATGCAGGTTTTCATGGTGAAATGGCTTACCTGGCGCGGGAGAGCGCCATTCAAAAAAGATTAATTCCCACTCTGCATTTATCTGGTTGTAAATCCATCCTTGTCTTGGGTCTGCCATATCCCTATTCGGAAACTTCACCACATAGTAAAGAACCATGCATGGGGCAGGTCGCTGCCTATGCCTGGGGACAGGACTATCACGATATTTTTCCAAACCTTTTACAGGAATTTATTCAACATCTGCAAGATGCAATCAGGAATCATTTTCAATATAAAATATTTACAGACTCAAGCCCCATATTGGAACGATCCCTGGGCTGTCAGGCTGGTTTGGGCTGGATTGGTAAAAATTCCTGCCTGATCCATCCCCAACACGGCTCAACCTTTTTTTTGGGGGAAATTTTTACTGAATATTCTCTACCGACCACCCCTTTCAGCGATCAAGATCTCTGTGGTTCCTGCCAATGCTGTATGGAGGCTTGCCCCACTCAATGCATTCTTCCCAATCGAACATTGGACGCGCGAAAATGCATATCATACTTGACGATAGAAAATAAAAGCAGCATTCCCCGTGAATTGCGATCACGAGTTGGAAATTGGGTTTTTGGGTGTGATATCTGTCAGCAGGTATGTCCCTGGAATAAGCGCTTTGCTGATCGTCCAGGCAGTCCTGCTCTGGCTCTATATCATAAAAAAAATATATTTCCTTTATCGGATGTGTTTAAACTTGACAATCGTGAATTCAAGGTATTGTTTCATCTCAGCCCAATTTTACGTGCCCGTAGAAATGGTCTTTTGAGGAATGCTGCCGTTGTACTTGGAAATCAAGGCTCGGATGATGATCTGAAAGTCTTAAATGAAGTCCTTCAATACGAGCCGGTTCCGATGATTCGAGAACATGCAGCATGGGCAATCGGACAGATTGGCGGACCGATAGCACTCGATATGCTAAATCGTGCCCGCCAATCCGAGATGGATCCAATTGTACAATCAGAAATTCAACTCTGTTTGAATTCCTAAATATTGGAAGGTTAAATCTATGGCGTTGCTGTAGGCGCAGGCATAGTCTGGGTTGCTGGTAATGGGGTTAAGGTTGGAGCTCGCGTAGGCGTGGGAGTGACCAAATTGACTGCAATTTTCAATACCTGACCAGCATTTATCTTGTTTGGATCAGTAATTTTATTCCTCTTTATGATGTCATCAACAGTCGAATTGAACTTCGCTGCGATAATTGCCAGGGTATCCCCAGTCTGCACAGTATAGTCAATTACCGTCCCCCGGGGTAAACCAGTCGGCAGAGGTGTTGCGGTCGGTAATTCCTGCCCGGGTACCGGGATCAATATCACATCACCCGGGCTGATGGGGCATGTTCCTGCAGGAAAATTATTGATCGCGATCAATACAAGAATATCGACTTCATATTTTACTGCAAGGTCCCAACAAGTATCCCCTTCAAGTACAGTATATTCAAATGGACCACTTGGTGTGGAGGTTGGAGTTATAGTCGCGGTCTCTGTCACAGTGGGGGTTGTTGTAAACGTGGGTGTGGGTGTGGTTGGAGTGGGAGTAAAGGTATTTGTAGCAGTAGGTGTTCGTGTTGGGAACAATACCGGTCGATTAGGTCCTGTGAACCATGAGATGAGAATGATGACTCCTGCGACAACAAAAATGGCTGCCAATCCCCAAACCAGGAATGGCATCATTCGCTGTCTTTTTTTATAGGAGTCAATGACATTTTGTGGTGATTCCTTTCCACTCATTTTTTCATCCTTTTAGGGTTATTTTTTACTCAATTTCCACGAGGGATTTATTAGTATCCATTAAGTTATTCTACCCTAAAAACAAATTTTGAACGAGTCATAGATTACTTCAACGTGATATAATTTCTTCATTGAGATTTTGACCCATTTCCCGGAGGTAACATATGCAAACCGTCCACACACAATATAAACACTGTGACGTCATTAAAGCAAATGGGCGCATCGACAGTGCAACCGCTCCAGCTTTGGGCACTGCATTTTCTGCCCTTACGGATCAGGGGCGCTATCATCTGGTATTTGATATGAGTGAAGTTGAGTTTATATCCTCAGCCGGTCTTCGTGTCCTTATCAGCACCCAGAAAATATGCAAGCGTTATAACCGTGGGGAGCTTGTTCTTGCAAATGTTCCAGCTAATATTTTGGCATCTCTTGAACTGGCAGGTTTTAATGTGCTTTTCAAGATCTATGATGATTTGTTGACAGCAGTTGGTAACTTCTAGCCATCATTTTTGCATGATAACGAGAACATTTCCTGGACGATACGAAAGCCTGTCTGAGATCGCTGATTTTGTCCGTTCTGCTGCAAATGCTGCAGGTTTGAATTCATTTGAAGTTTACACAATTGAAACTGCAGTGGATGAAGCGTGCTCAAATATCATTGAGCACGCTTATAACGGTATTTGTGATGGCATCATTGAATGCACCATCATGGAGACTACCGAGGGAATTACCATTACCTTGAAAGATAATGGAAACAAATTTACTCCGAAGGTAATTCCACGTCCTGATGTTGAGGCTCCTCTTAAAAAAAGGAAAGATCACGGTTTGGGTTTGTACATTATCCACAAGTGGATGGATGCAGTCTCATTTGATTATGTCGATGGTCGAAATATTTTGATCATGACGAAATATCGGGACCGCAAAGTAAATGAACCTGGAAAAGTTATTTAATACACCTGAGTGGAAAATATATTTTACTCTTGGGGAAAAATTATTAAACCAATCCAACACCTCTGCCCAGGCAAATTATATTGAACAGATGGTTGGTTCCACTCTCGGTGCAGAGGTTCAGGTCTGGTTCGTAAAACCTGCCTACCCCCTGCCGGGAGAACCGGAAATCCGCTTGCTTCCAAACGATGACGCGCCGGATTCTGTTCAATCGATGTATTGTGAATATCAGGGCATCTGTGGCAGCGATGAGATTGTTCGTAAAGTAAATTTATCAGATCCTAACTCGAAACAGATCACTGCTACAGTCCCATTGATTACCCAGGATTATTTATTGGGCATTCTCCACCTGGAACGACCAGGCGGACCACATTTCCGAAAAGAAGAAGTTAATTTTTTGGAAGGTCTGGTTGCCCACGCAGCATTAACTTTACAGACTTTTAGACAGGTGCAGATAAAAAATTGGCGATTTGAACAACTCGCACTTGTCCGGTCCGTGAATGATCAAATTGCACACATCAAAGATGTCCATTTGCTTTGCGAACGTGTCACTCAACTTATCGAAGAAACCTTCCATTACTATAACATCACCCTATTCACTCTAAATGAACAGCAAGGAACTCTGGAATTCCAGGCAATAGCTGGGCATTCCAAAAACATACTTGATCAACAACCACCTGAGCCATTCCTGGTTGGTGAAGGAATGGTGGGAACAGTTGCCCAAACAGGAAAAGAAATCATCGCTCCGGATGTCCGGCAGGAACCTCATTATCAGTCAGTACCCTCATTACCTGAAACCAGATCTGAAGTGGCTTTACCTCTCCGGGTTGGTGATCGAATCCTCGGTGTATTGGATTTGCAATCAGATCATCCGGATGCTTTTCATGAATATGATTTGATGGTCCTGTATGCTCTTGCAGATACAATCGCACTTGCCATAGAAGGAGCCCGTTTGTTTTCCAATCTCCGTTGGCAGGCTGATCAAATCACTGCTGTTCTTGATGTAAGCTATGCCATTACTTCCATACTGGAATTGGATCAATTACTTGACGAGGTAGTGGAATTAATTCATGAACGTTTCGGTTATTCCTATGTCCACCTGTATCTGGCACACTGGGGACGGAGAGTCATCACCTATGCAGCCGGCAGAGGAGGACGCCGTGACGATATAATCCGGGAGGGTTTATCATATCCCATCGATAATCCATATGGAATGATTCCTCATGTTGCACGCACCGGTGAAACTCTTTTGGCAAATGATATCCACAAAGAACCAATGTTTCGTCCTTATGAACATTCAAACGATGATACAC
>ERZ1026805.1126-NODE-1126-length-15473-cov-5.986639_pt1 | contig 15473 bp, 12 predicted proteins | sample MGYA00520883_ERZ1026805 | MGnify/ENA primary metagenome ERZ1026805 (study PRJEB33270, sample SAMEA104284476) | anaerobic digester metagenome | biome: Anaerobic digester microbiome; feature: mesophilic sludge digester; material: Anaerobic digester biomass... | reverse complement strand
AGATAAATCAACTTCAACCGCACTGTCATATTCAAACCGGGCTCCAAACCGTTCAGCCTGTTTTTGGAATAATTCACCCAATTCAGCTCCCCCCACCCCTTCCGGAAAACCGGGATAGTTCTCAATGAGGTCGGTCGTGGAAGCCTGCCCGCCCAATGCCATGCCAGTTAAAATCAGGGGTTTCAACTCTGCCCGGGCTGCATATAATGCTGCTGACAATCCAGCGGGACCTGCTCCCAGGATAAGCACCTTGACATATTCACTTTGGTCTTGATTGGTTTGCGATGAAAACCCGGTCAATGAAAATTCCATGGTTATTCCCTTCCTCGAAGGTTTCTTTCAAGCAATTTGATGCATCCCATCTGGAAAAGTCACATTATTGGGCAGCGGCATCGGTAATCTTCAATGCCTGATCAATTACCGTAAATCCCTGTGCCAGTTGATCCGGTGTGATAATCAAGGGGGGAATAATGAGGACCGTATGCCAATGAATGGACACAAATACTCCATGGTCGAGCATAAATTTCCGGAAGGCTGTCATTTCAGGGCTGCTGCTGTTAAATGGAGCCATCGGTTCCTTAGTCTTCCGATTCCGGACCAATTCAATCACCCCAAACAGACCAATGGAACGAACATCTCCCACGGAAGGATGCCGGACCATTAATTCCTGAAGCATATCGGAGAGAACTTCACCGGTTTCACGGGCTTTTTCCACGAGGTGATCTTCCTGCATGACCTGGATCACTCCAATAGCTGCCGCCAATGAGATTGGATGCCCATTAAAGGTTAATCCACCCTCATAGACCCGGTCACTGAAAGAATCAGCAATTTCCTGACGCATTGCAACTGCACCCAATGGGGCATATCCGGATGTTAATCCCTTTGCCATGGTCATGATATCCGGTGATACTTTCCAATGATCCACCGCAAACCACTCTCCAGTCCGCCCAAAACCACTCATCACCTCGTCTGTAATCATCATGATGCCGTAACGGTCGCATATATCCCTGACACCCTGCATATATCCCTTTGGAGGGATGATGATGCCATTTGTCCCGGTGACCGATTCCAACAGAATACCGGCAATGCTCTCCGGGCGTTCATATTGGATGATTTCTTCCAGGTGATTCAAGTAGTCCTGTGTAAATTCTTCTTCAGTAATGTCCGGATTGTGTTGATGAAAAGTGGAGCGATAACGATAGGGATCCAAGAAATGGACCACGCCTGGCATTGTGGTTGGCTCCCATGCCACCCGCCGGGGATCACCGGTGGCAGCAATTGCGCCATGGGTTGCACCGTGATAAGAACGATACCGGGTTAGAATCTTGTGTCTTCCGGTGTGAGCCCGGGCAAATTTTATGGCATTTTCATTGGCATCTGCTCCACCCAGTGTGTACAGGAACCTCGTTAAACCCGGGGGAGTAATTTCTGCCAGTAATTTGCCCAGCATTGCCCGGGGTTTGGTTGCCATGCCCGGTCCAGCGAATGTGAGCTCTCTTGCCTGGTCAACGATGGCTTGAATCACCCTCTCATCGCCATGCCCAATATTCACACACATGACCATGGAATTCAGGTCGAGATACTGCTTTCCATTCACATCCCAGAAATAAACCCCCTTGGCTGCCTTTACTGGAATGGGATTGACCTTGGACTGGGCAGACCATGTCCAAAAATTATGCTTCAATGCCAGCGGTAAAATTTGATCATCGGGAAGTTCGTACATTCGATCCTCTTTAATTATTATTTTTGGGACACAGACCAACGCGGTTCAATCCTATCATAAAAGTAGAGGTATTTGTTACTGAGGAATGTCATTATTCATTCCAGGGGTATTCACCACCATGCTATAATTTTACTCAACAATCCCTGAAGAAATTCCCGCATTAACCTTTAGCCCTGCGAAGGGAACATTGTTATCCCGGCATTATTTTACTATCTCCAGATTTGGATTATCATCATGGATAAACCTTTTGATAAAAAAAGCGTTTTGATTACCGGTGGAAGCCGTGGAATAGGGAAGGAAATAGCACTTCATTTCGCCCGCCTGGGCTCGGATGTCATCCTGACATTTGTTCGCAATGAAGTCCAGGCAAATCAAACAGCGGACGAAATTCGAGCAATGGGTCGCAAGTCTGCCGTTTTTCAGGCAAATCTAAGCCGGATGGAACATGTCACCCGTCTTTTCGATGAAATCCAAAATAACTTCAATCATCTTGACATCTTTATCAGTAATGCTGCCAGCGGATTTAACCGTCCTGCAATGCAGCAACGCCCGGATGGATGGGATTACACCATGAATACAAATACCCGGGCATTCCTGTTTGCTGTCCAGCGGGTTGTCCCCCTGATGGAAATCGCCGGCGGTGGTTCCATTGTCGCCATATCCAGCCCGGGCTCACGGAGAGTATTGCCGGATTATGTTGCGGTTGGTGCAAGCAAAGCCGCCCTTGAATCACTTACCCGATACCTGGCAGTTGAACTGGCACCGAAAAACATCCGTGTGAATGCTGTATCGCCGGGTATGGTGGAAACCGAAGCTCTGCAACACTTCTCATCCTTGAGTGATCCTCAAGTCATTCAGCGTGCCATAGCCAATACACCTGCCGGGCGCCTGGTCACCCCACGTGATGTAGCCGGGGTCGTTGCCTTCCTTTGCAGCCCGGAAGCTGAGATGATCCGGGGGCAGATCATTACCGTGGACGGTGGTTATACATTGATCACGCCGGGATGATCCATCTCAATCAAGATTGACCGGGAAGGAGCTCCTTCAGCCCCTACAAGGTTCATGGGCAGGCTGCACAGAAAATATACTCCAGGTTTTATTTCATTTAAATATAGACTTTCCAATAATATAATTCCAGCGCCAAGCAAGATTTTATGCGGTGATACGGAGTCTGTAAATGGCGCCATGGATAAATAATCAATTCCGACCAATTTTATTCCCATTTTTACCAGGGCTTCAGCGCCATCAATCGAAACACCCACGTAGTCTTCCTGAAATTTTGGAGCAAGCTTCCAGCGTTCCTGGTTGCTGGTTTTAAATAAAACTCTTTTCATCCCGGGAAAAATTCCAGCCTTACGGATGACATTTGAAGTAATTAATCCATCTTCAAAAGGTATTTCAATAACCTGGACTTCGCCTACAAGGATGTTCAGGTCCAGTTTCTCAATTTTTGAACCTTCCTGTAAAAAATGGTAGGGGGCATCGACATGTGTTCCCATATGGACCCCGCAGGCGATTTCAGTCATGTTATATAAAGCACCCTCTTCCATTTTTGCCACCCGATTCAGCTTGAGAGCCTCATCCCCCGGCCATACCGGCGTCTCCAATGAGATCGGGATGCTGATATCATGTATTTTCATGTTCATTTCTCCTCGTTCCAAATGGAATGATTAAATATGTTGTCAAGAAAATCCTGCCGTTCTTCCAACGTCATCCAGCGTGGCTGGGCATAATCCATCATTCTGGTGGTCAGCAATTCCACTCCCAAATACCTGCCATTATAAAAAATATGCCGATCCAAAAAGGCGTCACGATTTCCCGGCATCATCTGGTCGAAAAATAAATTTCCCAAGCCATAATGAATAAAGGTATCACCGGCAAATGTCATTGCCTGGGGGAAATGCGCCTGACTGCCACTAATGATTGTCGGTGCTGCTTCAGCAGCCAACTGTAAATTGTCCACCCGCTGGGCGGATGCAGGTCTGAAATCATCCACCTCATAATGTTGAAAAGTAACAATGGTCAGGTATCCCTCACTTTTTAATTCACTCACCTTTTCTTCAATCCATTCCATGTCACAGCGGGCAGCTCCGGGTTGGGATTCTGTCGCCCAATCCACCTCTGGACCCGGGTAATTGCACCCAATGAAGGCGATTTTATTCCCATGGTGTTCCAATTGGACCGGCTGCCGTGCCACTTCGACATTTTCACCACCACCATAATATGGTATTTCCGCATCCTGATACAGATCAAGGGTATAAAGCAGGGGCTCCGGTCCCCAATCCCGCAAATGATTTCCTGTCAATTCCACAATATCAACCCCAATGGATTGTAGCAGTTCGAAATATTTAGGATCACTGCAAAAGCGCATTTCCGTTCTCACTGGAATGGCTGGCGGGCATGATGGAGAAAATGCAATTTCATTGCTGATGTGCAGAATGTCAGCCTCCCGCAGCACATCACCGATAATTTCAGCAGGATATGGAATTCCTTTTTGTTCCATCCTGGCAGCAGTGGTACGAACCAGCGCTGTAGTTCCAGTTAACAGGACAACAGTATATTTGCTGGGGTCACGGTTGGTCAGTGGAAGACGTGGACGACTGGATATATCTCCTTCAATGTTTTTGATTAATTCAAATTGGATTGATAGTGGATATTTTCCCGAATCAAATGATGTGTCATATGGAGATAACCCATCAATTTCCAATACCTTCCAACGGGGTTGCAGATCCTCAAATGGGATAATCGCCCAGGAAGGAAGCTCCGCCCACCCCATTGTAAGGATTTCATCGGATAATAATACCTGAACCGCACCATCCGCGGGTTTTCCCCAATGTTGTGTAAAGGCAAGCAGGGTGTCTTCCGTCATAAAGATCGGATGTCCGTCAAAAATATCCCGATGAGCACCACGCCAGAAATCCAAAAGTTGGTTTTGTGTCACTCCATCCACAATTGTGGGAAAAGGGGCGACCAATGCATACACCCAGATGGCTCCGTCGGATCCACCTCCCTCATCCCATTCCTTGATTTCAACCCGATAAGCCGCATCGCCAGGGTTCTCTGAAATTTCACATCCGGGTTCGCTGGAAATCTGAGTCTCCAATGAAATGGGAACTGTATGATCCAGCCAAATAGAACAAGGTGATGAAAGCCGGGTAAATGGAGTTGGTGTAAGTTGGATCTCAATAATCGTCGTTGATGAAATCAAATCTGTCGATGAAACGGATGATCCGACTGGATTAAGCTGGGCAGTACATCCAGGCAGACCGATGGTAAAAAAAACCAGTAAAACCATTACAAAAGTGCTGGTTCTTCTCTTTTGAGTAGAAATGAAGGGCATTTTGGGATTATACCCGATGGAATTGCTTAATTGCCGTTTTCTACAGATAACTGATAGTTAATGAGAGAATCGAATATTATAATAAGGTAACATTTCATAGAGGTAAATGACAATGCGCGAAGTAGCCGTATTGGGGATAGGTCAAACAAAAATTGAGGAACAATGGGATAAATCCCTACGTGAGCTTGCCGGGGAGGCTGCACTCGCTGCACTGCATGATGCCGGATTGGAATCAACGGACGCCATTTTCGTGGGCAACATGATGTCCGGATCAGCCAACCACCAACAACATCTTGGCGCTTATATTGCCGACTGGATCGGTTTTCGATTCATCGAATCCATTCATATTGAGACAGCTTGCAGTTCCGGTGCAGCCGCTTTCCGATCCGCCTTGATGGCAGTCGCCTCCGGCGCACTGGATGTCGCCCTCGCTGTCGGGGTTGAGAAAATGTCCGATTCGCCAGGCGGTGAAATTACTGCTGAACTGGCAACCGCGGCAGATGCGGATTATGAAGCCGGTATGGGTGTTTCATTCGTTGCCATCAACGCTTTGGCAATGCGCAGATATATGCACGTTTATGGCTGGGAAAAAAAGGATTTTGCTCCATTCTCGATTAATGCCCATGCCAACGCAGTTTATAATCCCAACGCCCGGTTCCAGGAATCAATCACCGAAAAGGATTATTCACGATCTCCCATGGTGGCAGATCCCATCAGTGTGATGGATGCGTCCGCCATGGGAGATGGCGCAGCAGCTGCCGTACTTGTCCCCGTAAGTTTCCTGCGCGGAATGCCTGCTTCACGGATGATTCGAGTGACAGGTTCAGGAGCCGCCACCGATACACTGGCACTGCATGCCCGCAAGGATCCACTCTGGTTGTTGGCAGCAGAAAACTCCACCAAGAAGGCATACGCACAGGCTGGTATTGAGCCTGGGGATGTGGATGTTTTTGAAGTCCACGATGCGTTCAGCATAATGGCTGCATTATCCCTGGAAGCCAGTGGATTTGTCGAACGCGGGCGGGCTCCGAGATTGGCGGCAGATGGGGAAATTCGACCAACCGGCAGAATACCCATTGCAACCCGCGGTGGATTGAAAGCGCGCGGTCACCCTGTGGGTGCCACCGGCATGTATCAAATTGTCGAAGTCATCCAGCAGTTACGGGGAGAGGCAGCCGGCACCCAGGTGGATGACGCAAAAATTGGAATGACACAAAATATCGGCGGCAGTGGATCCAACATCATCACTCACATCTTTCGTACCGGATAAGCTGCATACGAATTTCCTGGTCACATGTAGTAGAATTAATTCATGCCATTTATTCATGCTGAAATTCTATCCGCATATCGGTGTCAAACTTTCCGAATTGCCCCGCATCTACAGCTAAAATCTGAAGAAGAAGCTGTTGAATTCGTAAATCAATCTGGATTTATTTTTTTCTGGCCAGCGTCCAATCTTGTGCTGCCAAGCCTGTGGACTGCCACCGTCGGCGACCGACCTGTCCCAGACCAGCATGATGATCCGGGACATATCACCTGGGATTGGAAGGATAAACTTCTCTCAAGAAAAGTCTGGTTTTATGGCAGGGTATTGTATCAACGGAATGCAATGATCAGCCTCAAAGACCTGCCATATTTTTATGCACTTTCACCCAATTTTGGTGATCCGGAATATGATTATCTGGATCAATACCAAGCCGGGCAATTACCCATGGAAGCCAAAAATGTCTACGAAGCTCTCCTTCGGGAAGGTCCATTGGACACAATCCATCTCAAACAATCCGCCCATCTAAGCAGCCAGGAGAGTGAAGGACGATTCAATAAGGCATTAAATATTCTTCAAATGCAATTCCGGATTTTACCGGTGGGTATTGCAGAAGCCGGCTCCTGGCGTTATGCTTTTATTTATGATCTCGTCCACCGTTATTTCACCAATCTGATTGAAGAAGCTCATTTCATATCAGAACCAACAGCACAACAATATTTGATCATGGAATATATGAAAATGGTCGGAGCAGCCAAAGTACAGGATATCCTTCGATTATTTCGTTGGCGAAAACAGGAAGTGGATAAAGCCGTCAGGAATTTAATTGGACAGGAAATCCTTATTTCAGGTGGAAAAATGGAAAATCAAACCGGTGAATGGCTGGTGATTCCCGGATTACTTGGTTAATGGTAAACATACTTATTGAATAATCAAGGAGGAAAGACAGGCATGGAATTCCATATATCAAGACAAGCCCGTGAACGATACCAATTCGATACATTTCTTTTCTCCTTCGATGGAAATGTCATTCTGGCAAATTTTCATGCCGCCCGAATATTTGCCCAAAAGATCAACGATAAAAGAGACCTCGTTCACTATCCTGAACAGGCAGCCCGGGCAGGCGAATTGAATGCAATGGGCTTGCTTGATGAAATTATGCACATGGTCATCGATTCTTATCGCAGACAAAAAAATCCCCTCATATTCGAACAAGCACTAGACAGGTTGAAAAATACCCTTGGATTCGAATCGCTGGATCGGGTTTTATTGGTTTTCATCCAGGACTTTCCCCCACCCTCCGTTTACAATCACGAAATAACCGCCCCCGAATACCTTTCTGGGATGACAGATGGTGTTCCCAACCGTCAGCTCGCATTGGAGGAATTATTGCTCCTGTGGGTCACAAATATGAACCCGGCTGTACAACCCTATCAGGAATTATTTGATGACCGGATACTCGCGAACGAGACCAGCTACCTCCAGTTGATTTCCCATCTACATCAATTTTTTGAAACACAGCCGGTTTTCGGTCCCAACAATGAAAACCTGATGGACATGCTGCGTGCACCAGCCCTCTCCTCCCCCAACTCACTCACCGGTCAATTGGAATACATTCGGGAACAATGGACGGAGCTGCTGGGTAGATACCTTTACCGTCTTCTTTCCAGTCTTGATTTTGTGAAGGAGGAAAACAAGCTGCCATTGATGGGACCCGGACCAGCCATGATTCCGGTTTATGATCACAAACATTTACCAGGCATGGCAGCCATGTCTGAGGTGGAAAATTTCAGCCCGGATCGTGAGTGGATGCCCAACCTTATTTTAATTGCAAAAAACGCCCATGTCTGGCTTGACCAATTAGGTAAACAATATAAGCGTCCCATTCACCGATTGGATCAAATACCTGATGAGGAGTTGGATGCACTTGCCCGTTGGGGGTTTACCGGTCTCTGGTTAATTGGTCTATGGGAGCGCAGCCGGGCATCTGCTGAGATTAAACAACGTTGCGGTAATCCTGAAGCCCTGGCGTCAGCATATTCACTCTACGAATATCGAATCGCAGATGAATTGGGTGGGGAGGAAGCGTATCAAAATTTACGGGACCGGGCCTGGCAGCGGGGAATCCGCCTGGCAAGTGACATGGTACCCAATCATATGGGGATCGATTCTCCCTGGGTGATCGAACATCCTGAATGGTTCCTTTCACTGGATTACAGCCCTTTCCCTGCTTATCGGTTTAATGGACCGGATCTTTCCAAGGATCATCGTGTAACAATTCAAATCGAAGACCATTATTATGACCGCTCTGATGCAGCCGTCGTTTTTAAAAGAACCGACCTGGCAACCGGTGAAGCCAGATATATTTATCATGGAAATGATGGCACAAGCATGCCATGGAATGACACCGCTCAACTTAATTATCTTAATCCTGCCGTCCGTGAACAGGTCATCCAAACCATTCTGGAGGTCGCCCGGCGTTTTCCCATCATCCGCTTTGATGCCGCCATGACACTTGCCAGGAAACATTATCAACGCCTGTGGTTCCCGGAGCCTGGCACTGGAGGAGCCATTCCCACCCGGGCGGAACACAGCCTTACACGGGATCAATTTGACGCCCTGATGCCCGTTGAATTCTGGCGGGAGGTGGTGGAACGGGTTGCCCGGGAAGCTCCAGACACCCTTTTATTGGCTGAAGCCTTCTGGCTGATGGAAGGTTATTTTGTCCGCACCCTGGGCATGCACCGGGTATACAACAGTGCTTTCATGAACATGCTGCGAAATGAAGACAATACCAGCTATCGCAAGTTAATTAAAAACACCCTTGAATTTGAGCCGGAAATTCTGAAACGATATGTTAATTTCATGAATAATCCGGATGAACGGACTGCAGCAGAACAATTCGGCAAGGGGGATAAATATTTTGGTGTTTGCGTATTGCTAGCCACACTTCCGGGTTTGCCAATGTTTGGACATGGACAAATGGAAGGGTTTACTGAAAAATATGGGATGGAATTTAAGAAAGCCTACTGGGATGAAAAACCTGATCCATATTTACAAGAACGTCACAGCCGTGAAGTCTCCCCTTTGCTGCACCACCGCTGGATGTTTGCTGGCGTGGAGAACTTCCTTTTGTATGATTTTTTCACCTCATCAGGTTCAGTTAATGAAGATGTATATGCATTCTCAAATGGAGAGGGCAAGGATAGGGCTCTGGTTGTTTTTCACAATAAATACGCCAGTACATCTGGTTGGATAAGAACTTCAGCGGCATACATCCAGAAAGGGGAAGGGGATGATCACAACCTGGTTCAGAAATCCCTCGTGGATGGTTTATTGATAAAACCGGAACCAGGAAAATTCGTCACATTTCGGGACTCCATCACTGGATTGCATTACATACGACCAAGTAGTGATATCGCAGAGCAGGGATTGTACCTGGAACTGGGTGGTTATAAGTATCATGTATTCATGGAATTTTCTGAAATGATGGATGATGCTTATGGTTCTTACCAAAACCTCTGTAACAACCTGCAGGGTCGGGGGGTGCCGGATATCCAGGAGGCATTGACCGAACTGGTTCTGCGGCCCATCCATCAACCATTCCGGGAGATTGCCAATCCGGGGTACTTCCAATATCTTCTCGATACACGGCTTTTACAAACAGGTGATCAGATACCGGAACTTCTGTTGTCTGAAACCTCGGTAAAAATGTCAGCTTTTCTTGATGGAATTAAATATAATAAGGGGTATTCCCAAAATTACGAAGAGGTCATCCATTCGGTCATCCGAAATTTGACGTCCATTTTATCTCTTCCCCTTTTGACTTTTCCATCAATCAGCACTTCCGGGTTAATTCAATCCAGCCTGGATGAATTAAAGGCTGGACTGGATCATTATCCCCGCTGGATCACCCTCCTTACCTGGGCATTCACTAATAACCTTGGGCAGTTGGCAGGAAACGATCAGGTCGAATTCCAGACATTGAGCTGGCTGGATGAATGGAAAATAAGCCGGATGCTGGAAGACAATATACAAGCCATGGGATATGACGAGCAAACATCATGGCGAATGAGGCAAACCCTGCGCATTCTAATCACTCACCAGAACTGGTACGAGGAAGATGGTTCTCAACCAGTGGAAAAGATATTTCAATCCTGGATTCACGATCCGGAAGTACAGCAATTCCTGGGTGTTCATCGCCATCGTGAGATTCTCTGGTATAACAAAGAATCACTTGAGGAATTTGTCTGGTGGATGTCGATGATTGCAATTCTTCGTGTCCAGGAAAATGAACGGAAATCCTCATCGGATTTGCTGGAAACCTTCCTGGGAGCTCAAGAAATCGCCAATGCAATTCTTGAAGCCAGTAATGCTTCTGGTTATCAATTGGATCAATTAATCCAATTGCTGGAACCCATCCATGATTAGTAGGAACCCAAAAACCAATACTGCCTTATCTTATTGGTTATGAATTCATGGTAATTTTTTCATGGTTGTACCGGTTGGATTCGAGCCATCCCGGCACTTCTGCCATTAATCTTCACGTGAATTGATGAAGAGTAATCAATTGACCAGTCTCCAAGGCTGATAATTTTTTCAATCTCTTCACTTTGATTCACTTTTTCATTCAATTCAAAGGCAATCTCCTGGGATGATTCCTCGGGATTGCAAATCACCAAAATAATTTCATCCTTCTGTTCCCTCAAGAATACCAGGCATTTTCCGACATCTCCATCAATAAAACGCACATCCCCCCTCCGAAGAGCCGGACTATCCCTTCGACTTCTACAGAGAATCCTGGTCCAATCCCGGATGTCATGATTCCATTGTGATTCAGCCCAGGGAAATGTCTTGCGACATTCAGGGTCTTTTCCGCCAGTCAACCCAATCTCATCCCCATAATAAATTGCCGGTGCTCCTGGCAGGGCAAATTGGAGTAATAAAGCAAGTTTTAATTTTACTGTGTCTCCATGAAAAAGGGTGAGAATACGTTCCGTGTCATGGCTGCCCAGCAGCGTGTACATGGCATATGCATTTTCTCTCGGGTATTTATGAAGATTGTTGTGGAGCCGATCCCGAAATGACCCGGCATCAATCTGTTTGTTGACAAGTGCCAAAATGGCTTCACGTTGTGGGTAATGCATCAATCCATCGAAATGCCCATCCCCAACCCAATGTGGATTTCCATCCCAAATTTCCCCCACAAGGTAAGCTTCAGGATTCGCCCCGCGCACCACCTGCCTGAATTGCGCCCAGAAAGAATCATCATTAATTTCGTTGGGAACATCCAAACGCCACCCATCAGCTCCCTGTTCAATCCAATATTTTGCAACAGATAAGAGATAATCCCTCACCCTGGGACTTGATGTATTGAATTTTGGTAAACTGGGATATCCCCACCAAGCTTCAAAGGAGGTTGATTTTCCGCGTGGGTAGGCTTCCACGGGAAAACTATTCACATGAAACCAGTCCTTATAAGGAGAATCGTTTTGATTTTCAAGGATGTCAGTGAAGGGAAAAAATCCCCGTCCGCAATGATTGAACACCCCATCCAAAACGATGCGAATACCTTTTTTATGAGCAAATTCCATCAGAGCATGAAAACTGCATAAATCCCCCAGCTTGGGATCAATTTTAAAATAATCCGTGGTGTTATATCGGTGATTGGAACTCGCCAGAAAGATGGGATTCAAATAGATTGCATTAATCCCAAGGTCAATCAGGTAATCCAGATGATCCCGGATTCCAATCAGGTCCCCTCCCCAAAATCCTTTGGCAGTTGGAGGTGCATCCCATGGGTTTACGTTTGGGGGGTCTATACCGGGATCACCCTTCGCAAATCGATCTGGAAAAATTTGATAAAAAATGGCGTCCTGAACCCAATCAGGCACAGTCATCAATTTGTTTCGCCTCTCTCGGTCTGTTTTGTCGGTAATGCTCCCATATGGCTGACCTCACCTGTCTTGGCATCTTTAGCCGTTTCGTTCACCTTTTTTTCATCGATTTTTGCCAATTCCGCAGCTTTGAGAAGCATGATCACGACATACCCGCCAAAGAGCAGGGCAGCGATGAAGCCAACGAATATATTATATAAACCGACCTCGCCTATCCATGGCAGTTTGACTTGCACATCACCGGCGAAGAAAATGATTGTGTTACAAAAAATTGCAAACAATCTCATTTCCGTCGGACCAAGGGAAATATAAGCTATCCGGAATACACCACTGACAATCGTTGTGATGTAGGCAAGAATGGACATCATCATATAGCCCAAAAGTGTCAATGCAGCCAGAGTGAAATCCACAAATGGGGTCAATCCCAATCCCAAAAATACAAGCACTTCATCCAAAGCATCCACAGTATGATCAACAAAAAAACCATATTTGGGACGCTCAATATTTCGAAATCGAGCCAGGGTACCATCCAAACTATCTCCAAACCAGTTGATGATAAAGCCAAGGCTCGCCAGCCATAGAAAACCAGGATGACGATTGGTTAATACATACCCAATAAATACAATAACTGAACCAATAAAACCTATGGATGTCAGTATATCAGGTGTCACCCAGGTTGGCATTTTACCCGCCAGCCATTTTAACGCCGGACGTTCCAGTTTTCCTAACAACATCGGGTTTAATCGGATATGCTTGGAGCGATCTTCCACGGAAATTATCCTTTCAATGGTTTGATTTCAGAAAGAGCATCAGGCCAGACGGGGTAAAACATTGCCCATTGGTCTTTATATTGACGAATGAATTTTTCAGCCAGGCTCAATAATAATTCCGCATTATGCAGGATATCTTTTTCTCTATCATTGCTGGTCACCATTGTAACAGGTTCGGTGCAATCCAGGCAATAGAATCCATCCGGTGTCTGATATGTCGCCACCACCACAACAGGGACTCCGACTCTCATCGCCAGTTGTACATATGCCACAGGTAATACTGCAGATCGACCAAAGAATTTGGGACGGTAACTTGATTCCTCCCAGGGACGATCCAATCCGGTCAGAACCGTTCCGCCTTCTTGAAGCCTCTTTCGCGCTTCCTGCAATGCTTCCATTGTAAATGGAGTCATGTGAATTCCAAGGCGATCCCTCATCTTATTCTGTAATTTGTAACTGTCAGATGGTCTGGGATAGGATAAAACTTGAAATTTCAATCCCCGGGTACTTAAACATGCCCCTGCCAGGTCAAATGAACCAAGGTGAGGTGCAACAAACAACATTCCACGTTCATACTTCATTCGATCATTGAATATTTTTGAAAAGTATGGACTGAACCGCATCATTTCTTTCATTTTTTCAGGTCGATTGTAATAATGGAAATAATCATATAATCCCCTGGCTGTGGACATTAACACTGACAATACAGCCTGGTTCAATTCCTTCTCGGTCAAGTTTCCACCACGGACAATCCATTGGTTTAACCGGGCTGACTGGACAAGCTTTGAGTTCTTCCGCGAAGCAACAAGTCGAGCGATCAGTTCTGCTACCCGATACCCAATCACCGGTGGTAATAATTGGGACAATCCCAATCCCAATCCAATACCAATTCGATTTGTATTAATGAATGCGTCCCAATTGATGCCAGCCATATCATTCCCCTCCACCTATTGATCCAAATAATCCAACAGACGCTCTGGTTGGTTATCGAAATAGGATAATTCAATCTCCTTGTTTGTTAATTTGAGTAATAATTTTGTTAATGTTTCGTTGATGGGTGTGGAGACTCCCACGTCTCTGCCATGCTGTACGACAGCTCCATTCAGATATTCCACTTCGCTTTGCCCGCGTCCTCCATGTAAATCGATGTGGAATGAGGGCATTTTCTCCCCCCTGCCATGTCCCAAACCTTGTTTTATCAAAGGTTGACCAATATTCTGCGGAAGACTTACCGCCCAAGCCAGGAGTCTCACTGGTGTGCCGGGTAGATTGATCACCGGGATATCCAATGTTTTCATGACATCCAGGGCTTCCTTTAACTGTACCATCTCAACCTTAAATATTCTATGATCACTAAAAACCTGAAGTGGAGTCCAGTTTAATATCGCAGATGTGGCGTTGGCTTGTAAATTGGTCAATAATTTTGACCATTTCATACTCAAGGGATTGGAAAACAGTTGGCAGTTAATTCCGGATTCCTTCATCGCTGTGCATATTTCCTGGGATAATGGATGTGTCGAGGAGATTCCAATCCCTCGTTCTTTTTCCAGCACAATACTCCCCACATCCTTCCGACCAACCGCGCTGGTAACCGTTCCAGCTATTACTCGTCCTTTCCCAAGTAACTTCTCCAATCTGGGTTCATTCTCAACCCCGTTTTGAAGGCAAAGAATCGGAGGCAGTTGGGATTGAAATGGTTCCATTTGACCAATCAAATGATCCAAATCATATGATTTGACAGCGATGATCCCCAAGTCAAATGTTCCCACATCAAGCGCCTCGCCAATGGATGCAGATAAAAGTGGTTGATAACGTTTTACAACTCCCCCAATTTCCAGCAGAAGACCTTCCCTGGTCAAATATGCTATTGATTCAGGGCGTTCAATAAACACTACCTCATGATTTGCCAGAGACAGGCTTCCCCCCACATAAGTTCCAATCCCACCCGCTCCAAAACATAAGATGCGAAAACGCTTTCCACTCATCAGTCACTTCCAACAATCAGGTTAGGAATAAACCCAATTTCTGGCTCCATGTAAAAATTCAGAACCTGTCATGGTTTTTTTCCCGGAGGGTTGAACCTCCACAAGGATTAATCCATCTTCAGCCGTTCCAATGACCGGAAATCCGTCACCGATTCCATGTTCTCCGGATTTCAATCTACTGGATAAATCAACTTTGGCTTTATGCACTTTCACAAGGTTCCCCTGCCAAATGAAAAATGATCCCGGCCATGGTTCATATGCCCGAACCTGCCTTTCCAATTCCACTGCAGTCTTTGAAAAAATCAATTCACCATGTTTCTTTTGGAGCATGGGTGCCAGGGTCATTTGATTGTCATCCTGCCCCCTTGGTTGAATGGAACCAGCCAGATATTCATCCAAGGTTTTAATTAATAATTCAGCTCCCAAATTTGCCAATCGATTTGTCAGGGATCCTCCGCTTTAACTTGAGACAATGGGTGGTTCCTTCTGAGTAA
>ERZ1026805.1096-NODE-1096-length-15741-cov-8.066492_pt1 | contig 15741 bp, 8 predicted proteins | sample MGYA00520883_ERZ1026805 | MGnify/ENA primary metagenome ERZ1026805 (study PRJEB33270, sample SAMEA104284476) | anaerobic digester metagenome | biome: Anaerobic digester microbiome; feature: mesophilic sludge digester; material: Anaerobic digester biomass | place... | reverse complement strand
GAGGTGGCATGATATCCCTGCTCGAGGAAAAGCGAATGAGCGGCATCCAGGATTTTTTGGCGGGTAATTTCACTCTGCTGGCGGGAACTAACTGGACTCATGATCCATCCTTGATCATAGCGAACGTTCGTTATTTATAATCGCGCCTTTTTTGCCTCCTGTCAAGGTTTTCCATGTTTCAGGTGTACAATAATGACAAGGAAACAAGTTATGGAAACACCAGCCCTCCCCCGCCAGATACCCATTGTTCATATCTCAGGCACCCACCGCCAGATGGGAAACCAGATTGGCGAAGCCCGGCGCGAACAGATCCTGCACAGCATAGCCAATGCCAAACAGTTGATCCAGGATACCTACGAAGAACTTCACCTCACCTGGGAATCAGCCCAAATCCAATCCCGTAAATATATTCCGTTTGCCCAGGAAGCTTATCCCCAGTATGTCGAGGAAATGTACGGCATTGCGGAAGGGGCGCGGGTGCCGTTTGATGATGTTGCCATCGTCAACGCCATGGAAGGTGTCACCATGGACGCCCTGCACCTCACCAAGTGCACCAGCATGGCGGTCAACCAGCGCCACACTGCCAACCAGCACGTCCTGGCCGCGCACAACGAGGACTGGCTGCCCGAGGATGAACCGGATGTCTTTCTTGTTCATGCCTCCCCGCGGGACGAACCGCCTTTCCTCGCCATGACTTACGGTGCTCTGCTTCCCAATATTGGCATGAACGCGGCGGGGCTTTGTCAGTGTTGTGATACAGTGTACCCGCGCGACAGCCGGATCGGCATCCCGCGCGTGATTGTCTCGCGGGCGGTTCTGGGGGCGCGCAGCCCGTCGGACGCCATCCGCTGCACCGTGATACCCCACCGGGCGGCGGGTTACAATCACCTGCTGGTCCATGAATCCGGCGAGTTGTACAACATTGAGGTTTCCGCCCGCCAGTTCGCACTGCTCTATGGTGAAGACGGCAGACTGGTGCACACCAATCAATATCTGCACCCGACCATGCTGGGCATTGAGGATGAATCCGATGAGTTAATCAGCACTCGTGTCCGCTATTACCGGGCGCTGCGCCTGCTGCGCGAGACCAGCCTGCATACGGTTGAGACTCTTCAGACCATCCTCAGGGATCATATCAATTATCCCGACTCAATCTGCAATCACGATTCGAGTAATGAGAACCGGATGGATCGGGAAAAAACAATCACCTCACTGGTGATGGACCTGACCGAACGCACCATGTATGCTTCATGGGGCACACCCTGCCAGAATCCCTATTACCGTTACCAGGTGAATGCCTGAACGGTTTAATCCAACGTCAACACACCCGTCTGGGAAATTGCATCACCCAAAACCGACCGGCACAGTGCAAAAGCCTGCTCGGCTGTAATGGCACTCAGCGGATGCACCATCAGATGCATGGGAATGGGAGCAGCATGGGAGCCCACTTCCTGCTCATAATGAATGCCATTTAACAACATGCCGCCGTTGCGCCGGTAAAATTCAATCCGGCTGCGGGCAAAATCCGCTTGTTCGGGGGTTTCTGCTTCCTCCGGTATTTCCACTTCGTAGATGAGTGCTGAATATTCCCTGGGATTCAATTGACTCACCACGTACTGGTAAATCTGCGCCCCCACCCCCCGGGAACGCAGATGGGGCTGCACCGCCAGGTACCACAACAACGCCAGACCATACTCCGGACGCGTGGAGTACCACACAAGACCTGCAAAATTCTTTTCAGGGTCCAGCACACCCAGCAGATATTCATGCTGGAGCGAAGTTGGATTCCTCCACAGGCTGAGAATATCAGCGACCAGGATTCGTTCCCGGGCTGGAAACGCCTGCTCATAGAGTTCCAACCAGGGGATCATCAGATCATCCTGCACCCCTTTCAAACGTTTATATTGATAAGCATCAGGGTTCATATCATCCTCCCGGGGGATGCTGGAACTCCCAAAAGGCTGGCGCCGGACCAGCACGGCGTCATCATCGGATCATCTCACCCAGCAGGATTACAACTGCCTGCTGATTTTGAACTTCATATGGCTTGTCGGGCAGGCGCATCACCTGACCCAGGGTCGTACCGCCTGCGAGCGGTACCTCGCCGAGTTCCTCCACCAATATTTGCGGGATCAACTCCGGCTGGAGATCAAATAATATCCGCCAGGCTGCATCCACCAACGCAACAGCCAGGAAGGGAGTGGCATTTCCCAGGCTCCGGCGGGCGGAACGAGCCGCCTGTCGAAGGGCTTCCTCGCAGGCGGATGGACTGCCAATCATCAGGCAGGTGTCCCCATCCGGTGGTGCGGGAATATTAATCCGCAGGCTGCCATCCACCTCCACATTTACCGGAGACCGCACCCAGCCATTTTCACCCCGCCCGCCCAGTGGGTACATCCGTGCCAGTTCATTTAACGGCGGATTCTGCCATTCATCAGGTTTTCGCCCCAGCCACCGGCTGTAAAATTCAACCGGCAGATCACCATCAAGCGAGGTGATGAATTGTTCACCTGCCTGTGTAATTTTCACATGAACACCTGAATCAATCCAGCCGTGCCCCCAGCCTGCACCCATGCGGATTGATCCGCCGAACAACATGCCAGCCAGGGAACCGGTGCCGCATTGTCTGGCGCCAACCCCCAGATCACTCTGACCCGACCGGGGAGCACCATCCACCAGGCAGCCGGACACCTCAATGGGCAGTCCTTCAAATGCCGGAGCAAGCTCCAGCGGGTTACCCTGCCTTCCATCCAGGGCGAGCAGGGCAGCCTGCACAACCTGTGATTCCGCCATCAGTGCCTGCGCCAGTTCATGGGCAGCAGATTTCACCGAACGGGAATAATCCGGCAGCCAGAGCGGAGCTGCTTTCAAATTGATCCCGGCAGCCAGAACCACCGTCACTGAACGGGGTTGTTCCGATCCGCCTGCCAGCGGACAGCGGGTTGAGATGCCCCAGAGTGGAATGCCTCCAACCGTTCGTTCAACCCCTGCCATCACTTCTTCCAACCTGTATTCCCAGCCTGCAAAGATCAAACCAAAGGCGGGCGGGGCGGCACCCAGTTGAAGGAGCGCCTCCCGGGCTGCCTGCGCGCCAGTCTCATCCCCATCCAGACCCTGCATGGAAGCCAGGGCAGAGAATGCTCTCATCAAGTCTCCTCCCGGTGTTATTGTTGTGCCACCGGTACGGTAAAGTGGAAGGTCGTGCCTTTGCGAAATTCGCTTTCAAACCAGATGTGACCGCCCTGCATTTCGACCAGGCTGCGGGTAATATTCAAACCCAGCCCGGTGCCGGGAGCCTCCCTGGTTTTGGGATCTTCCGACCGGAAGAATTTCTGGAAGATCCTCTCCTGATCTTCGGATGCAATTCCTATGCCAGAATCTTTCACCCAGATGTGAATCACCTCCGCCGCACCCTGCGGATCCCAGCGATTCTCGCAGCACTCAGCCCCCACATAAATTGTCCCGCTTTTGTCGGTATACTTGTTGGCATTGCTGACCAGGTTAACCAACACCTGCATCAACCTGTCCCGGTCCGACCAGGTCGGCGGCAAATCTCCGGGTATTTCCACCGTGACAACCTGGCTCTTTTCTTCCACCTGCTTGCGAAGGGAACGCAATGCCTCATCCACAACCTCCGCCAATGGGATTGCCTGAAATTCCAGCCGCATTCTGCCAGCTTCAATCTTGGAATGGTCATTCAAGTCGGAGATTAATATATTCATCCGGTCAATGTTGGACCGGATGGTCGCCAGGAAATTCGCCTGCGGTTCGGTCACCGGTCCCACGGCGCCGGCTGCCACCAGCTCGGTATAACCCTTGATGGAAGTCATCGGGTTCTTCAACTCGTGCGCCACAAAGGAGACAAATTCGCTCTTTGCCACATTTGCCGCCTGAACCGCAGCATACAGTTGGGCATTGGCGATGGAAATTGCGGCATGGTCACTGAGCCGTTCCAGAAAACCCAACATATCTTCATTTACAAAATTCGTTTTCGTGGATTCCAGCAGGATGATGCCAATGGTGCGCCCCTCACGCCGGATGGGCAGCGCTGCCTGGCTGCAGGCGCCTGCCAACAACCCGTTCCTGTCATCCGGGAGGATGCGGTGCAACGGCTGGGCATCCTCCAGGATTTCCTCCAGGTCAATCACAGCCAGCGGGAGAGAGGTTTCATGCCAGGGTGCCAGTTCATTCGCATAACCCTGGGCATCCATGATTTTCAAGCTTCCCCCTTCCAGCAAGCCAATCAAACCCGCCCCGGCATTCGACTGCTTCATTGCCCACTTCAATGTGATGTGCATGGCGCGGGCGGGTTCCAGCGAGGCGTTCAACTCGCGGTCAATCCGCTGCATCACCGAAAGTTCCTCCACCCTCTCCGCAAGCGCCTGGTCGGTGAGCGTGTAAAGGCGGGCATTCTCCAGTGCAATCGCCGCCTGGGCGGCAAATGCCACAAGCAGATCCCGGTCGTCATCGGTAAACAGGGAACCATTCCGGGGGTTGATGACCTCCACCACACCGGTCACATTTTCCTTCACGAGCAAAGGCACCACCAGAACCGTCCGGGTGATAAAACCGGTCTGGTGGTCATTTTGTGAGAACCATTCCGGGTTTTGGGTGACATCATCGATGATCAGGGGTTCGCGGGTGCGCACCACCCTGCCCGCCAGACCCGAGCCCGGCGGCATACGGACACCCGCGAGCTGTCCGGCGGCATTGCCTTCCACCACACGGAACACCAGTTCACCAGTGGGCTGATCAACCATGATCAGACTGCCGGCTTCACAATCCAGCATTTCCACGGCATCGCGCATAATCGTCTTCAGAAGGGGTTCAATCTCAAGCGTGGAGGTCAGCCGCCGCGTAATTTCGTTCAACTTGGAAAGCTGGCGGGCGCGGCGCTCGGTTTCCTCCAGCAGGTGTGATTTTTCAATCGCACCCCCCAACTGATCCGCCACCGACTGCAGCAGGTTAAGTTGTTCGGGTGTGTAAACCAAACCGGGTTGATCACTGCCCAGGCTGAGGGCGCCGATGGTCTTGGCGCCTGAATTCAATGGGACACTTAACCAGGCAAACACCGGATGCGCCGGCAACAGCAGACCGCGCCGCTGCACCTCACGGTTGTAATCATCCGTGCATATCGCCTTACGCTGGCGGATCACCTCCTGCTCCAGTGCATTTCCAGGGGGAATGACCACATTCTCCTGGTCATACAGGCGTTCATCCCTGCGGACCATGAAGACCTGAACCAGTTGTCTTCCACTGGCATCCAGCAGCATCAAGCGCACATCATCCGCCGGAATGACCTTCATCACCTGGGCATAGGTCAATTCGTAAATATCATCCATGTTGATATTAATATTCACACCCTGCGCCACCCGGCTGAGCAGGTTGACTTCCTGCATGCGGCGCTGCATGGTGTTGACAACCTGGGCGCGCTCAATCGCCAAAACCGCCTGATGACTCAACGATTCCAGGAAGCTGATTTCCTGGGTGGTATAGGATTCCCCCGTCTGACGATGGTTTCCCAGTGAAATCCACCCCAACAGACGCTGGCGTCCATGCAGGGGGATAAAAATCGAGGAATCCAACAAACGCAGTCGGGATTCCTCCGCCCGGAGTGTGGCGGGAAGCTCGCGCAGGTTCTCCAGCACCAACACGGATCTTTCCTTGTGTAAAACCTCCACCAGCGCCCCGCCGGGTGAGAAGCGTAAATCACTGGTCGGGCGTCCGGTTGAATCCAGCGCCGCTGAATAGAGATCGCTTAATGGATCATGCAGGAAAATATGCAGGTGTTCCGGCTGAAGCGACCGTTCCAGGTACTGCCGCAGGGTGTCCACAATGGTCTGCAGGTCAATTGCCCCGGTTAAATCCCCGCTAAAAGTCTTGAGCAGATCCTGGTACGCCTGTCCACCGCGGAAAAAAAGCCGGTCAACCATGGTTTGCAGCCATTTCCGCAGGGGATGGAACAGCAAAGCCAGGATGAAGAAGGCAATGCCGGGGATCCAGGGACTGTCCAAAGGAAGAAAGCCTGCCAGGGCAATCCCCAACCCCGAGACCAACAGGGCATATCCTCCAACTGTTAAAATTCCCAGCACGCTGTAAATCACACTGCGGGTGACAATGGTTTCCGTACGCAGGTGGTGGATATGTTGAACATAATACGCCGCCGCCACCGGAAATACCATCAGGGGAAGGAGGAAATAATCATAGGGTATGTTGATTGGGACAAGTCGGGATGCCACCAGCCAGAGTGCCAGTGGTGTAAACGCAAGCAGGCTGCTCCAAAACATCAGCCGCACCTGATCCCGTTCCACCCCCGCCGTCCGCCGGATTGACAACATGAACAAATAAAACAATAAACCCGCTCCGGCAAATGCCATCAACAGGGGTTCCAGGCGGGATGAAAGGGAGGGAAATATCACCGTCAATGATGCCAGAAGGACCGCTGCCAGCCAGGGCAGAGCGCGCAGCCAGCTCCATTTCCTCACCAGCGCAACGGCTGCTGGTAAAATCATGCCCAGGTCAAAAAAACCGGCGCCAGCCGCCCCCATTGCTACAATCCACACCGGATGGATGAAAACCGCCGTCCGCAATGGCAAGCCCGCCACACCCATCCCCACGGACGCCAGCAGGACTGCCAGAACCGGCATCACGCTTCCCTTGCGCCGGATAAACAGAACCCACCCCGCACAACCGAGGTGGATTAAACCCACGCCAAACGGAAACAGCAGATGCCCCGGGGAAACACTCCCGGATGCCTGTGACAGGATCTGGATGGACAGCACCACAAAAGCGGAAGTGATCAGAATCAGGTAGAGCAGGAACGCCTGGACAGGCTGCCGGGTTGATCTTGGAGAGGGGGATACGGGGGAAGGTGTCATTGAATCCAGTTCCTGGATGATGATATGCACGAAACAGATCCCGACAATGTCTGCCATTCCCGGGAAAGCGCAAAATTATTATATCGTAGATGGAGGGCACCCCCTTATTCGAAGCGCCCCCCGGAACTATACAAAGTTGAAAGGCGGGTAAATCAACCGGCGCTGCTGGAGCCGCCTCCGCCGCCCCCGCCGGTGCCTGTTGAACTTCCGCCTGATCCGATGCTGGAGGCTGTCCCAATAAACATCATCAAAGCCATTTCATCCATGGCATTCAAGGGTTTCAACCAGACAGGCATTGCCCGCATCCCCTGGCGGTCGAACGCCCGCACCCACCGGTTCCCCAACTCAAACGCCACGGCATAGGGTAAAAATTCCTCCAGCCAGGATACCTGCAACGGCATATTGGCACGGGATTGTTCAACAAGGTATTTCTGGAATGCCATCCAGCGTCCCTGCAGGATTTTTCCCTGGGGGGTCAGGATATTCCACAGGGTCCCAAAGACTGTGGCAACCCCTCCCGTCAGCAACATTCCTGCCAGGATGCCCATGGCGATCACACCGTAAAAAGTTAAATCCGGGTTGAAGATCATGAAGAGGGCAGGGGTAAACAAAATCATTGTGACCATATACAAACCCAGACCCAGCCTTTGAACCTTCTTTTTTTGGTGGATTTGTTCCGGAATCACCAATCCCAGCCCGGTCAACTCCGCTTCCAGGATTTTGTTTAACTTTTTCCATGAACGGCTGAGATCCATTCCCAGCCGGGTGATGGGCACCTCATCCCGTCTGCCCTGGCGGTCCTCAAACAGGATTTGCAGCAGGCTGCGTTCATGCTCCATCAATTCCAACACGTCCGCACGGGTCTGGACAAAGACAAAGTCCCTGCCGCCGAACAAACCTTTTTTGCCCGTCTCGCGGATTTCCAGCCAGCCCCGCTGGCAGAGCGACAACAGCCCGCCGATGGTGGATGGAAAAATTGATCTCCCATAAGTCATCAATGCGGACACCAACATGGGCGGCTGTTCGCCCGGCGGTCGGTTGATAATCCCCAGCGGGATTTTCTGGATTTCCTCACCCCGGTTCCGCCGCAATGCCCTGATGAGCAGCAGGCTGGTCACACCGGTCAACCCCAAGCCGATCCCTGCCGCCCAGGGCAGGGCGGATTTCGCAGCGGTCAACACCGCCTGTTTTTTTGCATACCATTGCGGGGGTGCACCCACCAGACTGCCCGGCGGGAAATTCACCTTCAGGCTCACATACTGGTCGGCGGGAACCGGACCAATTTCCCACACAACCCAACCTGCGGATTCGGTGAGATTTCCACTCCGACCATCCAGCTGCGGCTTTTCCGTCAGCTCCAGCGATTCAGGGTAAACAACCGTGATTGTTGAGTGCTTGATTTCATATTCATGATCCGCCGGAATCGCCTGCCAGTAAAGCAGATCCCCATTGGAAGCCGGTCGGATATTGCCGGTCACATGATACCGCAGTGTGGTGGTGACCACCCGGTCGCTGGCGGGAGCAAAGTGCCAGGTCACCCGGACGGGATCCCCCCCTTCCACCTCCACCTGACCGGTTTGACTGCCCCGGGGAAGCAACTCCCCATCCAGTTGTACCCCGCTGATTTCGATTGAATCCAGCTCGTTCAGGTTGATTTCCCGCAGGACATAGGTGTATGGTCCCCCTTCAAAGCGGAAATCAATGGTTTCCGTGATAAACAATGACCCGTCCGGCTGGACTTCCACCATCACATCAAAACGGTCAGCGGAATAGGAGCGGGCGGAAACCCTCCCGCCCATCCCCGCCAGGAATATCAAAACCAACGCACCAGCCAGAATCCACCGACAAGTCCATTTAATTTTCATCGGGATGACCTCCGGTTACGGATTCCGGGGCGGATTTTCGCCGGAAGGCAGGGAGGAGGTAATACATGACCAGGAATCCTGCCACTGATACCGCAAACAACAGCAGACCCACAGCAGGATCATATTTCTGAATGGTAAAAAGAGTGGGAACCGGCAGCGAGGAACCCGCAAAGGTAACCATCCACGAAGCATACAGGTTGTTGGCTGCATGCAGCCCCAATGCTGGCTCAAGCCGTTCACTTTTCAACGTGATCCAACCCAGCAGCAAACCAACCCCCACATAGGAGGGCATTGTCCACAGAAAACCATACAACCCCACTTCCGGATTGGCGGAGTGAAGCAGACCAAACACGATCGACGGCAGCAGCCAGGGCAGCCAGAACCTGCGGGTGAGCAGACCCAGCCCCTGGGTCATGTAGCCGCGAAAGATCAGTTCCTCGGTGGAAGTCTGGATTGGCACCAGAATCAGCGATAGTAAGGCAAATTTCCAGAAGCGGTTGGCATCAAAAGTCCAGGTGTAATTGCCCGGCTGCAAGGCTGAGAGCACCAGATCGCCCAGACCAGCCAGGGCAAACCAAACCGCGCCCGAGAGCAGAACCAACCCCCAGTTGATCCGCCTCGCCGGGGTGATGAGCGTGCGGATGGGACGCCCATGCAAAAATCGCTGCGCTCCCAGCAGGACAAGCAGCATCGCCGGGAAGGGCAGCATGGTCACCAACAACAGCGTGGGAAGGGAATAGTCGTTGGGATTTAACGTATGCTCGACCAGGTAGGCTCCCAGCATCAGGATGACCGTCACCACCACACTGGTGACAACCAGGGCGGTTATGGTCAGCAGGTAAATCCAGAATTTGTTGCGTCCCCGCCGGGCTTGCGCCAGGTATTCGTTATCAGTCATCCACGACCTCCATACGTTTCATCGTGGGTAAATTATATTGATATTTACCCGTCACCAACAATCCTGAAGGCGATCAATCCTTAATCAGGCGGGGATTGAGAATCCTCTCCAGAGCGATGCCAAGCATGGAAAATGCCAGCCCGGTCAGCAACAACAAAGCCAGCGGTTCCAGCACCCAGAAGCGTGATCCATACAGCGCCCCGCGGGTAACTGCCTGGTATATGATCATTCCCCAGGTGGGGTAGCCTGTGCTGATGTTGAAAAATCCCAGGGTCGCTTCCAGGAATATAAAACAAGGCACCAGAATGACAATTTGAGGGGTCAACACCGGCACAATCCGGGGAACCATATACTTGCGGATGATCCGCCAGTTGGTGGCACCATAGGTCTGCGCCGCCTCGATATAAGGGTCATTGCGAATTTGCATAAACGCAGAGCGGAAATTCTTGGTTGGAGTTCCAAACACATTTAAAAGGACAATAGTCCCCAGGATCACCCACAAGTTGACATGCAGGAAGGCATACGCCAGCACGGCAATTGCCAGCACCGGCAGCACCAGGTTCATTTCCGTCAGCCGCTGAATCAGGTTGTCCACCCAGCCGCCATACCAGACTCCGGCGGCGGCAAGCATCATGGAGATCAGCGTGGTTGCCAGCGCCCCCGCCAGACCAAATCCAAGCGCGAAAGGCATGCCCCACAGCAGAGGCACCAGCAGGTCGCGCCGGTAATAATCAGTGCCCGCCAGACCATATACCTGACCCAGCAAAACCAGTTCCGCCTGCAGGTCGCTGCCTTCTTCAAAGGTGATCCCCTCAATCTGCAATGTATAGGTGCCGGGCACCACCCCGGGCTGGTCGGAATCCGGGTCGGCAAACAGGACATAATGCACCGGAGTGGGGAAGACTTCACCAAAAACCCACCATGCCTTCCAGTTTGGATTCTGTTCAACCATCCGCTTGTAGCGGATCTGGGTTTTAAAATCATACTGGGTTCCCGGAATTACGGAAATCCCCGGCAGTTTGAATTCCCGTCCATCGGGCGTTGTCCAGATCATGGATGCATAGGGCTTTTTTTCCGAATAAATGCTATCCAGGTTCAGGAAAATTTCCGATGGAAAGTCAGCATAATTGTAAGCAAATGTATAGGTCAGGTTAATCTGGCGCATTCCATTGGAAAGCGCCTGTTCGCTGCGCTGCGCCCCAGCCTGGCTGCCATCAAGCCGGAGAACGGACAGATAATCAGTGGACCGGAACAGGTTGATCCAGGCGGGTTTAGCCAGCTTGGGCACCACCGCCTTTCCGGTCAGGCTGGTACGACCCCACTCGCCGCCAATTTTCTCATACGGCATGCCAAATACAGCATATATTGAACCAATCACCAGCAGCAAAATGATCACCAGACCAATTATGGCGGTTGGGTAGCGCCCCACCTCCCGGGCAGCCAGTTTCAACCAGGCGGCAAGCTTACTCAGAATATGCTGCAGATCTTCCCGCAATGCATCCATTCCCCTTTCAACCGGCGGAGAAACCCCGGGTGATGGATTTGGATCGATGGAGGCGGGGATGGTCCCCCGATTCTGTAAGATGCCGGGGCGTTTCCTGAGGTGCAGGCGCTTTAATCGCAGGGTCGGCTGCCCCTGGGTCAGATGGATGCGCGGATCCACCAGGACATAGATGATATCCAACAGGAAGGCAACCACACCCAGGATGTAGGCGAACAACACCACCAGGGTGAGCGCCACCCGCAGTTCACCGGGATACATGCTCTCCCCCCAGAAATTGGGCAGACCGACATTGATATACAACCAGCCAATCCCCGGCCAGCCAAAAACCACTTCCAATGCCAGCATCATCTGCCAGAAGGAAATCAGCATGAGTGAGAAACTGGTAATCACATACGAAAGGGTGGGTCTGAGGATGTACTTGCGCTCAAGCTTGCCTTGCGGCAGACCAACTGCCCTGCCGAGATCCACATAATCCTCCTCGGCAAAGATGACAAAAAATGTCCGCCAGGAATAGACAAGCTGGAAGAACAGGCTGAGGAAGATGGCAGCCACCGGTAGAATCATGTGTCTGACGACCATCAGGGTTTTATCCCACTTGTCCACTGCCGGAATCGTGTCATACATCCCGCCCGCCGGCAGCAAGCGCAATTCCACGGCAAAAATTCCGATTAACAACAAGCCAATCACCCAGCTGGGAATGGATGAAATGGGGGAAAGCACCGTCATCAAGCGGTCAACCCAGGAGCCATAATGGCGTGCCAGCTTCAGGGCGATTGGAATTCCCAGCAAAAAAATCAGCAGGTTGGCTGTACCCGCCAATAACAGGGTGTGGTTCAAATACTGCAAAACAGCTTCATTTAAATTTACATAATTTCTGCCGTATCCATAAGTCGCCGTGGGACGCACATTGACTTCCTTCAACACCCCCCAATCCAGCTTCAAGGCTTTCCATGTCCAAAGGAGGTGCCGCTGGATGTAAGGCAGGTTCAACCCCTGTTCCTCACTTATCACGCGCGTAAGAACCTCGTCAAACTTGAGCTGTTCCTCCCTGGTCATGGAGAAGTAGGCTTCTTCATCCTCATATTTATTCATCTGGACGTAGCGCGCAATCTGGCTTTCCAGGTTGCTTTCCAGCTGGGGCGGGATGACGCGAATCCCCATATCAACTGGACGATTGATCAAGACAACCGTGAGAAACACCCCCATAAAGATCGTCCCGGCAATCAATAAAAACCGCAATCCAAGGTAGCGGAACGCCTGCCAGATGGTTCGCAGGTGTTCGCGGGCTTGATCCTTCAGGGTTGTGTATTCCGGTTCAATCCGGTCTTCCGGGGTCGAATCCTCGGAAAAAATATCAAAACTCATGATTCTCCGATGCAAAGGTAATGAAAATCATTATACCGTCATTCATTCATAAAGGGCAGAAACCCCGCCAACCAGTCAATGGAAATCATTCACCAGCCCGGTTGCCCAATTTCAATATATCCATATAATGAATATGAATGGTCAACCTTTCCATCCCCTTCCAGGTCGGCAATAATTTTGAAGGGGCGATCCCGCTTCAACGATACCTGCCGCCCCTGCCGGCTGACATGGCTGGCAGCTGGGCGCGCGCCTCCTTTCCGCCCGGCAGCTGGCTGCTGGATCCACTGGGAGCCCATCCGAGGCTGGCTTTGGAAGCTGCCAGTCAGGGATTCCGCGTGCTGGTGGCGAGCAACAACCCCATCCTGACCCTGATGTTGGAAGTCCTGGCTTCGGCTCCCGTGGAAATGAGTTTTCAATCCGTCATTGCAGAAATTGCCTCCACCCGCCGTGGTGATGAACGGTTGGAGGTTCATTTACGTTCACTCTATAACACGCCCTGCCCGGCATGCAATGAAATCGTTCCGGCGCAGGCGTTTCTTTGGCGCAGCGGTGATGTGAAACCGTTCGGTCGCCTGCTGCGCTGTCCGCGCTGCAATGCCGAGGGTGAATTTCCAATCACTGCCTATGATCTGGAACACCTCTCACCACCCGGCAGCGCTGCCATGCATCGTGCCCGCGCCGCTGAGCGCGTCCGGTTGATTGGAGAGGAACCCCGCGAGGCGGTGGAAGCGGCTCTGAAAGCCTACCTTGACCGCCCGCTCTATGTCCTCTCCACGTTAATCAACCGGGTGGATGGCTTGGTCCTGCCGCCGGAACAAAAACGCCTGCTGCACGCCCTGTTGATCACGGTCTGCGACGAGGGGAGCGCACTCTGGGGACATCCGCCCGGCAGACCGCGTCCCCGCCAGGTGTTCATCCCACCCGCCTTTCGGGAAAACAACCTGTGGCAGGCGCTGGAAAATTCAGTTGCCATCTGGAGCTCGCAGAATGCGCCCATCCCGCTCACACGATACCCCGAATTGCCTCCTGAAAGCGGTGGGATCTGCTTGTATACCGGACGAATGAAAACCCTCCTGCCCCTGGAAGTACCCCTGCCCCTGGCGGGTGTATTTACCGTCCTGCCCCGCCCCAATCAGGCATTCTGGACTTTTTCCGCATTGTGGTCAGGCTGGATCTGGGGTCGGGATGCCATATTGCCGTTGAAAGGGGCGCTGGAACGCCGCCGCTATGACTGGCAATGGCACACCGCCGCCCTTCACCGTGTGTTTTATAATTGCCGCCAGTACCTGCCGCAGATCCCCATGCTGGCAATAGCTCCGGAGGTTGTTCCCGGCTTCCTGGCTGCAGCGCTGGCATCCGCCCAGGCAAGCGGATATGACCTGACAGGAATCGCCCTCAACCCTGAACCCGAAATCGCACAAATCCGCTGGCAGACGGCAGGCGCTGCAGCCCTGCCGCATCCCCAGCCGGACCTGCTCTGCCAGGAAGCCATCCAGAATCACCTGGTTGAGCGCGGTGAACCGGCAACCCACCTGCAGGCATTTGCAGCGGGGTTGATCTCCCTTGCCAGCCGGGCGGATCAACCCGGGGGTCTCCAGCCGCTGCCCTCCGAACCCTTGAACCGGTTTATGCCGCTGCTGGACAAACCCTTCCGTTCACCCGCTTTTTTACGCCATTACGAGACGCCGGAAGGAAAATCCATCGAAACCGGCTGGTGGTGGCTGGCGGACCCCGGGGTGGAAACCGAAACACCCCTGGCGGATCGGGTGGAAATGGAGATTGTCCAGTTCCTGCAAATCAACCCCGGCTGCACACTGAATGAAATCACATCCCTGTTGAACACCCGCCTGACCGGTCTGTTGACGCCCCCGGTGGATTTAATCCGCGCTTGTCTTGAATCCTACGCTCACCTGTTGCCGGATGACCCCAGTCGCTGGCGGCTGAACGATCAGGACCTGTCTTCGGTTCGCAGCGGGCAGGTGCAGGAAATCCGGGATTTACTGATTGGAATTGGGGAAAGACTGGAATTGCAGTCAAGCGGGGAATCTCCATTAATATGGCAGACTCCAGGTGGTGATTTAATCCATGCCTTTTACATCACCACTTCCGGCATGATCAGCCGGTATCTCCATGCTCCCACGCCCATCCATCCGCAGCGATGTGCGGTGGTTCTGCCCGGCGGGCGCGCCAGTCTGCTGGCACTCAAGTTGCGGCGCGATCCGCGGCTGGCGGAGGCTGCGGCAGGCGGCTGGCATTTCCTTAAATTCAGACACTTGCGTCAGATATTCTCCCGCAAGGACCTGACTGGTTCGCTCTGGCGCGACATGCTGGATGCCGATCCGCCCAGCTGGGAGGATGCCATCCAGATGAAGATGTTTTAGCCTGACCGAAATTTTTTTACCTGATTGGTGACCCATCCCAGGATCAGCTTCCTGCTTTCATCCTGACCCGGGTAAACCCTTTGCCTTTACCCATCCGGAGCCAACGTCATGGTTGGGGTTGGAGTCGGCGGCGGTGTGGGGGTTTCAGTCGGGGTCGGGGTTGGGGTGGGTGTCAGAGTTGGGGTGGGGGTCTGGGTTGGGGTGGGGGTCAACGTTGGCGTGGGTGTGGGCACCTGCAGCCTTAAGTGAATCAGTTTTTCAGCGTAAGTATCGCGGTCACTGTCCAGGTGCAGACGCAATGTCACCACCCCGTCCGGAATTTCGGAAAGATCCCAGGTGTATACCAGCCCGGGGTTGTTATATGGCACATTTTCATGCTCAACCAATACCTTCCACTCTGCTGGTTTTTCACCCAGACCATATTCCAGGCGGTATTCCTTGAAACCCTTGACCGCCGAGATCACCATGTAAATATCCAGCGGATTCTCCGTGATGGTTTGCCCTTCAGTCAAACCGGCAAAGAGGATGGTGGGGCGTTCATCGCTGGCAGTACATTCCCGGTCCGGTGTGAAGAAAATGGGCTGTGAAAAACCCAGGCTCTCCGCCCAATTGCGTCCCTGCTCGGTGTTGCGGATCCAATCCACCGCGGCGGAATCGGTCACATTCAATGCATGTTTGTCAGCCACATAATCCGGACAGGCAATTGAAGCCCGCAGACCTGTCCAGGTTTCCACCCGGGTTTCACTCCACAGGTCATATTGCCTGGGCAGCGGCAGTTGATCCGCAGCGAACAACTCGGAACGCTGGCTGGGGCACCACTCCGAAGGTTCGGTCCCGGAAATGGAACAGA
>ERZ1026805.1059-NODE-1059-length-16123-cov-7.532051_pt1 | contig 16123 bp, 12 predicted proteins | sample MGYA00520883_ERZ1026805 | MGnify/ENA primary metagenome ERZ1026805 (study PRJEB33270, sample SAMEA104284476) | anaerobic digester metagenome | biome: Anaerobic digester microbiome; feature: mesophilic sludge digester; material: Anaerobic digester biomass... | reverse complement strand
GCGTGACACCTGGCGCCACTTCGACCAGCGTTTCAGTTGCGTCGACCGCGATCTCGTGCACCGTGCCCGCCGCCTTCGCCGGCAGCACCGGGTCGCGCCCTCGCCAGTCGGTGCCGGGCATCGCGGCGCCGTCGATCGTCGCGTTCGGCGAGCCCACCACGGTCGTCGCCGTCTCGGCACCATCGGCGGCCCCGACCACGTGCACGGCCATCTTCATGCCGCCCTCCTTGTGGCCGGGCACGGTGCACCACACCGTTGCGTCGCTGGTGAACGGGCCGATCACGACGTCGGCCTTCTGGCCGGCCTTCAACATCGCGGTGCCCGTCGCACCTTCCACCTTGAAGTCGTGATCCAGGGCACCCTTGTTCGTGACGTGCACGGTGATCGGCTTGCCGGCGGGCACTTCGATCATGTTCGGCGACACGGAGATGTCGGCGAGCGTGACATCGAACTCGATGACGCCCGCCGCCGTGTCGGAGCTGCCGCTCACACCCGACGCGTCGGACCTGCCGGACGCGATCGCAATGCCCACCACACCCATGACCAACGCCATCACACCGATCACGAACGTGATGACCCACCATCCGTCGCCATTGCGCTCACCGTCCATCGAGAACTCCTTTATTGAGAGTGATTACTCTCAATAATCAGCAATGCGCAGACGTGCACCTAGGGGCGAAGGTCCCGGAGCGGCGGCTCAGATGATCTCGGCAAGCTGCCACAGCACCGAGCTCTGCATGATGCCCTCGGCGTTCGCATCCCACTGTCCGGTGCGGTGCGCGATCACCACGACGAGCGCAGTCTGGTTGGTGGCATCGAACCGCACCGTGACGCCGCCAGTGGTGGGGGTGCCATCGGGGTCGGCGCCGCTCCAGCGAGCAACCTGCTCGGGCAGCGCCTGGTCCTCCCCGTCGATGGCAAAGTCCGCCACCGAGCTCACCGAGCGCCCCTGCGCCAACGTGTCGCGAGCCGCGACGAGCGCGTCGTCGAACGTGACCACACCGGCAACGCGAGTGACGGACAAGGAGTCCGAACCGTTGGATGCCACGATCATCGACGAGCTCTGGTCGACCACCTCGTACCCCGGCGCCAGCGCCAGCTCACGCTGGGACGCGAAGGGAAGTGCAGCCGTGCCATGGACGGTCGACGGCAGCACCGATTCTGCCGGGAACCACTCAGCTGTGTCGCCAACGGAGGGCGCGTTGCTGAGCGAACCCACCATCGTGCGGTACGCCTCATCCCCCAACGCACTCTCCCCCGGTGGCCCGAAGCCATCGCCGACGATGCTGAGGCCATCGTCGCGAACGACCACGTAGACGATGCCGATCAGGTTCTCGATCTCAGGGTCGGACTGGTAGATCTGGTAGAGGACGGTGGCCAGCCGGATGTTGGGGAAGCCCATGTGCCCACCGTCGCCGACCACCGATGGGTTGTAGCCGATGAACGTGTAGTCGGCGTCGAAGGTGTCGATGTACTCCTGCAGCAGCACGTTGGGGTCTTCGCCGGCGTCTCGGTTGAGCGCTTGCAGGATGAGGATCTCGTCGTTGTCGGTGTTGGTGAACGTGTACGGATCCGAACCCTCCACCTCCACGTTGGCGATCGCCGGCACGTACACGCCGTAGCCGAGTTCGGTGGCATCGTCGGGGATCACCACGGTTGCGGGTGTCGTCTCAGGGATGGTGGTCTCGAGGGTGGTCGGGGGCTCGGTGACCGTGGTGGGCGGCAACGTCACCGGCACGGTGGTGGGCGCCGTCGACACCACCGGCACCGTGGTCGGTGCAGTCGCCGCGTCGTCGCCCCTGGTTGCCAGATAGGTGACGCCGCCGGCGACCAGTGCAGCGGCCGCCAGCCCACCGATGAGCATGCCCTGCGATCGACCCCGTCGAGGCGAGACGGGTGCTTGCGGTTGCGGCGCTTGCGGGGGAGGGAGTGAGCTCATCTGATGCCGTCCTGTCCATTGCCGATGTGGATGCCCGGCGCGAGCTTCGCGCAACGCGCAGTGCTGCGTGTCCCCCAGGCCGCCGGCGGTTCCTCGAAGCCCCCCGCTCACCGCGCGAGTTCTACGCTGGTGCCATGCCGATCCACATCCGAGCCGAAGCCGCCGACTACGCCCCCGCCGTGCTGGTGCCCGGCGATCCGCGCCGCGCCAAGTACATCGCGGAGACGTTCTTCGACCCCGGCGCCCGGCTGGTGAACGAGGAACGCGGCGAGCTGGGCTTCACCGGCACGTACCAGGGCAAGCCGCTCAGCGTGCAGGCGGCCGGCATGGGCTGCGCCAGCGCCGCCATCTACTACAGCGAGCTGATCCAGCTGGGCGCGACGCGCCTCATCCGCGTCGGCACCGCCGGCGGGTTGGCCGACGGCCTGCGCATGGCCGACACCATCGTCGCGATGAGCGCCACCGCCGACGACCAGATCGTCAGCCAGCTGTGCGGCGGCGACGCCCACTCACCCACCGCCACCTATTCGCTGGTCGAGCACGCGGTGCAGCTGTCGCGTGCCAGCGGCGCGCGTGTGCACGTCGGTGCCATCGTGTCGTCGGCCATCTTCTACGACACCCGCCAGGGCATCATGCAGCGCTGGAAGGATCGTGGCCATCTGGCCGTGGAGATGGAGGCGGCCGTGCTCTACACGTTGGGCGCGTTGCACAAGATCGAGACACTGTGCATGGCCACCATCAGCGATCTGATCGCCAGCGAGAGCGAGGCCGAACGAATCAGCGACGCCGAGCTCAAGCAGGGTGTCGACAAGATGATGGAAGTGGCCTGTCAGGTTGCAATCGGCTGACGCCGCGGCCACGATCGCCCGCCCGCACCGATCGCCCGCCCGCACCACACCGACTAGGGCAATGCGATGCGCACGTACATCTCGCCGTCGTGGCTGACGACGAAGCGTGCCGGATGCATCGCTGCGACGTACTTGAACTCGCCCATCGCGAACACGTCGACGGTGCCATCGGCACGCAGGTCGTACAACATCGCCGGCGTGTCGGGAGCGCCGATGGGGTCGTACATCCACACCAGCGCGCCGCCGTCTGCCGCCGCCGCGACCGCCGGCATGTCGCGTCCGGCCAACATCGCCGGCACCGTCCAGCGCTGCTCACCCGCATCGATGGCCGTACGGACGACCACCGTCGTGCCGTCGCCCAGGTACTCGAGGTGCACCTCCGGCACCACAACACCCGACGGCTCGCCCGTCGGCGTGACCCACGCCATCGCGAGCGATGCGCCGGCAACGGGCAGCCGCTCGCCGAAGCCGCAGCAACCGACTTCCATCACCCCGGCCGCAGTGGCGATCAACGTCGAGTCACCTGATCCGTCCAACCCACTGACACGGGCGATCTCCTGCCCGGCGGTCGCTCCGCTCGTGGAGACAGCGATCAGCTCCTGCACCGGGTCGCTGGCGTCTGGAGGCACACCTGCGATGTAGGCGACGTCGTCCGGGCCCATCAGCACCAGCGCCGCCAGATCACCCAGCGACGACCCGACGGCCAACGAGGTGCCCGACTCGGTGAACGTGAGCATCGACGTCGCGGAGTCGAAGGTCACGACCTCGCCGGCAACCGTGACCCCGACGCTGGTGCAGCCGGCCTCGGAGCACTGCGGATCGACCTGCAGCGGCTCGGCCTGCAGCCGCGGGTCGAGACCCGTGGCCGCCACCGTGGTGGTGGGTGCATCGGTCGCCGGCGGCGGCATCGTCGTCGACGACGCGGCCGGTTCGGTGCTGGTGACGGCTGGCTCGGTGGTGAAGGTGGAGGTGGCAGCAACGGGCTCGGTGCCGCTCACCACCGTGGCTTCCGAGCTACAGGCGGCAACCGAACACAGCAGGGCGACCAGCGTGACGATGCGTCGACGGTTCATGCCACGAACCGTACGCCCGAATGCCACCCGGAGTCTGTCGCCGAGCCGACAACCCGCCGCCGGCGCCTCAGATGAGGCCGAGGTCTCTCACGGCGTCGCGCTCTTCGGCCAGCTCGCCGGTGCTGGCCTCGATCTTGCCGCGGCTGAACTCGTTGAGGTCGAGCCCCTGGACGATCGAGTACACGCCATCCTTGCAGGTGCAGGGGAACGAGGAGATGAGGCCTTCGGGCACGCCGTAGGAGCCGTCGCTGACCACCGCCATGCTCACCCAGTCGCCCTCGGGGGTGCCCAGCGACCACGAACGGATGTGGTCGACAGCGGCGTTGGCGGCGGACGCAGCCGACGAGGCACCGCGTGCCTCGATGATGGCGGCACCGCGCTTGGCCACCGTGGGGATGTACGTGTCGGCGTACCACGCCTGGTCGTTGACCAGCTCGTAGGCGTTCTTGCCCGACACCTTCGCATGGTGCAGGTCGGGGAACTGAGTGACCGAGTGGTTGCCCCAGATGGTCATGTTGCTGATGTCGTTGACCGTGGTGCCGGTCTTGGCGGCCAGCTGCGAGATGGCACGGTTGTGATCGAGGCGGGTCATCGCCGTGAACCGGCCCGGGTCGAGCCCAGGTGCGTTCTGCTGCGCGATGAGCGCGTTGGTGTTGGCAGGGTTGCCGACGACGAGGATCTTGATGTCTTTCCTGGCGCTGGCGCTGAGCGCCTGGCCCTGCGGCTTGAAGATGCCACCGTTGGCACTGAGCAGGTCGCTGCGCTCCATGCCGGCCTTGCGCGGCATCGCGCCGACCAACAGCGCGACATCGGCATCGCCGAACGCGACGTTGGCATCGTCGGTGCAGATGACGTCGGCCAACAGCGGGAAGGCGCAGTCGTCGAGCTCCATCTTCACACCACCCAGCGCGCCGAGCGCCGGCGTGATCTCGAGGAGTTGCAGGATGACGGGTGTGTCGGGGCCCAACATGGAACCGGAAGCGATGCGGAACAGGAGGCTGTAGCCGATCTGGCCGGCGGCACCGGTGACAGCGACACGAACAGGAGTGGTCATGCACCTGAGCGTACGCCCACGGGGCGCCGCTCGCGAAAGCGGCTCAGGTGATGGCCGGCAGGCCGAAGGCGTCGAGGATCAGGTTGGTGTAGAAGGTGGCCGGCGCCGAGCCGTTGCAGGAGATGTGGATGCCGTCGGGGCACAGCTCGACGTTGACCGATTCGGCCTCCCAGTCGATCAGCTGCGCGTTGGGGAACTTCGCCGGGAGCGCCCTGAGCAACTCGTTGTTGGCAGGCACGTACACGAGGTCGGCTCGTAGCGTCAGGAAGAACACGGTGCCGGCATCGGCCGGCACCTCAGCCATGATCGCATCGAGCTCGCCTGCGTTCATCGGAGCGTTGGTACCCACCTGCACGACGATCGAGGTGCCGGCGCCGATGTCGCCGCCGTCGCGCAACAGGATGACGGCGTTTTTCACGCCTTCGGGGCCACGGCCTTCCTTCGCCTGCACCAGCACACCCGCCGACTCCAGCAACGGCTGCGCCCCCACCATCACCGACTCGCCGATGGCGACGAACGGCTGCGGCACCTTCGCCACGGTGGTGGTGGTGATCTGCTGGCCGGCGAGGGTGGTGACCGGGGCCGCTCCATCGGTGACGGTGCTGTCGCTGACCGTTGTGCCGTCGGTGGCATCGTTGGCGGCGGCTTCCAGCGAGCAGTTGACGCTGCCGACGCAGTGCGGGTCGGCGGAGAACAGGCTGAACGTGGCCAGTGCCAGCAGCAGCACCACCGCGGCCCCGGCCACCACTCGCCACACGTCGCGGCGCATGCTGCCGAGTGTGGCGCGCAGGCCACCCTTGCGAATGGGGGTCTCGATGAACCGGTAGCTGGCTTCGGTGATCGGCAAGGTGATGACCATCGCCAGCACGATCTGGCCCACCGACATCTGGATGTTGGCCTGCTTGCGGATGATCTGGTACACCGGCCAGTGGTACAGGTACAGCCCGTAGCTGCGGGTGCCCACCCACAGCAGCACCTTGTTGCCCAACAGCCTGCCGGCGGCTGCGCCCTGGTGAGTGGCTGCGGCGATCAGCAGCAGCGTGGCCACACCGGCGAAGAAGAAGCCGCCGCGATACAGCCATGGGTTGTACACGCCGCGGTCCTGCAGGTACATCGTGAACATGAAGTAGACGAGCACGGCCAGACCGAACGCAGCCAGCAGATCGAGTCGCCGGCCCTTGTCGCGCAGCGGGCCACGCATGATGGCCAGCGGCCGCCACAGCATCGCGAAGCCTGCGCCCAGCATCAGCCCGCCGGCACGGGAGAAGGAGCCGAGGTACAGCATGTCGTTGACGGCGATGCAGCGGCCGAACACGGTCCACGTGCCACGAGTGAACTCCGCACCGCACGAGGTGGCCACCGGCCCCGGCACGTACACCCAGGCGACCACGATCGCGATGAACACGCTGACACCGATGAGCTGCAGACCGACCTTTGGCAACCCGCCGCGGGCACGCCGGAGGATGGCCACCATCACCAACGGCCAGACCAGATAGAACTGCTCCTCCACTGCGAGCGACCACAGATGACGCAGCGGAACGAACGCCTCACTGGCGCCGTAGCCCTGGCCGACGAAGATCTGGTACCAGTTGCTGACGTAGAGGACGCCGCTCACGAAGTCGCCCCGCGTCTGTTCGCGGGCCACCGCGTAGAACGCAGCGATGTACACGGCCACCAACGTCATCATCACGTACAGCGCCGGCAGCAGCCGTCGGAAACGGCGAGCCCAGAACTGGCGCAGGTCGATGTGGCCGCTGCGCTCCTTCTCGCCCATCAGCAGCAGCGTGATGAGGTAGCCGGAGATGACGAAGAACACCTCGACGCCGAGGAAGCCACCCGGCAGCCAGTCGTGATGCGCGTGATAGATCATCACTGCGACGACTGCGATGGCACGCAACCCGTCGAGGCCCGGCAGGTACGGCACGCGACTGAGCCCGCCCGCGGGTGTGCCTGGAGGTTGAGCAGTTCTCGGCGCCGACATCGAACGAACAGTATGGAGCAACCGGCGGCGGTTGCGAACGCGCTACTTCTTCAGATCGGGCCGGCCGATGGCATCGAAGATCAGGTTGGCGTAGAACTGCTTGGCGTAGGCGGTGCGCAGGTGGATGCCACCGTCGCTGGTGCTCAGCTCACCGAGGATCTGTTGCGCCTCCGCCTCCCAGTCCACCACCTTCACGTTGGGGTACTGCGCGGCGAGCGCCCGGATGCGAGTGTTGTTGTCGGCGATCCATCCACGTGGCGCCTTCACGGTCAAGAACACGACCAGCGGCGTCAGATCGGGCGGCAATGCGGCCATGATGCGCGCGAAGGTCTCGTCACTGACGCTGCCGTTGGTGCCGGTCTGGATGATGACCACTCGCCCCAGCTGCCCGCCGGCGCGGGTGAGCTCCACGATCTCGGCCACGTTCTTGCCTTGCCGGCTGACAGCCGCGTTCACCTGTATTCCGGCGGCCGTGAGCTGTGGCGCAGCGCCGAGCATCACCGATTCGCCGATCGAGTACGGCGGCAGCAGATCGATGGGGCTCGGTGTGGTGACGGGCGCCGGCTCGGTGACAGCAGGTGTGGTGTCGCCCGGCTGCGAGGACTGCGAGACGGGCACCGTCGGCCTCACCGTCACCGGCGGGGCGGCCGTGACGGTGGCGCTCGCGATCTGCTCCTGGCCCTCCTCGCTGTCGCACGCCACCTGGCCTTCGCACAGCACATCGGCGGTGGCGATGCTGACGGTGGCGAAGCCGGCGAGCAGGGCGAACGTGGAACCGAGCACGAAGGTTCGCCGACGCCGCTGCACGGCAGCCTTGGTTCGGGGCTTGCGCTCGCCACGCATCCACTCGCCGAGGCGGCCTTGCCGCACGGGCAGTTCCACCAGCCGATAGCTGAGCTCGGTGATCGGGAGCGCGATGAGCAACGCGGTGAGGAACTGCCGCAGTGACAGCTGCTGCCCCGGTTCGCGGATGATCTGGTAGATCGGCCAGTGGTAGAGGTAGAGCCCATAGCTGCGGGTGCCCACCCAGTGCAACGGCCTGATGCCCAGCAGCCGACCGATCCATGCTCGGCGGTGAGTGGCAGCGGCAATGATCGCGACGGTGCACACGCCGGTGAGCAGGAAGCCGCCACGGAACAGCCACGGGTCGTACTCGTTGGTGAGCTCGTTGACCAGTTCCAGCCGGTTCATCATCAACGCCAGGCCGAGCAGGCCGAGCAGGCCGAGCAGGTCGATGCGCCGCCCGCGTGTGCGCAACGGGCCGCGCATGATCGCCACCGGCCGCCAGATCAGGGCGAAGGCCGCGCCCAGCATCAACCCACCCGCGCGAGTGACGGTGCTGAGGTAGAGCGCTTCGTTGACGTTGATGCAGTGACCGAAGACCGACAGGTACCCGTGGCTGTCGCCGGCGCCGCACGACGGTGCGTTGGTGACCGGGTCGGCGCCGATGAACACGGTGCCACTGATGTAGAGCGCCGCCACCAGCGCGGCCACGAACAGGCTGGCCCACAGCAACCACAGGGCCACGCGGGGCAGACGGTCGCCACGCTTGCGCAGCAGCACCACCATCACCAGTGGCCAGACCAGGTAGAACTGCTCCTCCACGGCGAGCGACCACAGGTGGCGCAACGGCGCGAAGTTGGCAGAGGCGGTGTAGCCCTGCCCCACCCAGATCTGGAACCAGTTGCTGTTGTAGAACGTGCCCGCCAGCAGGTCGCCACGCGCCTGGCCCATCGGTCGGGTGTTGAACAGCGACATGTAGATGGCCAGCGAGCCCATCATCACGAACAGCGCAGGCAGCAGCCGACGGGCACGCCGCATCCAGAACTGGCCCAACCGAACCCGACCGGTGCGTTCCTTCTCCGACAGCAGGAGCAGCGTGATGAGGTAGCCGGAGATGACGAAGAACACCTCGACACCGAGGAAGCCACCACTGAGCCAGGTGTGGTTGGCGTGGTAGAGCAGCACCGCCGTGACAGCGATCGCGCGCAGGCCATCGAGCCCCGGGAGGTACGGGACACGACTGATCTGGTTGCGCAGCGTCGGGTGGGTCAACCGCTCGTCGACGGCGGTGGCGGTGGGGGCGGCCATTCGGGTCTCCAGTATCGCCGACCACGACCCCCACGCACCGTCATCGCCCTGTCATCGGCGGCGGTCGGCCGCCTCACCTGCGACGGGTCGGACAGATTTCGTATCGCCACTGCAGTCGCCGCCTCTGTGCTGGCGATGAACACGAGGGAGGACACAGAATGAGCACACACCGATCCCCGCGGCGGGCCGCGCTGGCCGGCATGACGGCGCTGGCCCTGCTGGCGCCGGCGTGCGGCGACGACGAGCAGAGCGCCGGTACGGCAACGGCTGCGCCCGGTGACACGACCCCGAGCGACACGACCCCAGGCCAAACGACCCCGAGCGACACGACTCCAGGCCAGACGACTCCAGGCCAGACGACAGCGAGCGACACGACCCCGAGCGAGCCCGCTCCAACCGAGGTCACCAGCTCGACGTCGTGCTTCGGGATCACGATGGCCGACATCCTCGCCACCATCGGCGACGGCGTCGCCACCCGCTACGAAACAGAGCTCGCCTCGCCGGGCGACTCATCCGACTCGTCGTCGTGCTTCACCGAGCTCGACCTGCCGGCCACTTCGTCGTTCGGCGAGGCGATGTCGATCTCGTTCCGCGTGGAGGTGTTCGATCCGCAGCGCCACACGTTGAACGGCGCTCCCGCGGACTACGCCACGCTGCGTGCCAACAACGTCGAGTGCTGCGCCGTGGTGGACGTGAGCGACCTCGGTGACGAGGCGTTCAGCTGGACGAACGCCGATGTGGGCTACCGGCACGACACGGCAGTGCTGTTCCGGCAGGGCGAACTGGTCGGCGCCGTCTACTTCCGGGTCTCCACCTACAGCGGCAGCGACCACGCGAACTGGGCGACCTCGTTGCCCACGGTGCAGGAATGGGCGCTCGCTCTGGCCGGCCTCGTCGCGGCCGACGGCTTGGACCGCAGCGAGCTTCCCCCTGCCGCGGCTCCCCTGCCGGCGCCGACGACTGCCGCTCCCTGAAAACGAAAACGAGCCACGCCCGGCGATTCACTCGCGGGGCGTGGCTCGTGCGCGTACCGAACTGCAGCCGTCGCTACAGCTGCAGCGACTTGACCTCGAGGAACTCCTCCAGGCCGAAGGTGCCGGCCTCGCGACCGAGGCCGCTCTGCTTGTAGCCGCCGAACGGGGCCATCACGTTGAAGGCACCACCGTTCACCTCCACCTGGCCGGCGCGGATCTTGCGGGCCACCGCCTTGGCATGGTCGGCCTCGCCCCACACACCACCGGCGAGGCCGTAGATGGTGTCGTTGGCGATCTCGATGGCTTCCTCCTCCGTGTCGTAGGGGATGATCGACAGCACCGGGCCGAAGATCTCCTCGTTGGCGATGGTCATCGTGCGCGTGACGTTGCTGAACACCGTGGGAGCGACGTAGTAGCCCTGCTCGAGGCCCTCCGGGCTTGCCGGGCCGCCGGTGAGCAGCGTCGCGCCCTCGTCGATGCCCTTCTGGATGAAGCCCCGCACGCGCTCGCGCTGAGCGGCGGAGACGAGCGGCCCGATGCGGCTGCTCGAATCGAACGGGTTGCCGGGGGTGAACGCGGCAGCGGTGGCCGCGGCGATGCCCTCGACCTCGGCGAGGCGCGAGCGGGGCACGAGCATGCGGGTGAGCGCGGTGCAGGTCTGGCCGCTGTTGAGGAAGCACTTGCCCACGCCGTCGGCGACGGCCTTGGCGAAGTCGGCGTCGGCGAGGATGACGTTGGCGCTCTTGCCACCGAGCTCGAGCGACACCTTCTTCACGGTCTGGCTGGCGACCTCGGCCACGCGCTTGCCGGCGCGCGTGCTGCCGGTGAAGCTGACCATGTCGACGTCGGGGTGCGCCGAGATGGCCTCACCGACGACCGGACCGATGCCGGTGACCAGGTTGAACACGCCGGCGGGCAGGCCGGCCTCGGCGATGACCTCGGCAAGGATGAACGCGTTGATCGGTGCGACTTCCGACGGCTTGAGCACCACCGTGTTGCCCGCAGCCATGGCCGGGGCGACCTTCAACGCGATCTGGTGCAGCGGGTAGTTCCAGGGCGTGATGCAGCCGACGACCCCGATGGCCTCGCGAACGACCAGCGAGTTGCGCACCTGCTTCTCGAACTCGTAGCTGCCCAGCAACTGCGCGGCGATGGCGAAGTTGGCCTTGGGCAACCCGGCCTGGATGAGGTTGCTGAGGAAGAGCGGCATGCCCACTTCCTTGGCGATGGTGGAGGCGATCTCGTCGGTGCGGGCTTCGAGGCCGGCATGGATCTTCATCAGGTAGGCCGCGCGCTCTTCCTTGGGCAGCGCGCTCCATGCCGGGAAGGCGGCCTTGGCCGCGGCGACGGCTGCATCGACGTCGGCAGCAGTGCCTTCGGGGATGGTGGCGATCACTTCTTCGGTGGCCGAATCGGTGACCGACAGGGTGTCGGTGCCGGAAGATGGCACCCACTGGCCGTTGATGTAGAGCTTCTCGTATGCAGTCATGGCGCGACTGTAGGCACCAGTACCCGCTGAGCTACAACGCAGGTCGCAGGCCGAGGTTGCGGAAGATCTCGCGCGTGGCCCAGCTGCGGTTGAGCGCGTAGAAGTGCAGCCCCGGCGCGCCTTCGTCGATCAGCCGCGCGCAGAGCTCGGTGGCGAGATCGACGCCGATGCGTTCGGCCGCGTCGAGGTTGTCGCCGGCCTTCTCCATCGCCTCGATCACCCAACCGGGCACCTCGGCGCCGCTCATGTGCGCCATGCGCGTGATCTGCCCCAGGTTGCTGATCGGCATGATGCCCGGCAGGACCGGTTTGGTGACGCCGAGCGACGCGAGCTCGTCGATCATCACCAGGTAGTGCTCGATGTCGAAGAAGAACTGGGTGATCGCGAAGTCGGCGGCGGCCAGCTTGTTGGCCAGGTGCTGGCGGTCGGTGCCACGATCGGGTGAGCGTGGGTGCAGCTCGGGATGAGCCGCGACACCGACGGAGAACCCACCGAACTCGCGCACGTCGTCGACCAGCTCCATGCTGAAGAGGTAGTCGCTCTCCGTCTCGCCGTCGGCAGGCAGATCGCCGCCGAGGGCGAGGATGTTCTCCACCCCTTCGGCGCGGTAGTCGGTGAGGATGGCACGGATGTCGTCGCGTGTGTGGCCGGCGCAGGTGAGGTGAGCCATCGGCGAGATGGAGGTCTGCCGTCGCACCCAGCTGACCAGGTCGGCGGTGCGCGTGCGAGTGCTGCCACCGGCGCCGTACGTGACGCTCACGAAGTCGGGCGCGAGGTGCTCGAGCTCGGAGATGGTGCGGCCGAGGCTGAGCCACCCGGCTTCGTGCTTGGGAGGGAAGAACTCGACCGAGTAGGTGGGCCCGGCCGCGAGGAGGTCGGAGATGCGAGCCACTGCGCACAGCCTTGCTCATGTGCGCACGTCTCGCATGGCACGCTGTACGAAATCTCAAGGAGGTGCGCGATGGCAGAGCAGGCAGCGGGCTGGTACAACGATCCGTACGGACGGTTTCAGCAGCGGCACTGGGACGGCGCCGCCTGGACGGAGCACGTGGCCACCAACGGCGTGCAGCAGGTCGATCCCATGGGGGCCAGCACGGTCGTGCCCTTCGCCACGCCGGCCAGCGCGTTCCGGTCGCCGGCGGGCGACGCTCGCACCGCGCACGGTTTCGCCGCCACGGCGGATCTCAGCGACCCGAACGCGCAGGCACCCCTGCCGCAACCACCTGCCGAGGGCAATCTCGTCACACGCTTCCTCGACGGCATGGGCGACGACGCCCGCCTCCGCCCACGGCCGAGCCTGCGCACCGCACTGGCCGGCATCGGCGGAGTGATGGTGGCGGTCGGCCTGTTGATCGCCATCGTCGGCGAGAACGCGAGCCGAGGAAAGCTGGCAGGCGTGTCGCTGGTGCTGCTGCTGGCCGCACTCGTGCTGCGACTGCTGGTGAAGATCCCCGAGGTGCAGGCCGCCGCCGTCGGCATGGCAGTGGTTGCGATCCCAACGTTCGCCGGGGCCGCCACCATCAGCGATGGCAGCGGTGGAGCGCTCACGTACCTGCTGGGTGCCGCACTGTTCCTTGCCGCATGGGCACTGAAGGGCTTCCGCGGTCGCACGCTGCTGTTGGGGCTCGGGCTGCTCACCATGGTCGGCGTCTTCAGCACGCTCATCTCCGACGTGAGCCAGGACAAGTGCGAGACGTACATCGAGGACAACGACTTCGACCGATACTTCGAGGAGTGTCAGAGCTACGTCTCCGACGGCAGCGCCGGCAACCTGTTCCTTCCCAACTCGGTCACCGACAACCTCGGCGACCAAGGCATCGTCTACCTCGTCAGTGCTGCCGTGCTGTTGGCCGCCACCTGGTGGCTGGATCGACGCGGCTACCACGGCACCGGTACCGGCACCGTGGTCGCAGGCCTCATCTCCGCGGTCGCCGGGGCTGCGCTGCTGGCCGACGAGTTCGGCGACACCGGCGGCCCGATCATGGTGGTGGTCGTCGGCGTGCTGGTCTGCCTGGTCGGCGCGCACGGTGCTCGACGATCCACGACGTGGTGGGGTGCGCTGCTGGCCTCGATCGGTGCGGTCGCGTTCGTGGCCGTGCAATGGGAGCCGCAGTCGGTGAGCAGCACCGGCGGCGTCGCCATCGTCACCGGCGCGGTGTTGATCGTTGCGCCGCTGATCGGCGCCCCGCTCCGTCGAGCGCTCGCGCAGCGGGCCGACGATGGCGATGGCGACCCACCGACCGGCGCGTTCGACCCGCCGGTGGCCTGAGCCGGTCGCGGGCAGGTCGCGCTGCCGGTGGCGAACCGGTCGTGCTGGCGGTTCAGTGACGGAAGTGGCGCTCGCTGGTGAACACCATGGCGATGCCGTGGTCGTTCGCCGCGGCGATCACCTCCACGTCGCGCATGCTGCCGCCGGGCTGGATGACGGCCTTGATGCCGGCCGCAGCAGCAGCGTCGAGGCCGTCGCGGAACGGGAAGAAGGCATCGCTGGCACAGACACCCCCGCTCGCCCGCCCGGCCGATCGGTCGGCGGCGATGCGCGCACTGTCGAGTCGGTTCTGCTGGCCGGCGCCGATCCCCAGTGCCCTGCCGTCCTTGGCATACACGATGGCGTTGCTGCTGACCACCGCACACACCTGCCACGCGAACTCGAGGTCGGCCCACTGCTCGGGAGTGGGTTGGGTTGCGGTGACCACCTGCCAGGACGAGCGATCGGGCGAGACGGTGTCGGCCTGCTGCACCAGCAAGCCACCGTCGATGGACCGCATGTCGAGCGCGACACCGTGCGGCGCATGCGCCGTGAGCACGCGCAGGTTCGGCTTCGACGCGAACACCTCCAACGCGTCGGCATCGAACGCAGGCGCCACCACCACCTCGGTGAACACCGGTGCCAACGCCTCGGCGACGATGCGCGTGACCGGCCGGTTGAGCGCGACGATGCCACCGAAGGCACTGACCGGGTCGCACGCGTTGGCCTGCGCATAGGCCTGCTCGATGGTGTCGGCCACCGCCACGCCGCACGGGTTGGCGTGCTTCACGATCACGCAAGCCGGCCTGCCGAAGCGCTGCACCAGCTTCCACGCTGCCTCGGTGTCGTAGAGGTTGAGGTAGCTCAGCTCCTTGCCCTGATGCTGCACTGCGGTGTCCCACCAGCTGGTGCCGCCGGCCAGGCGATAGCGAGCACCTTCCTGATGCGGGTTCTCGCCGTAGCGCAGCGGCTGTGCGCGCTCGAGCGACAGGTGCAGCCCGGCGGGCAGCACCTCCGGCGAGTCGGGTGACGGGGCGTCGAACCAGTTGGCGATGGCCGCGTCGTAAGCGGCGATGGCCGCGAACGCGTCACGCGCCAGGCGCCGTCGGGTCGCCGCGGTGAGGGCGCCGTGCGCCGTGATCTCGGCGAGCACCGCGTGGTAGTCGGCAGGGTTCACCACCACACCGACATGCGCATGGTTCTTGGCCGCGGCACGCACCATGGCCGGGCCACCGATGTCGATGAGCTCGATGCTGGGGTTGCTGCTGAACGGGTACAGGTTCACCACCACCAGCGCGATGGGCTCGATGTCGTGCGCCGTCATGTCGGCCTGGTGCTGCTCGTTGGTGGGGTCGGCCAACAAGCCACCGTGCACCTTCGGGTGCAACGTGACGACTCGATGATCGAGGATTGCCGGCAGCCCGGTGAGGTCGGCGAGGTCGGTGACGGGCACGCCGGCCGCTGCCACCGCGGCAGCGGTACCACCACTGCTGACCAGGCGCCACCCGGCACGATGCAGACCCTCGGCGAGCTCGACGATGCCGGCCTTGTCGAACACGGAGAGCAGCGCAATGGGCATGCCACGAATGTACGTCGCAGCTGATGGTGCGCGATGGACGTCTTAACAAGGTGTACGGTTCGAAACACCTGAGTCATCATCGATCAGCACACTTGGAGGCATCCGTGGATCTCAGCAAAATCAGCAAGGGCGGCCAGATCTGGGCGGGAGCAGGCATCGTCTTCTTCATCGCCTCCTTCCTGCCGTGGTACACCGCCGAGTACAAGGGCGTCTCCGGAATCGGTGGCGCGTCGGTCGATGCCAACGCCTGGGGCGACCTCGGGTTCCTCTGGGGCAGCCTGTGGGCGCTGCTCTTCCTCGCCGGCATCGCGCTGCTCGTGCTCCCTGCGTTCGGGGTTGCGGTGCCCAAGCTGCCGGCCGTTGCCTACATGGCGGTCGCCGGCCTGGCAACCGTGTTCACGCTCCTGAAGCTGCTCATCGGCGAAGACGACGCCCCCGAGTTCGGCATCACCGTCGACGCCTCCTTGGGGCTCTATCTCGCCATCGTCGCGGCCGCCGCAGCTGCGTTCGGCGGCTTCATGATGTTCAAGGAGTCCGGTGGCGAGCTCAACGACCTCAAGGACATGAACAAGCTCAAGGGTCAGTTCGGTGGCAACACCGGTGGCGGCACCCCGCCGCCGCCGCCCCCGCCGCCCCCCGGCATGAGCCCGCCCCCGCCCCCGCCCCCGATGGGCTGAGGCAACCAGCGACAGCGCACAGAGCCCCGCCTCCGGGCGGGGCTCTTTCGCGTCTGCACCCATGTCAGAGCTTGCCCACGATCCTTCGGGCCCGAACCGTGAATGCACGGAACCGGGCGGGTTCAAGCGGTGGTCGCGACAAGTTGGTTGAATCGTTCGGCTGGAGTATC
>ERZ1026805.1040-NODE-1040-length-16297-cov-15.479805_pt1 | contig 16297 bp, 11 predicted proteins | sample MGYA00520883_ERZ1026805 | MGnify/ENA primary metagenome ERZ1026805 (study PRJEB33270, sample SAMEA104284476) | anaerobic digester metagenome | biome: Anaerobic digester microbiome; feature: mesophilic sludge digester; material: Anaerobic digester biomass... | reverse complement strand
CTCTTTCAAGATCTTCAATATCTTGCCTTGTTTTTTCATTATTTTCAGATATTTTGATTATTTTTCTTTCTAAAAATGATGTGTCCTTGATTAAAGTCTCATAAAGTTTTAGTCCCATTAAATCACGAGCTGATTCTCGAAGAATTGTTTCTGCCTTATCCCCAACAGTCAATTCTTTCATTCTTTCTCCGTCGAAAAAGAAATAATCCGTAATATAGGGAGGGATTAATGACGTAATGTAATCTTGCCAATATTCTTGTTCAACAATCTCCAGCGGAAAAGAATTTCTAGAGATGACAAACTGCTCATTTAATTGATTTTTTTCAAACTGCCATTCCCGCTTTAAATCTATAGAATAAGTGGGAAAGACATCATCTAGTTGAAGAGTAATAGAAACAAAAAATCTGGTATCTCCATTTTTTATCGATTTTTTATTTTTTGCGGACATTATATATTTATCATATTTATTTTTAGCGAGAGGTTTTCCTTCAAATTGTATACCGAATAAACATAATTTAATACATTCAAATAAGGTGGTTTTTCCTGTTCCATTCAGTCCCCCGATTAAAATTAAATTTTTATTCCCCCCAGACTCTGGGGATAGATTAATTGAATGATCACCACAATAATTTTTAAAGTTACAGAGATGGGCTTGAACTATTTTCATTTTTCTTTACGTCCCGATATGATCATTCTTTCTAATGCATAATTTTCGATAATATGCTCTAATTTATTGAATATCCCATGACGCTTTGAAAGACTAGAGAAATCTTTTTCAATAATAAGTAATTTGTCAATTAAATCGGGTGAAATATTATTAGATTGACAAATATCATCCATTTTGTGCTTATATTTCCCATTTTCTTTATTTAGGAGATGCTGTAAAAATGCCGTCCCTGCCCCACATTTCTGAAGTACAGAATCGATCTCAGCGAGATCATCTCCTTCATAAATCCATAATTTTATTATTGCCTCAACCTCTTCAGGTGAAATTAAAACAACGCCAAATTCAGAAAGTTTTTCTTTTAGCTCGCTAGGTTCGGTTTGGAGTTTTAATAACCGAATGAATAATTCATGACGGGTTTGAAAAGTGAAAGGCCCATAAACCTTATGTCCAAACCTGACAAGACCTTCGAAATTTTTACCCAATAAATCAGCATAAATTTTTGCTCTTTTTTCATCTTTACGAAATTCAAATCGTTTTAATGGAACATCTCTTATTTCATGAAGATAATCTCGAAATTCCTTTAATGGGATCAACCATTTTTGGCCTTCTTCAATATAAGCTTCAATAGACCTATCTTTTGGTACAACTGTACAAACCCAACAACCCAATCTACTTGAACCACCTGCTTTTCCTTTAGTATCAATTATAAATTCGATATCGTCTTCGCCTTTACAATAACATTGTAGCAAAAATTTATTGTCATCACCCCAGGGCGAGGGATGTGATAAAATATATTCCCAAACTTCAGTCTCCAGCCATTCGGCGATGGGTGCATAAACAAAAGCGCCGGCAATTTCGTTATGTAAACTTAATTTTGAATTTTTTATTTCATATTTTTTTATTGTTCGTTCTCGATTTTGCGATTCTGATTTTCTTACGCCTAAAACAATGATTACTTCCCCGTTTTCTTTGATTTGTTCTAGGGTAAATTTGTTAATAGGTCTAATTTTTAATCTATCAGTACACCATCTAAACCAGCGATTTGGTGATGGATATCCTCTACCAATTAGATTAATCCAAAATGTTTCACCAAGTTCTGGCCGTATTATTCTTACTTTAATTGGTAAACCGTCTTTTTTGGCTTGTTCAGAAATCAATAAACACAATTTTTTTCTTCGGTTATCAGCAATCGGAGTGTCAACGAGTGTATCCGAAGATACCACAAATACTTCTTTAATGCGTTTTTCGGGGGGTAAATTTTTCAACATATTGTAGATTAACTGAGTAACACAAGTCGAATCTTTTCCACCACTTAGACCAATAATCCAAGGGCGCGAGTCCTGCAAGTATAAATTTTGCATTTCTTCAAGAATGCTTTGAATTAGAGATTCTTCCACGAAAATTGAACCTCCATTAATCCTGACATACTCTCAGTTTCTTACAACATTAAGGTTCCGATAGGTGGTCGAATTAATTAAAAAAGTATTATATAACAATTTCTGCAAATTCAAACGATGGTGAATCCGTTTTATTGAAATATTTATTTTGGATTTCTTCCAAACCGGCATTTGCATACATTTCTGCGATATCAAAATATTTACCTTCTTTCAATAAAATTTCAATATTTTTTTGAGAACTAAAGGCAATTACTTTTAGAATAGCTCTGTGAGATTCTCTTATTACTTCGCTTATTCTAATTTTATTTTTCTGATTTCTAGTATTTTTATTGAGAGGTTTTGGAGGTAAATTTTTATTAACAGCATAACATGCACCAAGTAAAAAAACATCACGATATGTTTCGCAATACCATTCGGTATCATCTTTTATTTGATCCATCATGTCTTCGAATTTCTTATCATAGTCTAAATACTGCTTTCTTGCATCCTCATCATCCCCCATCATGAACACCTGACAATACTCTCTGTTGCAGACAATTTGTCCAAAACGTATTTTCTTCCAATAATATTTTCAATATGAGGTCGAATGTGTGAATCCTCCGTGTCCGTCACGAATAAAATTACTTGTCTCCCCCCCATTAAAGAGGGAAGATTTTGGCCTATATTTTCTATCGGCTCTTCCGACACTCTCCCAAAAGGACTATCAAACACGAATGGAATAAAATTGCCCGTCACTTTCCCTAAAGAGCTCATAAAAGCAATTCCAAGAACATGCCTTTGACCTTGAGACAACCGATCAGATTGTATTGTGAAGCCATTTGATGTTATTGCATCAATAATCCAATTATTATTAATTTTAATTTCTTTCCAATTTTGGGAATCCCAAATAAGATTTTTAAATTCGATTGAGGTATTGGAGGTTACAAATTCAATAATAGACCTTTGTACTCCTTCTTTGATTGATTCGGCCTGTTCTTGTGCCTTACGAACAAACTCAACTTGTCCCCCAATTTTTTTATATCGATCATCTGCCTTATAGAGAGCTTCTAATTTTTCCTGTTCTCGCCTTAAATTTGCTTTACGAGATGTAATGTTATTTAATGAGTGTGTCAAACTGTTCTCTTTCTCGTTAATTTCCTCTTTTACTTCTGTCCAGCGCTTGAATTTGTCAATTATACTGGAATAATTATCATCAATATCACTAGGAATAAATTTCTTTTTTTCATCAATTGAGTTTGTTAGTTGATTTATATCGATATTTAATGATTTAATATTCTCAATTTTTTTATTAATGCCGTTTGATTTCTCCTCAAGATCGTTCTTATATTGATTTAGGAGTGATCGAAAATCTTGGACTTCTCGATTTAATTTTTTATTCGGGATGTGTTCAGCAATCTCTTTTAATTTTATTTTTATTGCATCGTCCAACTCTCGTCCGCAGATGCATAATTTATTTGATTTCTCTAGTAATTTCTCCAGCAAATCAGGAGGAATTTTTGGAGGAACAATACCTTCATTTTCCAATTTTTCAAATTCATCAATACAAGATAATATTTCTCTTTTTAGAAGCAATAATGGGAGATCTTTGTTTAAATCCTCTTTAAATTGAATAAATTGTGTTTTTTTCCGTTCAGTCAGTTTAGTTTTATTTAATTCAAGACCTTTAATCTCGTCAATCTTATCTTTAATTTTATCATACTCTCCACATTCCCTACTCAAACTTGACTCCAATTTGTGTGCCTCTCTCAATGTATCATCAAGTTCTTTTCTCTGCGTTTCGATTTGATTTAATAAATCTTGTTCACGTTCTACGCGTTCCTTTTGTTGAATAATTTTAGATCCCGTCGATTTTGGTTGTTTTTCAATAAGATTTCCATACAATGTCTCTAAATTTTTGATTAATCGATCGATTAGATGTATATCCGAAAGGGCATTTGCATATGACTCAATTTTTTTCAAATTTTCTTTTTGGAATAATGTTGCCAATTTTTCACCATCAAGGAAAAAAAACCTTCTCGGCCCGATTGGAATATAATTATCAATTATTTTTTTAAAATCTTCTTGATTTAACGTTTTTGTTTTCCCAGTATTTGATGAAAATTTGTTTGCAATAAAATCTGATTGAATAAGATTAGGAACAATTTTATTGCCATCTATCTTCTTTGAATCGAATTTAATTGCTCTTTTTACGTCAAACTCAGTTTTATTTTCATAATCGTCATAAGTAACAAATTTTAGTCTAATAAACATTTCTTTTTCTTCATTCGCTAAAGCTTCTTTGTTTATGATTTCTTTAATTTCGTCAATTCCAGGTTCATTAAATAAACACCAGTATAAAGCTTCAAAAAGGTTAGTTTTTCCTGCGGAATTTAAACCGAAAATATAGGTGACTGGTTTATTTTCATCATGTGAAAAATTAATAGCAGATTCGGCATGAAAGGGACCCCAATTTTTCATTATTATTCTATCAAAAAAAATCTTCATGCTATTTCCTCAGTATTATCAAAATTTTTTTCAAAAACCCTTTTTAAGTGATTTTCATAATAGGTAATAGAGGGTTTTTGAGAGGGATCAGAATATCCATTCTCTTCGGCTTTATATAGCCCTTTAAGAAATCCGATTATTAAAGGATCAATCTCATGCTTTTCGATTTCTGATAAAAATTTATGTATCATGTCCAATTCACCCAATAAGTAAGTCCAATTTTTCCAAGATGATTCTTTCATTCTCATATGAATTAAGTGCTGCTTCGTTGAAATCTCTAACTCGATTTAATTCTTTTCTTAATATTTTATCGTGCATAATTTTTTCTTCGTTCGAAAAATCCAGCAGTCTGGGATCTGGTGCAACAACCATATCATAGATTTCTACGATGCCTTTTCCTTTAAACATCCGTAATAGTCGCCCACGTCTCTGAATAAATTCCCGCGGATTTCCGGAGCTTGATAAAAAAATTCCTAATTTCAAAGGTTTTATATCGATACCTTCGTTCAGGCACTTTATTGCGATTATCGCTTGAATCATTCCAGATTCAAGTTTTGATATTAACAAGTCTCGTTCATCATCCGGAGTAGTACCTAAAAATTCTCCAAAAATTATATCATACTTTTTTAAAAGTGGTTTAATGAAGGGTATTTGATTTTCATCTGCGTATATGACACAATTATTAATTTCATTATTTTTCAGATAATTATTTAAAAATGTGTCCAGATGGTGATATTTCGATTTCGCGCCTTTGATAACTTTTGCTCTTTTATTGAGAAATTGAATAGTTTTTTCTTCATCTTTTCCATTATAAATTGCAATCAATTTCGTATAACGCTTATATTGTGATATTTCTTCATCACTTAAATCAGCAAGGATAATATAATAATAATATTTACATAAGAAACCCTCTTTTTGGCCTTGTGAAATTGAAAATGTAAAAATTGTAGGTCCAATAAAGCTATATAAAAAGTTGGTACCAGAATCATCAAAATATCGGATGGGGGTCGCAGTCAAACCTAGTGTTGATGGAAAGTGCATTTCAGAAAAGGCAACCCGTGTTTTTTCTGCTCCTATCCAATGAGCTTCATCAATAATTAAAAGAGTATCGCTGAAATCTAACTTGTCCTTCAAAATAGGAAATACATTTGCGTAAAAGGACTGGATCGTGGAAATCAAAAAGACAAATTTCCTCGAATTATTGTTATAAAGAAAGAGATAGCTATCTAGTAAGTTACTCCATCTTTTTTTAGAGATTGATGAAGAGATCTGAATTATATCGGATGAATATTTTGAGATGTTTTGCCCCCACTGGACTACTAATTGTTTACTGGGAACTAATATAATTACAAACAATTTTCCATTTTTCTTAAATAGTTGATAAGCACCCATGATCCCAACATAAGTCTTGCCAGAACCGGTGGCCATTTCAAGAATGCCTCGATTGCCATTCTCAAACCATTTATTCAAAGCCTCATTTTGATACCAACGTAAATTTTGAAAATCTATCTCTATTATTTGATTGATATTGTCTTTCGATAAAAAATTATATGAACTCCCTTTTTCGGAAACACTCCAATTAAAATCAAGATCTTCGATATTGTTTGGTGCGAAGTGAATCAGTCGCTCTTCAAGGGCTTCAGGAATGCTAAATACCCTTAATCGTTTGATCTGCCCATCCCAAAAACGTGAAAATTTATCTAAATCACTTTGAAATCGAGATTTATCGCCATCAACCCAACTTTTAAAAACTTTAAATTCTTCGAAATTATCTTTCCAAGCTTTTGCGGTTTCATTCAATGAACCGCTAAAAGATAATTTATTACCTTCTTCATCGACTAAAATTCCAACCTTTTGGTGAAAAATACCGCATCTTATTGCCGAATCGGCATCCAGAGGTTTATGATTATCATCGAATACAATTGCAATTTTTATCTCCAAACTTCTATTCGCTATCATCCAAGCTAGCGCTTTTACATGGTTATTTACAACTCCGTCGTCAATTGATTCTAACTCATTAATTCCTATTTGCTCAAGAACTTCTTCAGGCTTTTTTAATCCATCCATTATAGCTTTAACATCATCGGCATTAAGAAGAGCTCCAACAAGTAATTGTATTTTACCATTATTATTTATAAACTTTTTAATGCCTTTAGCAGCAATAGCGAGTGATTTTGATGAAAAAAAACCCGCAATGCGTTTATAATTATTAGATTCGCTTAATACTGGTATATAAAAATCATTTAATATATCATCTTTATCCGATGAATAATTATCTTTTATTTGTAAATTTCTGAAACTCATATTCTTTCCCAAGAGTTACTTGGTAACTCCTTTATTTTACTTTATATGAAACCAACAAATTCCAATAAACTGAATCGGCAAATAAATAATTATAGTGATTGACTTGTTTCTTAAATACCCATATAAAAAATATTGAAATTGGTAAAAACAAGCAGAAAATATAGAATTTTGGAGAAAAATTACAGTTTATAAAATCCTTAATAATTATGGATAAAAAAATAATGATTGCGACATATATGCAGATTAACAAATTTCTATATAGCGCGTACAATCCATTGAACAATTCGGTTAGTTTAATATTATTTTTTTGAATAATATATGTATAGCATAAATTGAATATTTCCGTAATTTGCTTATGCTTTATATCAATTTCATCCTTAGTATTTTTTTCATCAATATGATATATCAAATTAATTTTTGATTCTGAAATGTTAAAAATATTTGAAATAGCCTCTTTGATTGAATTTTTATACGTGATTGAATATTTATTGCAATTATCAAGGAGGAATAATTCAGAATATCTCCATTGTTTTTTGGTTGCCTTGATAAAAGCTATCGAAGGGCCACACATTTCGAAATAACTATTATTATATTTTTTTTCCATGAAAACATTAAATGAGTGAAGAAAATGCCCAATAATGTATGCTAATAAAATTAATACAATAGCCCCACCGATTCCTAAGTATTCAGCAGATATTGGGTAAATTTGTATTTCATGGTTTAAGAGCATGAATAAGATAATAATTACTGTTCCAGGTAATAGATAGCCGAAGAAATCATATATATTGAATGAGTATTGCATTATTTCTTAAATAGTGAATCACTTATTAAAGATTACGAATTATATTCCATGCTGGATTCAGTAGCAAAAATTCAGCTCCCACTCCTCAATTCAAAATTCATCGTAAAACAGTCATTTTTAAGGAATAAGAAGGCTAATTGCAGCAAGGTTGTTTCCCCAGGATCTCGTATCTCAGTAATACTACGTGAGTCGGCTTAACTGCTGGATTCCTAGTGTGTCCCGACTGCTGTTGCCACTATTACCATAGCCAATCGGAGTGTAGTTGATCTGCAGTCAACCGCGTAGCCGCTCTGCAATGCCAGCCCTCTTTTTCCACAAGACCGTCAACCCCATAGCCCTGTCTATGGAAATAACTATTTTTAATGAATCAAGATGACCGGCACGATGCAAAGCATGGTGTGAGGAGCGAGAGACGATGCGGTGTACGTGAAGTGCGAGAGGGCATGACCGTCTTCGGATTCGCTGGCAGCACCTCTATATCGGATAAGTATAGATAATTCGATAATATGGACAGAGTTTACGTTTTTACTGTTGGTTTTTTTCTCCTCTTCATGGTAATGACCCCGGTCGCAGGGTGTTCGGATTTCCTGCTGAAAACAGACAGCCCCGGGATTGTCATATCCGGCCGGACCATCGACTGGTTCGAGAAGGAGGGGGTCAAAGGATCCTTCATGGTCGAGATCAGGGACCAGCAGTGGAGGTCCCTTGCATCAGTTTATCCTCAAAAGGACGGGATCGCCTGGAAGAACCGGTATGGGTTTGTGGGAGTCGAATCAAATTACCCGCAAATCGCCGGCTTTCCTGAGAGCAGGATGCCGCAGTATGTGGAGACGCTGAATGAAGAAGGATTGTCTGCTGCATACCTCACACTCATGGACTCACAGTACCCGCCGACGGTAACCAATCCTGACAAGGCCTTGTTGTATATGGATGTCGTATCATACGTTGCAGGAAACTTCCGGACCGTTGAAGAGGTGAAGAATGGCCTGCAGGAAGTCGAGATCTGGTGTCCCCCGGAACTGGCGGGAAAAGATCCCCTCCACCTGGTCGTGCATGATGCTGCAGGAAGGACCCTGATCGTGGAGTGGGTAAAAAACGAGACTGGTGAGACGGTCATGAACAGGTATGACGGCCCGGATGTCGACAGCTGTGGCGGTGTCCTGACCAATGATCCGGCATACCCGTACCAGCTGGAGAACCTTGCATCCTATTCAAATGAATCCCCAGAGAACTCGTTTGCCGGCCTTCCCGGAGGTCCGTCACCGGCCGACCGTTTCGTCCGGTTGACAAAACTCAACCAGTATAATGTGCCTATCAAATCCGGCAATGATACAAACCGCACGTCCATGGTGCAGGCATTCCACCTCCTGAACGCGGTCGAAGTTGTATACGGAGAAGAGCCAATCGTCGTACCCCAGGATGGAACATGGAGCGAGGTGCAGTTCTATACGCAGTTTTCTCTGGTGAGAGACCATACCAACCGGATCTACTATGTGAAAACCCTCACCAACCAGAATATCGGGATGATCGATCTGAAGAAGCTTGATTTTGTGTCAGGACGTTATCGCAAACTTACCGAGGAAAGTCCCTACCCTGACGAGGCATACGATTTTACCGGGAGTTTCAGCCGGTCCGGCCCGACAATGGAGGGCCCGGGGCAGGAGATGGGCAGCATGATCAGCTACCTGCGAAGCCTGTTCTCACCTTCCGCTGCCTGATTTATCGCTTCCGTAATTGGAAATCCGGATCTAATCCTCTTTTCATCGGAAAATTAATCGGCACAGTAGCCCTGTTGGGGGTCCCCAGAGCCCTTAAGGGACACCAGCAAGCGAAGGTGGAGTTTGACGATCAAAAATACCTCCTAAACACTCGATGCCAGCGACTGGCAGACATTCACCACCTGTCCCTATGAGGACCTGCAGGAACCGTCACGGCTGCACGTGGATGCCTTCGGCAACCTCCAGGTATGCCAGGGGATCGGTATCGGAAATATCTGGGAACATCCACTCGAAGAACTGGTCCGGAACTATGCACCATCCCGCCATCCGATCTGCGGGCCGCTTCTTTCAGGGGGGCCGGCACAGCTGGCCCGGGACCAGGGGTATCCACCGTCACCGGCCGTCGCAGATGCCTGCCACCTCTGCTTTGCACGGAAGTCCAGCCGGGAGAAGTTCCCGGGGATCCTTGAGCCGGCACAGGTGTACTGTGACGGGTGAATTCTTTCTGGTGGCCGGCGATTATTAACAAATGAGAGGGATTGGGTTTGAGACTAACCCGACCGTTGCGTTGGCAGTTTCTCCGTTGATCGTGGCTCCGTTGACGAACGGATCGGTATCAGGCACCATCCCCTTCAGGGCGGTCGGGAAATGAGTCCCGCATACGCCAGAACAGGAGTCCCAGCAGGGGAAAGATGAGAAGGGAGATCCCAACGTAGCCGATGATCCCGATATTCCGGAGACTCATATCAGCAAGCGGCACGCCGATCAATCCCGCGAGACTCAATATGCCACTCACCACCATCAGCACCCGGATCGTCTTTTCCAGCCGGCCTCCCGTGAATACCGGAGCGGCGGAGAGCATGGCAAGGGCGAAGAAGACGTCCCAGGCGAGGATGTCCAGCGCGTAGGCCACCGAGGGCCACTCAAAGGACAGGAAGAGTGTTCCCCAGGGGAATCCCGAGGACGCCAGCAGGCGGCTCACCGTCAGTATGAGGAAGTGGACGCTGCTCGTGATGCATGCCGAAATGATCATGAACACCAGCGCCATAAGACTGAATATCTTTTGCCGGGGAGCAGCATACCCGTGGATAACGATCATTGCAATGACCAGCAGCGGGGCCAGCACGATGATGAGGATCTCCATGAGGGAAAAGTACGGATCACCGATCGGTTCCGCAGGAGACGTGAGCGAAAGGAGCCCGAGAAGCAGGGTGACGGCATAGGCGATCAGGATGCAGAAGATGGAAAAGGCGGTATAGGTTCCCACGAATTGGTGGTATCGCGTGAAATCTTCGTGGATCATCGTTTCACTTCTTTGATCTCCTGTTTCTCGCAAAGATGATCAACTATTCGTCAGACTGAGAGGGAATGCGGTCCCGATACGGAATTGAACAGGGGTCTTCCTCAGACCGACAGATGACGTTCCCATCAGGCTGCCCGGTAGCGACTACCGAAAAAAAGAGGTAGGGTGAGTTCAGATAAATTCGACTGTTGCGTTGGCAGGTTCCCCGTTGACCGTAGCTTCGTTGACGAACGTATTGGTATCTGGCAGCATTTTCTTCAGGGCGGTCTGGAACTTGCAGTAGATCATGAGCTCTTCGTCCGTGGCCAGCGGCTCATCGAGCGCGATCTCGAGGCTGACGGTGTTGGCATCGTTGTCGACAGCAGCCGATACCACCTGGTCCGTTCCGGAAATCTCAGTGGCATAGCCGCCCGCATCGACCCTGATGATGTCCACGCCACCGCAGAGCTTGGCCGGGTGGATATTGAACTGCGGCCCAAAGGCATCGGTAACGGTGAACGTGGTCGCGGTCGTGTTATTCACGGTGATGACGCCATAGAGCTGGCCGGGATTGGTGCTCGCAACCATGCCGTTCTTCTTCAGGACATAGGACACATCAAAGAATCCGTTCCCGTCACCATCGGGAAGCAGGTCCCCGAGGACCGCTGGTAAAAGAATGTCATCGGATATATCCTCGGTCCCGTTTGTATCGATTGGTGTGAAATTCACATCAGTATAGCGGAAATCCTTCTGGACCTCTGCTGCCGATATTCCGATAATTGCGGCAGAGATGACCAGGAGGATACACAGTAGTTTTCTCATATTGGTATCTCCTTGTATTTCGTATCCCCCGCATCGGGGGATTAGTAGGGCATGACCAGAAGAGAGGATAAATTTTTTGAACCGTTCCGTTCGTCTGTTGGTATTGAAAGGTCAGAGGATGCAAGGAATCAGTTCGGACAGAGAACTGTCGATGAAGAACGATGAACTTTGGGAGAACACTTCAATGAGCCCTCGGAAAAGATCCATCAGGCTTCCCCACCTGACCGGTTGCCATCCCTTCTTCGCTATCCATTGGCCAGGCTGCAAATCTTACCATGTCAGTTCACCGGGATGTTTCCCGACTTCTCTTACCGCAACGGATCGGAGGTAAAATCCAGATGTGATCCCGGCATCATCTTTATACCCCTCCACTGACAACACTGTAAGTGCTTACAGTGCGGTTAGTCCTGTACGTGCAAAGGAATACGGAGAAAAAAGGATTCCCTCCCGGGACCTGAAGCAGAAATCAGGGTCCATATTCCTGAAGGACAATGAGGAGGAGAGGAGCAAATGACAAGCGAGGGTGCAACCAAAAGGATTCCCGTCACACCCGAAGTCTGGGCATCACTCTCTAAATTGAAGCGTCCGGGCCAGACCTATGACAGTCTGCTCGAGGAAATGATCGCCTTGAAAGAGGAGCATGATTTCCAAAAGCACCTTGAAGAGATAGAAAAGAGCGGTGACTTCGTCAGCCTGGACGAGGCTGCACGGGAACTGGACATCAAAGAATCGTGAAAGAGCCTATGATGGATTTTTTTCTCCTGCAATAAGCCAGGGTTCGTGATGTCTCTTGGATGTACAGGTTGCAAGAGGAGTTATCAAGACTCTCAAAAAGTATCCCGCTCATGTCAGGGAGCAGATATTCGACCGTATACGGGGATTGAAGGATCCGCATGCCGTATCCGATGTTGAGTGCCTGTTTCCAGAGAGCCGGATGTACCGGATGCACATCGGGCGGAGGTACACCCTCATCTTCAAGATCGTCAAGGAAGAAAACACGGTACTGGTGCTTGATCTGATGACGATTGAACAGGCACACAAGAGGTATCGCCGTTACCACTAAGCCCGTAACCTCTCGTGATCACTACACAAACACACGTTCGTGTATCATAGTTCTCATATTTTGATACACAAACTCCCGGGGACCCTGTTTGTGTACAAATTAGTATGCACAAACCGTACGCTCAAAGAATACAAGAAGAAACAACCACGCCGGGTCACGAACCCGGACCTGCACAATCGCACATGGTCAGAAAGAGCATCCGCTCGTTACAACAACAATACAAGAAAAACAATCTGATTTTCGATGCTAAGAAGGGTAATAGCAGCGTGGTATGGTTCCCAAGGACTCGCGTACCTCAGTACCGCATACTACGTGAGTCGGCTTAACTGCTGGGTTCGGAATGGGTCCAGGTGTGTCCCGACTGCTATGGCCGCTATTACCCAAAGCCAAGGTCCGGATTTGAACCGGAGTGTAGTTGATCTGCAGTCAACCGCGTAGCCGCTCCGCCACCTTGGCAAGGCTGTGTTTTGTATCCCGTGGATACCCTATGAAATAGGATAGCACAGGCTAAAAGGTTTGCACTCAGAATTTCGTCTGGGTTTGACTGGTGGAGCACTGGGGTATTTGGACGTTAGTACTCGCGGACTGAACACGTCGTTGCCTTCGTGCGTACATCCCGAGCCTATCAAACGAGTCTTTTACTCATGTCCTGTAACGGAGTCTCTTTTTAGGCCGGGTTTCAAGCTTAGATGCTTTCAGCTTTTATCCCTTGGCGCGTGGCTGCTCGGCACTGCCCTGTCGGACAACCGATCGACTAGAGGCGCCGAATGAAAGTTCCTCTCGTACTATTTCATTCTTACCCTCAGACTCCTGACACTCCTATTAGATAGTAACCGACCTGTCTCACGACGGTCTAAACCCAGCTCACGATCCCCTTTAATAGGCGAACAACCTCACCCTTGGCTGCTGCTGCACAGCCAGGATGGAAAGAACCGACATCGAGGTAGCAAGCCGCCGGGTCGATATGTGCTCTTGCCGGCGACGACTCTGTTATCCCCGGGGTAGCTTTTCTGTAGTCAATAGCCCTCATCAACAGGGCGTATTGGTTCGTTAGACCCGAGTTTCCTCTCGCGATTTCTTGCTATGCGAAATCGCGTCAGGCCAACTTTTGCTCTTGACACTCTTCAGCGGGTTTCTGACCCGCTTGAGTTGACCTTAGGGCACCCTTGATATTTTTTCGAGGGTGTGGCGCCCCACCCAAACTGCCTACCTATCGATGTCCTCGATAAACGAGTGAGAATTACAGCCAAACAAGGATGGTGTCTCATTGGTGGCTCCCCGTTCCCCGAAAGAAACGGATATAACGCCTCCCATCTACGCTGCGCATGTAAAACCGTAATTCAACGACAGGCTGCAGTAAAGCTCCACGGGGTCTTCACTTCCCAATAGGAGTCCCTAGTCTCTGCACTAGGACAAAAGGTTCAACGGATTCGTGTTAGGGACAGTAGAGCTCTCATTAATCCATTCATGCAAGTCGCCAATTAAGCGACAAGGTACTACGCTACCTTAAGAGGGTCATAGTTACCCCCGCCGTTTACGAGTCCTTCGTCCGGTTGAACCCGGTGTTCAGATACTCGCACTGGGCAGGAATCAGAGACTATACTAGTCGTTTCCGAGTTGCAGTCTCCTATGTTGTTATTAGACAGTTAGAGCTCCCTGGTCACTGCGACCTGCCTGATCTCCAGGCAGGCACCCCTTCTCCCAAAGTTACGGGGCCAATTTGCCGAGTTCCCTTAACACGATTAAATCCGACACGCCTTCGCCTCTTCAGCGAGGGGCACCTGTGTCGGTTCTCGGTACGGATATGTATCCCCCTTTTCATGGGCTCCAGGAATTTGTCGAATTTCTCCATCACGCTTTCTTCCGCTTCTCACCATTACGGTACTCCCCGGAATTATACGCTTGGACGGGACGATGATCCCGCTCAACATACCCCGAAGCGTCAGGGCCTTTCGGCTGCGGATACACAGTACAGGAATATTAACCTGTTTCCCTTTCGATGTACTCGAGTTACGGTACACCTTAGGACCGACTAACCCTCGGCTGACGAACATTGCCGAGGAAACCTAGCCCCTGCGGCGGATGGGATTCTCACCCATCTATGCTTCTACTACTGCCAGAATTCTCAATACTGCACGGTCCACTGGACCTTACGCCCCAGCTTCTACCCATGCAGCACGCCTCCCTACGAGATCACCTTTCGGTGCTCCGTGGTCTCTGTAGTAGGCTTTAGCCCCGTCCATTTTCAGCGCCCTAAACCTTGACTGGTAAGCTGTTACGCACTTTTTAAAGGATAGCTGCTTCTGAGCTCACCTTCCAGTTGTCTTTGGCCTAGGACCACTTTCAGTGTTTACACTTAGCCTACATTGAGGGACATTAACCACGGTCTGGGTTGTCTCCCTTACGCATTACAAGCTTACCCCGTAATGCGGACTTCCGATCGTCTATGATGACAGGGAATTTGGAGTTTGACAGGAGAGTGAGGAATTTCTTCCCCAGCTTCCCCAATCAGTGCTCTACCTCACTGTCGATCTCAGATCAGGTCATGCTACGGCATGTTTCGAGAGGAACCAGCTGATGCCCGGCTCGATTAATCTTTCACTCCTATACGCAGGTCACGCGAATGATTTGCATATCAAAACCGCTTGCGGTCCTCCACGCAACTTTCGTCACGCTTCAACCTGCCCACGCATAGATCACCAGGCTTCGGGTCTTATCCTGCTGACTCCGCGCACTTTTAATACGCCGTCCCATGCTTTCGCTACGGACTTGTTGGTTTCCCTTCGGCTCCCCTTTACGGTTAACCTTGCCAACAGAATAAACTCTCTGGCCCGTTCTTCAAAACGTACGTTACGACATCGGCAACCACACCCGTACTACCGCCTCGCGACGGGTTCCTTCGCGTGGAAGATCCTTTCATGCCGTAACCCGCCATCACCTGTCAATTTCAGGCGCTTTTAACCACCTTTTCAGGGTTACTTTTCAGCTTTCGCTCACGCTACTACTTCGCTATCGGTTTCGAGTTGTATTTAGTTTTGGAGGTTGATGACCCCCGGATTCCCGCGAGAATTCCAACCCACGGTACTCAAGACACCACCTGACCCTGTCGGCTTACGCGTACGGGACTATCACCCCCTCTGGTGCATCGTTCCAGATGACTTCCGCTTGGCCTTCAGGTATCGTTCGGTGGGCTTTCAACACCACATCTCCCTTGCGGGATTCGGTTTGAACTCTGTCGTGTTCGATCGCCTCTACTAACGACATCTCGGTTGATTTCTTCTCCTGCCCCTACTGAGATGTTTCAATTCGGGGCGTTCCCGATCCTCAACGGATCAACACCGAAGTGCTGGGATGTCCCATTCGGAGATCTCCGGATCATAGATTCCTTGCGTCTACCCGGAGCTTATCGCAGCTTGGCACGTCCTTCTTCGGCACTCGAACCGAGCCATTCACTGACAGGCTAAGACCAGTGCTCCGTCAAACCCATATAACGTCCTGAGTGCAAACCTTTACACGGCCTCAAAGGGTCATTGACCCTCAGCCCTTCCCTGGTGACTCGCATCTCCAGGTGCATCGAAAGTGGACTCAATGGGATTTGAACCCATGGCCTCCGCCTTGCAAAGGCGGCGCTCTTCCAACTGAGCTATGAGCCCGTGTTGGCACTGGCAATTATACAGTTTGTCTGGTAACCGCATTCCCGAAACATTTCGTTAGGAGGTGATCCAGCCGCAGATTCCCCTACGGCTACCTTGTTACGA
>ERZ1026805.1034-NODE-1034-length-16332-cov-5.884745_pt1 | contig 16332 bp, 10 predicted proteins | sample MGYA00520883_ERZ1026805 | MGnify/ENA primary metagenome ERZ1026805 (study PRJEB33270, sample SAMEA104284476) | anaerobic digester metagenome | biome: Anaerobic digester microbiome; feature: mesophilic sludge digester; material: Anaerobic digester biomass... | reverse complement strand
GCGCGGCAGTATGCATGAAAGCTCAAGCCGTGCGACGCTGGTTCCAGACCGCGCACGGCTTGAGCTTTCATGCATACTGCCGCGCCCGCCGGCTGCGGGACACCTTCGCCGCGGTCCGTGAGGGGCGGCGGGTCTCCACGCCGCCGGGCTCTGCCGCGCCGATCCGCCTGGCCTGGCTGGAGACCTCGATCGGACCGCTGCTCGCCGGCGCGACCGGGGACGCGGTATGCCTGCTCGAGTTCCCCGACCGACGCATGATCGAGGCGCAGCTGGAGACGCTGCGGCGGCGCTTCCGCAGGCCGCTCGCCCCCGGCGGGAGCCCGCTTCTGGACCGCCTGCGCGACCAGCTCGACGAGTACCTCGCGGGGCGCCGCACGGAGTTCGATCTGCCGCTCGACCACCCCGGCAGCCCGTTCCAGCGCCGGGTCTGGGACGCACTGCGGCGTATTCCCTACGGAGAGACGCGCACCTACGCCCAGCTCGCGGCGGCGATCGGCGCGCCCGGGGCGGCGCGCGCGGTGGGCAACGCGAACGGCGCCAACCGCATCGCCATCATCATCCCCTGCCACCGCGTGGTCGCCGCGGACGGCGGACTCGGCGGGTACGGCGGCGGGCTGTGGCGCAAACGGCGGCTGCTCGAGATCGAGGGGGCGCGCACGCCGGATCACGCCGCGGAGGCGGACGCTTAGCCGGGTCACGGTGGACCGGGACGGGGCGGATGCGGCCGTCGCAACGGTTGCGCCTCCGACGGGAGCGTGCTTATCATGCACAGAGGTTATCCATCCAGTTAGAACATTGCATTTATCACAGCCATGACCGCAGGACAGACGAGGTACCCATGACCCCGCCGGAAGAAGTCTCCGCCCTCCTCGCCGAAGTCGGCGACGCCACCCCCGAGGAGATCCTGGCCGCCGTGGCCCGGCGTTTCGCCGGCCGGGTGGCCTTCGCCTCGTCTCTGGGCGCTGAGGACCAGGTGCTCACCCACATGATCGCCACCGCGGCCCTCGACATCCCGATCTTCACGCTCGACACGGGGCGACTCTTCCCCGAGACCTACGACCTGCTGGACCGCACCGCCAAGCACTACGGCCTGTGCATCAAGACGTACTTCCCCGCCGCGGCGGAGGTCGAGAAGATGGTCGACCGCGACGGCGTCAACCTGTTCCGCGACAGCATCGAGGCCCGCCACCGCTGCTGCGAGGTGCGCAAGATCATGCCGCTGCGCCGGGCACAGCTGGAGCTCGACGCCTGGATCTGCGGCCTGCGCAGCGGCCAGGGAGCCACGCGGCAGAAGGTCGAGAGCGCCGAGTGGGACCAGCTCGCCGACATGGTCAAGGTCAACCCGCTGGCCTCCTGGGACGAGGCGCACGTGTGGGAGTACATCCACGCCCACGACGTGCCGTACAACCCGCTCCACGACGACGGCTTCCCGAGCATCGGCTGCGCACCGTGCACGCGCGCCGTCGCCGCGGGTGAGGACTGGCGCGCGGGGCGCTGGTGGTGGGAGCAGCCCGAGCAGCGCGAGTGCGGCCTGCACGACCGCGCGGCGCGGATCCCCGGCAGCGCGGCCGACTCGGTCGGCGCCTGAGGAGTCACGCGGTGAACCAGCTTGACACCCTCGAGGCCAAGAGCGTCCACATCCTGCGCGAGGCGTACCGCAGCCTGGGCAACATCTGCATGCTCTGGTCGATCGGCAAGGACAGCACCGTCCTGCTGCACCTCGCGCGCAAGGCCTTCTTCGGCCATGTGCCGCTACCGCTGGTGCACATCGACACCGACTACAAGATGCCGGAGATGATCGAGTACCGTGACCGCCTCGCGCTCGAATGGCGGCTCAACCTCATCGTCGGGCAGAACCGCAGGGCGCTCGAGGAGAAGGCGACCTTCCCGGACGGCAACTGCGACCGCATCCAGTGCTGCCGCAACCTCAAGACCATGGCGCTCAAGTACACCCTCTCGGGCGAGTGGACGCGCAAGCGCATGGACCACACACTGGGCCGCCTGGTGGACGACGACGATCACACGCCGTACACGGGTGTGATCGTCGGGGTGCGCGCCGACGAGGAGGGCTCGCGCTCCAAGGAGCGCTACTTCAGCCCGCGCGACGTGGAGAACGACTGGAACGTCGACGACCAGCCGCCGGAGCTGTGGCGCTACTTCAAGACCGACTTCGAGCCCGGCACGCACGTACGCGTGCACCCGCTGCTCGACTGGACCGAGCTCAACGTGTGGGAGTACATCCACCGCGAGAACATCCCGGTCACCTCGCTCTACTTCGACGACGGCACCGGCCACCGCTGCCGCTCACTCGGCTGCTGGCCCTGCACCGCGCCGGTCGAGTCCACCGCCAGGGACATCCCCGACATCATCGAGGAGCTGCGCACCGGCAAGTTCAGCAACATCGCCGAGCGCAGCGGCCGGGCGCAGGACAAGGACGACGGCGGCGGACTCGAGTCACTGCGCCGCGGAGGGTACATGTGATGACTCTTCCCGGCGGACGCCCCGCGGTCGAGACGCAGAGCTGCGCGGCCCCGACCCCCGGTGACGAGGTCTCCCCGTTCGACCTCGAGCGGCTCGACATCGTCGCCGTGGGTCACGTGGACCACGGCAAGAGCACCGTGATCGGCCGCCTCATGGCCGACACCGGTTCGCTGCCGGACGGCAAGCTGGAGCAGGTCCGGCAGATGTGCGCGCAAAACGCGCGCCCCTTCGAGTACGCGTTCCTGCTCGACGCCCTGAAGAACGAGCAGGCGCAGGGCATCACCATCGACACGGCGCGCTGCTTCTTCACCACGCCGCGCCGCCACTACATCATCCACGACGCGCCCGGTCACGTGGAGTTCCTCAAGAACATGATCACCGGCGCGTCGCGCGCCCAGGCGGCCCTGCTCGTGATCGACGCCCATGAGGGTGTGCGCGAGAACTCCAAGCGCCACGGCTACATCCTCTCGATGCTCGGCATCCGCCAGATCAGCGTGCTCGTCAACAAGATGGACCTGCTCGGCTGGGAGCAGGCCAAGTTCGAGGCCATCGTCGACGAGTACGCCGACTTCCTCGGCCGACTCGGTGTACACCCCATGAGCTTCATCCCGGTGAGCGCGCGCGAGGGCGACAACATCGTCGCGCGCTCGGCCGCCACGCCCTGGTACGACGGCCCGACCGTCCTCGAGCAGGTGGAGGCGTTCGAGCGCCTCGAGGACGACCTCGACCGGCCGTTCCGCATGCCGCTGCAGGACGTCTACAAGTTCACGGCGGCCGGCGACGACCGGCGCATCTTCGTCGGCACCGTCGAGACGGGACGCGTGCGGCCTGGAGACGGGGTCGTGTTCCTGCCGTCCGGCAAGCAGTCGAGCGTGAAGACCATCGAGGCGCTCTCCGGGCCACGGCCCGACGAGGCCTTCGCCGGTCAAGCGACCGGAGTGACCCTCGAGACGCAGGTCTACGCCAAGCCCGGCGAGCTGATGGTGCGGGCCGACGAGCCCGAGCCGCTGGTCGCCACCCGGATCCGCGCCAACATCTTCTGGATGGCGACGGCGCCGCTCGTGCGCGGGCGGCGCTACGTGCTGCGCATGGGCGCCGCTCGCGTCGCCGCCGAGCTCGAGCAGGTCATCAGCGTGCTCGACGAGCAGGAGCTGCAGTCGGTCTCCGGGGTGGGCCAGGTGGAGCGCCACGACGTGGCCGAGGTCATCCTCCGCGCCGTCCGTCCCGTGGCCTTCGACCCGGCCGACGTGCTCGAGCCCACCTCCCGGTTCGTCATCGTCCACGGCTGGGACACGGCCGGCTGCGGCATCGCCCTCGAGGCGCTCGAGGACAAGGGCCGCGGCGACGTCACCGGCCGCAGGTTCCGCCGTGGCGAGGTGAGCGACGCGGAGCGCGCGGAGCGCTACGGCCATCAGGGCAGGGCGATCGTCTTCGTCTCGCACTCCGGGGAGGCGGCGCATGCGCTGGCGGCCGAGGTCGAGCGGCGCATGTTCGGCCGCGGGCTGCACTCCTTCTACCTCAGCGCCGCCGACCTCGGCGACGACAAGGACGTGCTCGCCCGGGAGGGCCATCTGGGCCGTCTCGGCGAGATCGCCTGGGCCATGACCGACGCCGGCATCATCTTCGTGGCCTCGCTCGGCGACGTGGACCGCTTCGACCTCGACCGGCTGCGCCGGCTGGCGGTGCCGCACCAGGTCTACGTGGTCGACATGGACGCCCAGGGCGACCTCGGAGCAGACCTGGAGATCCCGCCGGCCGGGGTCACGGGCGACGGGGCGGCGGAGGAGGCGCTGCACGCCCTCGCCGCCGCCGGGGCCCTGCCCCACGCCGGACGCTGAGTTCCGCACGATCGACGACGTGCCCCGTCGGCCGGCTCCCCGAGCCGGCCGACGGGGCACGATACGCTGCAGCTACCCGGTCGAGACGTCAGTCCCTCACGGGTGCATGGCCTCATACATGAGTGTGAGCAGCTGCGGCGTCGTGTACGGACGCCAGCCGTGGTTGCCGTTCGGGCCGTAGACGAACGTGGCGTCAGCGAGCGGGTTCGTCCACTTGTTGGCCGCGAGCTGGAGCAGCTCGACGGCGTTGTTGAGGAAGTACGTGTCGTCGTCCCCAACGCCAACGAAGATGCGGCCAGCGACCTTGGGGCCGAGGCTGGCCCAGTTGTCCTCGAGATAGAGGCGGAGATCCATCGGCTTCCAGGACTCCGCTACCGTCTTGTCGATCGCGCCGCTCCGCTTGTCCCAGATGCGGGCGGGATACCCGTCCCTGCCCTGTGGACCGTAGACGGCCTCCCAGACGTCCCATTGACCGAGGCCTGAGCGGCTGCGCGTGCCGAGCGCGAGCTCGAAGTGGTTCTCCTGCTCCATCGTCAGGCGCACGTCACCCGAGACGGCCCGCGAGGCCGGTCGAGGCACGTCCACCCACTCCGACTGGTTGAAGTAGGCGTTCGCGTCCTTGTAGATGTTGACGATCTGATGGAAGCGGAAGTCCACCGGGTCGGGTGCGAACGCCCACGTCCCCTGGTAGAGATCTGGGTAGAAGATCATCTGGGCCAGGGCCTCCCAGCCGCCCGTCGATCCCCCGGTCAGCGTCCTGGCCCATCTGTACGGCTGAGTCCGGAACGCGGCGTCGATCGCCGGGATGAGTTCTGTCGTGATCGCGTCGCCGTACGGACCCAGGTTCGCGGAGTTCACCGCGTACGAGTCGTCGTAGTACGGGTTCTCGTGGCGCAGCGTGACGGCGATCATCCGCGGAGTGTCGTCCGCCATCCACCACTGGGAGAAGGTGTTACCGAGATCCTCCCTGAACCCGAACGGCGGCGCGGTCGAGAAGTGGCCTTGGGAGTACACCACGGGATACCGGTCGGTGCTGCTGTCGTAATCCGCCGGCAGCAGGACGTTGGCGGCGATGTACATGGGCTGACCCCAATACGCCGTCAGCAGGCGGCTTTTGATCTTGATGTGCTTGACGTGCGGGGTGTCGGGAGGGTTGCCCTGCTGGGTGGTGCCCCCCATCGGCACCGGGTCACGCGGCTGGACGACCTGGTCGAGGACCAGGCTGACGCACTTCGCGTACCCCGGAGCCAGACGCACCTTGACGACCTTGCTGTAGAGGTTCCCCGGCGAGGCGAACGGGTCGTGACCGTCTCCACCCGGCATGTGGAGCCACACCCTGGAACCGTCGGAGCGGTCGAACCTCGTGTAGACGTTGAAGAAGGCCTGGACGTAGAACTCGCCCGCCGGGATCTCGCGGATCGACTCGAGAGGATACCCGTAAACCCCGGCACCGTCGCGCAGGGAAACACGGCATCCGGGCCGGACGGAGGACACGTCGAGGCCGAAGAACGGCACCCCGGTGGTGTCGACCTGGTCCCGCGGCTCACTACTGCCGTCGCGGGTGATGATCACGTAGACCCGCCCCGTGAGCGGCGTCCTCGCCACGCTCTTGGCAATCGTGACGTCGAAGCTCGTCCCGCCGAACACGCACTTCTTGACGCAGCTTTTGGCGCTGCCGAGCTTGACGGCCATGGCGCCGCCGGCGAACGTCGCCATGATCGTCAGCGTCAGACCGATGCACAGGGACAGGAACAGTCGCTTTCCCATCTTGACCTCCTGCGGATCTCTCTTCCTCCCGCCTGAAGGACGCAGCCTCCGGCCACGACACCGGCACGTCACACCACCTCCTTCTCCGGCGTCGGCTCGCCGCCGTTCACCCCGTCACACTAGCAGTCTGCACAACGAGGAGACAGTGTTTGGTATCCGTCCGGACAACGCCGTGTACGGGCGTTTCTTGACAAGGTGAGGTAATATGACGCACACGGGCCAAAAGGCCCTGAGAGTTGGCGGCGTGACCCAGTCCCTTCCGCCGGCGTGGACAGCGGATCCAGGCACTCGGTCGCGTCGCTTCGTTTAAGCCCCTGACGGGGCGGAAAAGGATGCGTCACATGGCAGAAGGCACCGTCAAATGGTTCAACGCGGCCAAGGGCTACGGCTTCATCTCCCGCGAGGATGGCGACGATCTGTTCGTCCACTTCCGCGAGATCCAGATGGATGGATTCCGCACCCTTGACGAGGGCGATCACGTCAGCTTCGACGTGACCGAGGGCCAGAACGGCAAGATGCAGGCGAGCAACGTCCGTAAGGTCTGACCGCACGGACCAGCCGAGTGCCGCGGCGAGGGCGGCCCCGTCCGGGGCCGCCCTCGCCGCGTACGGAGACCGGCGCCGCGGGCACCACGCCGAGAGTCCGCTCTCGCCACCGTCACGCCTCCGGTACCATGCGCGCATGAGCCCCCGTCCGCCAGAGACGGATCCCCTCGCCGTGGAGGACCTCCGGTTCGCCGTGCGCCGCAGCGCCCGGCGGCGAACGGTGGGCATCACGGTGAGGCGCGACGGCGCGCTGGTGGCCGCGGCGCCGCTCGGGATGTCGACGCCTGCGCTGAAGCGGATCCTCCGCGCGAAGCTTCCGTGGGTACGCCGCAAGCTCGCCGACCTCGCCGCGCTGGGTCCGCCGCCCGAGCCGCGGAGCGTGGCGCCCGGCGAACTCTTCCCCTACCTCGGCGCCGACCACCCGCTGGTGCTCGTCGACCGTCCGGCGGAGCCCGTCACGCTGCGGGCGGGCATGCTCGAGGTCGACCGCGCCCTGGGCGCCGGCAGCAGCCCGGCGGTGCTCGCCTGGTACGACGCCAGGGCGCGGGAGTACGTCGACGCCGCGGTGGCCCGTTTCGCACCTCTGGTCGGCGCCGAACCCGCAGCCGTTGCGGTCCGCGACCTCGGAAGACGGCGCTGGGGGATCTGCCACCCCGACACGCGGACCGTGACGTTCCACCGGCACCTCGTGACCCTCGCGCCGGACCTCGTCGATTATGTGGTCGTCCACGAGTTGACGCATCTCCACGAGCCCGGCCACGGTCCCGCGTTCTGGGAGCGCGTCGGCGCGGCGATGCCTGACTGGAGAGAACGCCGGCGACGCCTCTCCACCCAAGGCGACGGGCTCGTGCTCTGAGCGGCGAGGCGTCGACCTCTTCGCCGGCGGCGCAGGGCCGCTACGCGACCCGCCGCCGCAGCCCCCATCCACGGCGCGACGGCACGTCGCTCCTTCGCTTGACCTCGATGCCGGCCAGGTAGTCGAGCACGCCGCGGACATCGTCCGCCCCGCCGACGCTCCAGATGTGGATGAAGGGCAGCGGGACGACCTCCCAGGCGCCGCGCGGCCGGGTGCGGAAGCGCCCCGCCGCCACGAGCCTGCGGCGACGGGTGGAGAAGGTCCATTGCCGGAGATCCACACCGATGACCTCCCAATGCGACGGGAGGGCGCGGGCGAACAGGTCCATGGCGACGATGGCGCACGCCGGCACGACGCGGACGTAGTCATCCACGACCCACTCCGGCGCGTCGGCCTGCTCCTGATGGAACATGGCGAGCACGTCACGCGGCGCCCCCGGGCCCACGGCCCGATAGCCGCGCCTGATGCGCTCCAGCACGTCCATGCCTTCGTTTTCCCCCATCCACACGCTGTGGTATCCTCTGCTCCCCGCGGGCGCCGAGCGCCCCCGAGCCCGTGGGCGATTAGCTCAGTGGGAGAGCGCCCGCCTCACACGCGGGAGGTCGTTGGTTCAAATCCAACATCGCCCACCACCCGCCGCCAGTGCCACCCGCGCAGGCAGTCTTCATCCATCCCGATGAACCGGCGGCGCGCCACTTGCTTTTCGCCCCGCGCATCAGTAGCGTTGCCGATTGGCCTAGCCCGAAGAGCGAGGCGCGCATCGCCGGCGCGTGGTCGGCGCGATCCGGACCGGAGGGACGCCGTGGGGGACCTGCGCTCGCGCACTCCTCGCCGGTCGCTCCGGCACGGTCGTCCGGATGCGCCCGTAGCTCGGGGGCGAACCTCTCGCGCGGGTCGGTCGAGTCGCCGCGCAAGAAGACCCGTCCAGCAAGCGGACCACTGAGAAGGTCCATGGGAGGTGAACAGGGTGGCTGACGACCCCAGGCTTTTCCCACCGTCGCCCGAGTTCCAGAAGAACGCCTACTACTCGTCGCTCGAGCAGTACGAGGCGGACTACAAGCGGTCGATCGAGGACCCTGAGGGGTACTGGGCCGAGCGCGCCGAGGACGCCCTCGTCTGGACGAAGAAGTGGGACAAGGTCCTCGACTGGAGCTTCGACCCGAACCCGTACATCAAGTGGTTCGAGGGCGGCGAGCTCAACGTCGCGTACAACTGCATCGACCGCCACGTCGAGGCCGGCAAGGGCGACAAGCCCGCCATCATCTTCGAGGGCGACCCCGGCGACACCAGGACCTTCACATACGCGGAGCTCAAGGACGAGGTGAGCAGGTTCGCCAACGTGCTCAAGAAGCACGGCGTCAAGAAGGGCGACCGCGTCGCCATGTACCTGCCCATGATCGCCGAGTTGCCGGTGGTCATGCTCGCCTGCGCCCGCATCGGCGCCATCCACATGATGGTCTTCGGCGGCTTCAGCGCCGAGGCCCTCAAGGCGCGCATCGACAACAGCGGCGCCAAGATCCTCGTCTGCGCCGACAAGGGTCACCGCGGCGTCAAGACCACCCCCTCCAAGACCAACGCCGACATCGCCATCGAGGGCGAGACGCCGGTGGAGAAGGTCATCGTCATCAAGCGCGTGGACGGCGACGTGCCGATGAAGGAGGGCCGCGACGTCTGGTACCACGACGAGATGGCCGCGCCCGACATCACCACCGAGTGCGAGTGCGTACCGGTCGACGCGGAGCATCCGCTGTTCATCCTCTACACCTCCGGGTCCACGGGCACGCCCAAGGGCGTGATCCACAGCACCGGCGGCTTCCTGCTCTACGCGCACGACACCACCAAGTACGTCTTCAACCTGCACGACGACGACGTCCACTTCTGCACCGCCGATATCGGCTGGATCACGGGCCACAGCTACATCGTGTACGGCCCGCTGAGCCTGGGCGCGAGCAGCATCCTCTTCGAGGGCCTGCCGACCTACCCGGAGCCGGACCGCTACTGGCAGGTGGTCGAGAAGCACAAGGCCACCACGATCTACACCGCGCCGACCGTCATCCGCAGCCTCATCGGCCAGGGCGACGAGTGGCCGATGAAGCACCCCATGGAGAGCCTGCGCATCATGGCCTCCGTGGGCGAGCCCATCGACCCCCGCAGCTGGCTGTGGTACTACGAGAAGGTCGGCAAGAGCCGCATCCCGCTGGTGGACACGTGGTGGCAGACCGAGACCGGCGGGCACATGATCACCCCGCTGGCCGGCGCCATGACGCTCAAGCCGGGCTCCGCCAACCGGCCGTTCTTCGGCGTGCAGACCGCCGTGCTCACCGACAAGGGCGAGCCCGCCGGCGTCGGCGAGGACGGCCATCTCGTCATCACCGCCCCGTGGCCCGGCATGATCCGCGGCACCTGGGGCGACGAGGGCGGCAAGCGCTTCAAGGACGTCTACTTCTCGATGTTCAAGGGCTACTTCACCACCGGCGACGGCTGCGCCATCGACGCCGACGGCGACCACTGGCTCAAGGGCCGCATCGACGACGTGCTCAACGTCTCCGGCCATCGCATCGGCACCTCAGATGTCGAGGGCGCGCTCGTCAGCGCCCCGCAGGTCGCCGAGGCGGCCGTGGTCGGGTACCCGCACGAGATCAAGGGTACCGGCATCTACGCCTACGTCGTGCTCAACGAGGGCGTGGAGCCGAGCGACGACCTGAAGAAGTCACTGGTCGTGCACGTGCGCAAGGTCGTGGGCCCCATCGCCACGCCCGACAAGATGCAGTTCGCCGCCACCGGCCTGCCCAAGACCCGCTCGGGCAAGATCATGCGCCGCATCCTGCGCAAGATCGCCGAAGGCGAGTTCGACCGGCTGGGCGACACCTCCACGCTGGCCGATCCCACCGTGGTCGAGGACCTCAAGGCCAACAAGCAGTAGTCCCGACCCGGAGACGAGCGCTCGAAGAGGGCGGGCGGCCGGCACGGCGCCCGCCCTCTCGCGTGTCCGGAGCGTCGTCCGGGCCGTGGCGGCGAGGGTGAACGCCGGCCGCGCACGCGATAGACTGCTCAGGGAACCCCCGAGCCGGTCACCGATGCGCGGACCCCGCATCGCCGCGGCCTCGTGGGCGTGCTCGGGCCTGTCCCCGACGTCGCAGCAAGGCGGCGCGCCGCGGCGGCACACCCGCGGCGGGCCGCAGCAACCATGGAAGACGGGATCGGCAGATGAGCACACGCAATCTCGACAAACTCTTCGACCCCAAGAGCATCGCCGTCATCGGCGCCAGCAACAAGAAGGGGTCTGTCGGATACATACTCCTGCGCAACCTGATCGGCGCCGAGTACCAGGGCATCGTCTACCCGGTCAACGTCTCGGCCCAGTCGGTCCAGGGCATCCAGGCCTACGCCAGCATCAGCCAGGTGCCGCGCAAGATCGACCTCGCCATCATCGCCGTGCCGGCCAAGGCCGTGCCCCAGACGGTGCGTGAGTGCGGCGAGGCGGGTGTGGCAGGCGCCGTCATCGTCAGCTCCGGGTTCAAGGAGGTCGGCAAGGAGGGCAAGCGGCTCGAGGACGAGGTCATGTCCATCGCCGAGAGCTACGGCGTGCGCGTCGTCGGCCCCAACTGCCTCGGCTACATCCGCCCCGCGATGAACCTCAACGCGACGTTCGCCCACGTCATCCCGCCGGCCGGCCGCATCGCCTTCTTCAGCCAGAGCGGCGCGCTCGGCACCGCCATCCTCGACTGGGCCGCCGCCAACAACGTCGGCTTCAGCGCTTTCGTCAGCGTCGGCTCCATGAGCGACGTGGACTTCGGCGACCTGATCGACTACTTCGGCGCCGATGCGCACACGAGCAGCATCATCCTCTACATCGAGTCGCTGACCGACGCCCGCAAGTTCATGAGCGCGGCGCGCCACTTCGCCAAGAGCAAGCCGATCATCGTGGTCAAGAGCGGCCGCACGGCGCGCAGCGCGCTCGCGGCCGCCAGCCACACCGGCGCCATCGCCGGCGACGACACGCTCTACAACGCGGTCTTCCGCCGCGCCGGCGTCGTCCGCGTCGACCAGATCGAGGATCTCTTCGACGCGAGCGAGGCGCTCAGCCGCGTCACCAGCCCGCGTGGCCCGCGGCTCGGCATCGTCACCAACGCCGGCGGCCCCGGCGTCATGGCCAGCGACCGTCTGCTGCACCTCGGCGGCGAACTGGCCGAACTCGCCCCGGAGACCGACGAGCGGCTCAAGGGGCTGCTGCCCGGGTTCGCCGCGCGCGGCAACCCCGTCGACGTCGGCGGCGACGCCGACGCGGACCGCTACGCCGCCGCCGCCCAGGCGCTCATGGACGACCCCAACTGCGACGGCGTGCTCGCCATCCTCACGCCGCAGGCCATGAGCGACCCCACCGGCACCGCCCAGTCCCTGGTGGAGGTCTCCCGCACCCACCAGCTCAAGCCGCTGCTGACCTCGTTCATGGGCGTGATCAAGGTCGCCGAGGCGCTCCGGATCCTGCGTGCGGCGCACGTGCCCACCTTCAGCACGCCCGAGGACGCGGTCGGCGCCTACATGTACATGTACCAGTACACGCGCAACCTCGCGAACCTCTACGAGACGCCGTCCGACATCCTGCCCGACTTCGACCCGGACAGGGACGCGGTCAAGCGGACCTTCCTCCAGGTGGCCCGCGACGGCCGCAGCATCCTCAGCGAGCCCGAGGCCAAGGCGGTGCTCGACGCCTACCAGATCCCGGCCGTCAAGACCGTGGTCGCACGGTCTGCGGAGGAGTGCGCCAAGGCGGCGGAGAAGCTCGGCTTCCCGGTCGCGATCAAGGTCCTCAGCCACGACATCACGCACAAGAGCGACGTCGGCGGCATCGCCCTGAACGTGCGCTCCGCCTCCGAGGCCGCCAACCAGTTCAGCAAGATCACGACGCGGGTGCAGGAGGCGCGCCCCGACGCGACCATCATCGGCGTCTCCGTGCAGGTCATGAGCCGAGGGGGCTACGAGGTCATCCTCGGCTCCAAGAAGGATGCCACCTTCGGTCCGGCGATGATGTTCGGCATGGGCGGCACCGGCGTGGAGCTGTACCGCGACGTAGCGGTCGACTTCCCGCCGATCAACCAGGCGCTGGCGCGCTCCATGATCCAGAGCACCAAGGTGAGCCGGCTGCTGAGGGGCTTCCGCGGCAAGGACGCGGTCGACATCGCCGCGGTCGAGCAGGCACTGGTGAAGATGGGCTATCTGCTGGTCGACTTCCCCGAGATCCTCGAGATGGACATCAACCCCCTGCAGGTGCGCACCGACGGCGTCTGCGCGCTCGACGCCCGCATCGCGATCGAACCCAAGGACGTGCGCAAGATCACGCTGCCGGGCGCCCATCTCATGATCTCCATGTACCCGACCAAGTACCGCTGGGAGGTGCCGCTCGACGGCGAGGAGGTGGTCATCCGCGCCATCAAGCCGGAGGACGAGCCCCTCTGGGCCGAGATGATCGAGTCGCTCTCACCCGAGACCGCGGAGTACCGCTTCTTCGGCCCCGTCAAGGAGATCACCAAGTCGATGCTGGTGCGTTACTGCCACATCGACTACGACCGGGAGATCGCCCTCGCCGCCATCCGTCAGCCCAAGGGCAGGAAGAAGAAGATGATGCTCGGCGTCGCGCGGCTCACGATCGAGACCGCCAACGTGGAGGAGGGCGAGTTCGCGATCGTCGTGCGCGACGCCTACCAGCGCAAGGGCATCGGCAGCAAGCTCATGGACGCGCTCATCCAGGCCGCCCGCGACCGTCACGTGCGCGAGGTCCGCGGCCACGTGCTGGCGGCCAACCCGGCCATGACCCGCTTCGCCGAGGACCTCGGATTCGACGTGCGGCCGGGCGAGGAGCCGGAGATCAGGGAGCTGGTGCTGCGCCTGTAGTCGCCGGCAGCCTCAGGGCGGCCTCGGTCAGCGTGCCGTCGCCGAGGCCGCCGGGGAGCATGCCGGCCGGTCGGGCGGGATACGCCCCCGCGGCGCCGGCCGGCAGGCCGTACGAGTAGTCCACCGCACGCAGCAGAACCGACCGGCCGGCCGCGAAGCGGAGCGTGACGACGATCCCCTCCGGCGGCGGCGCATGGTAGTCGAACGACCAGCGCACCGTACTGCCGTCCAGCAGCGCCGTGTCCGCGCCGCCGAGCTCATGCCCGTGGACGCTCGCGCTGAGGCGGCCGACCACGGTGTGCACCACCAGGCTGACGACCGCCGCGTCGCGGCCGGGTCGTACGCGGACCCTGACGGTGCGGCGGTCCCCCACGACGGCGTCGGAGAGCAGGGAGAGGCGCGGCGGCCGGAGGCCGTAGTCGGGCGCCGGCGCGCCGAGCGTCAGCCGCGGCCCGAGGTGCGGGTAGTACTCCGGCACCGGCCTCCCCTGTGGATGCGCGCCCAGGAACGCACGCGTGTAGTCGTCGTTACGGTCGATCGTCTCCCACCGCGTCCCGCCGTCCGCGGCCAGCCGGTACGAGACGCTCGTGAACCTGGGGTGCTCGCTGTCGAACGCCACGGTGGACCCGACGGCGAAGAGGATCACCAGACCGGCCGCGGCCAGAGCGCCGGGCAGCCAGACACGGAACGCGGGCAGGACCACCGCCAGCGGCAGCACGAGGAGCCCGGCGAGCAGCCACACGGACAGCACGGTGACGCCCTGCTCGAGTCCCGCCGACATGAGCAGCAGATAGACGGCCGAGCTGAGCAGCATCAGACCGGGCACGGCGCCGGCGAGAGCGATGAGCGCCGCCGCCGGTCGCACGCGCGCGGCGCCGTCGACCAGCGCGGCGCCGGCGAGGCCGAGGGCGGCGCCGGCCAGCGGCCAGGTGAGCAGATGGCCGGCGCCGGGGAAGACGATGCACACCGCGACGGCGGCGGCCGCCCACCACGCCAGCGCGACCACGGCGACGTCCCAGGCGCGCAGCCGGCGCAGCAGGAGTGCGTACACGAGAAGGACGACGGCGGAGGAGAGCAGCACGAGGCCGAGACGGTACCAGTCGCTGATCACCACGCCGGTCCCCGTCCACGCACGATCCTCGTAGGCGGTCCGGTACATGGCCCAGACGAGCCCGACGGCTGCGAGCGACGCGGCCAGCGCGCCCACGGTGGCGAGCGCTGCCCGCGCGACGCCGCGCGCTGTGAGCAGCCGGCGGCGCGCCGCCAGGGCGACGGCGCCGACGTACAGCGCCAAGGCGAGAGCGAGGAAGGGCCGCACCAGCGTCACGGGATACGAGATCGCCTTGCTGCCGACGACGTTGAAGTACACCACGTCGGAGGCGTGCATCCGCCACAGGTCCGCCTCGCCGAACCTGCGTGTCAGAGCGAGCACCGTCTCACCGGCGTGCTGGAGAGCAGCCTCGTCGAACGTGTCCAGCGAGTCGTAGGCGGTGTGGTCGTACGCAGGGCCGTCGAGCATCCCGAAGCTCAGGCCGGGGATGCCGTGACCTGTCAGCGCGCGGAAATCGCTCACCACCGGCAGGCGGCGTGAGACCTCGTACATGAGCGAGGACCCGTAGGGACGCCTGGCCGCCAGATACTGCTCGACGAGCCGGCCGTTGCCGCGGCTCGTCTCGTACATGAGGAGCGGCGACGACGAGCCGGGGCTGTCGACGTTCAGCGCCACGCCGACCCCATACGCCCACGGGTCGTCGCGCAGGAAGGCCTGCGCGCCCAGAAGGCCGCACTCCTCGCCGTCGGTGAACAGGAAGACGACGTCGTTGCGCAGGGGCGGACCGGCCCGCAGGGCACGCGCCGCCTCGAGCAGCACGGCGACGCCGCTGCCGTCGTCTGCGGCGCCGGCCGCGGTGGGCACCGAGTCGTAGTGCGCCACCAGCAGGACCGCCCGCGAGGGGTCACGACCCGCGAGGCGCCCGACGAGGTTGCGCACGCGCCCCGCGACACGCGTTCGCCCCGCCGACACCACCTCGGCCTCCTGCACGTACGGGCTCAGGCCCAGCGCCTGGAGACGCTCACGAAGGTATCCGCGCACGACCGCCGCCCGGGCCGACCCGATGGGGCGCGGCGCGGCGGCGATCACGCGCAGCGCCTCCATGGCGCGGGCGGACGAGAACGCCGGCGCCGGCGCCGACGCCGGCGCCGGGCCGGGCACATCCCAGGGCGTGACTGAGAACACGATCACCGCTGCGACGGTGACCGCGATCAGGGCGGCGAGGACCAGGCGGCGGACGTCCATGAGCCCACTGTAGCCGCAGGAGAACGGAGGGCGACGTCAGGAGCGCCGTTTGCGTCACCGCGTACCGGCGGGTAGCCTTACAGATGGCCGCGCTAGGCGGGGAGCCAGCGGTGCCCTGTACCCGCAATCCGCTACAGCGGGGCTGAATCCCCGCCCGAGGGGCCGCCCCGCGAGGCAGTCAGCCGCGTCGCGGCGTTGAAGGTCGGGTCCTGCGCAATGGAACCCTGCGAACCCCGTCAGGTCCGGGAGGAAGCAGCGGTAAACAGGCCATTCCATGTGCCGCAGGGTCGCCTGACCCGAGCTTGCATGCGGCGAGGACGCTCGGAGGACGTGTCTCGACGGCGGGTGCGCGGCCGCCTCTTCACTCCCCGGGACTGGAGGAGCAGCGCCACGACATGGACCGGCCACCTGACGCCCCGACCGTCGGCGACCGCCTCCCGCTCGCCTACCGCGACGAGCGCTTCCTCGAGAGCGAGGGCGGGCGACCGCTGCGCATCCTCTCCGAGTACCTGCTGCCGCTCGGCGTCTTCCGCCGCCGCAAGGTCCACGACACGATCGTCTTCTTCGGCTCCGCCCGCATCCGCGAGAGCGGGCCGCTGAGCGAATACTACGGCGCGGCCCGCGAGCTGGCGCGCCTGGTCACCGAGTGGTCCGCCG
>ERZ1026805.1031-NODE-1031-length-16370-cov-7.990622_pt1 | contig 16370 bp, 13 predicted proteins | sample MGYA00520883_ERZ1026805 | MGnify/ENA primary metagenome ERZ1026805 (study PRJEB33270, sample SAMEA104284476) | anaerobic digester metagenome | biome: Anaerobic digester microbiome; feature: mesophilic sludge digester; material: Anaerobic digester biomass... | reverse complement strand
TTCGGAAAGAGTAAATATTTTCGACATTAAATTGTACAGTTAAAAAAAATCAAATCCTGACTTGTCCCTTTTAGTGCGGTAAAAATAATTTTTCATAGCTTTTCGCTTTTGGACTTAAATTAACTCTCATTGTGACTTCTTTTCCGGTTATTTGGTTTAAGATCCTTGCATCGGTTATTTTTTTGCATTCTGTTACAAATTTCTTTATAGAGTCACCCGTAGTTAATTCTATGTGTTTTGATATCACTAGAGCCATAAAGCAGATTAAAATATGTAGTTTTATAGGTTCTTCTTTATAGTGGAAAATAGGACGAGTCTGTAAGTCATTTTTCGATATTCTAAATGCTTGTTCAATGCGATAAAGTTCATGATAATGTTCAATAACAGCTTGATTACTTATTTCTTTTTCTTCCAAGTTTGTGTAGTAACCTTTTATTCCTAATAGTTTTTTTGTCTTTTCAATTAAGGTTTCATTAAGTTGTGCTTTCTTATCCGTGGATTTGATAAACTTTAATTTTTTAATTTTTGCCGGTGTTTTAAGTGCAGCTTTTGCTTTTTCAATCTGTTTTTCCATTTCATATTTATCTTTCCTATATCGAACTGAAGAATAACTGCAAATTAAGTAACTGTGATCGCTCTTTATACGTATGATCGCTCCGTCCTCTCTATTAAGTTTATTATCTATTAACTCAATCATTTTGTCAGATAAGTTACCCAATCTAGCTCCAACTATATAATTCAGGTCGGATTTTTTTAGTTCCTCAATATTTGTTTGACTGATCATTGCAGCATCGGCTACTACAGTGAATGAGTTAACCGAATGCTTTTGTATAAAACCTGTTATTAACGGGAGTATCGTATGTCCCTCGAAAGTATTGCCTGCAAAAATGTCATAAGCAACAGGAAAACCCTCTTTACTAACTATTAGACCCATAAGAATCTGTGGTTGCTGTGATTTGTTATCTTTAGAAAATCCATTTTTACGTAACTCATCTTCTTCGAAAGTTTCAAAGTACAACGTGGTTACATCATAAAATACGATGTCAAAACAGAAATCATATCGCTTTTTTGCAAATTTAACTACGATATTCTCAACTTCTTCTTTCAAATTAAGCCATTCAGGAGCTATTTTATAGTAGTTATTGCGATGATGTTTTATACCAAAATAATTCTCTAATAAATCAAGTGAACGGAGTTTCGAAGCAGGCTCAAATATGCGAATTTTTACCAAATCACTTAATAAAGAATGAGTAAGCGTTTCTAAACCAATCTCTTTCTGAATAGTTTGTATCAGGTTATAAAAAAAATTGTAGTGAACGCCTAAAAAAACGGATTCTTCAAGATGAAGTGTTATGTTCGGATCATCTTCAGGAAAAAGAGAAGTTTGTCCCGTATAATCTTTTATCCATTCTATTGCCAAAAAAAGCATTTTGCCTAGCTCTTCTTTGTTATGACAAGAACCAAAATGCTTGATAACTTGTCGATCATTATGGTAGTAACTGATTACTTGTACAGCTTGAGCATTGGATGCTGTTTTTACTACTCTTATTTTTAGCATAAAATTACCGATTTAGTGCGGTAAAAATACTAAAATAAAATCATAACTAATTGAATATCTACAGTTTATTTTTTTCAATAAGAAAAAGGGGACAAGTCAGGAGACAATGGTTCTTTGATATGCAGGTATTCTTCGGCCCGCTACCGAAAAGATAAATATGAAATGGAAAAACAGATTGAAAAAGCAAAATACACAATAGCAAACCCATCGAAGAACAAAAAATTAAAATTTACCATATCAAACAGGCAAGTCCTTGGGCTCAATGATAAACTCATTGATAAAACCCGAAAACTACTAGGGATCAAAGGTTATTTTACCAATTTGAAAGAGAGTGCCCTTGGCAATCAAACCGTTATTAAACGGTTTCATGAACTTTACAGGATTGAGCAAGCATTCAGGATATCAAAGAACGACCTGCAGATAAGGCCCATATTTCATGTTAAAGAAGACCCCATCAACCTGCACCTATTAATTTGCATAATGGCCTTGGCATTATCAAAGCATATTGAGCTTCAAACCCAAATATCGATCAAAAAATTTATAACTGAATCAAAAAAGGTTACCGATGCAAGGCTGCTCAATACATTAACCAATAAAGAGATCAGGATAAGAACCAAAATATCACCCGATTTTATAAAAATAATCGAAAAACTAAATCTGTCGCATTAAAGTGGACAAGACAGGATAAATTAATCGAAAAACAGACAATTGCAGATTCCGTATTAAATAGAATAGTTAATTCTTCGCATAGAATAAAAATTAAACAAGCATCAGTTATCATGATAAATTCTTTGTAATTACGACTGACACAGACAATTAACAGTCTGTCAAACTAGTTTAACTACCCATTCCTTAAACAGATTTTATAATCTCGTTATCTACTAATTTTGGAATGATAATTAGTGTAATTAACTCATCAGGTTTTATGTTAATTTTTTGATGCTCTGAATAGCAATCTTCAAGTTTACATTCGCGATTTCCAATAACACTTGCAAGCCTAAGCCGGCTTCCCAAAGCAGTAAGAAAGGAAATCAATCCTCCATTTAGAACAGCCGTTGTAAGGATATCACTTAAAGTAATCTGATTTCTAATCTGCACCGATCCGACCTGCTGCAAGGTTTCGGCTAGCCGAACCATACTCCTTTTACAAAAGGTGATTACCTCATTTATATTTACTCCCGCTCCGAAAGCAAGAAACTTTTTATCTTCAACCATAAAGTTTAATTCTGCAACATCAGAAATATCGAGGATTCTCTGCAAAGTCATCTTATTTTTAATATGTAAATGACGGGTGTGTGTCAAACCATTGATAACCAAAGCATCCGGATATCTATATTTAAGGCGTAGAGCCTCTTCAAGAGTAAATGGCTTTAGATACATCAGACCCATGGTCTCCAATATTTTCGTATTCCTGTCATCTTCTATGCTATGCAAAAGTTCTACAATCTCTTCTTCTGGAGCATTAAAATTGTAAATATCGGACGGTGGGTCTATTTTAGGTTCGTCTCTGTTGATTATCAGTTGCTTGCCGTGCATCATCGGCAGTAGAAGTAAATGCGGATCAAAACTCTTATATTCCAATCCCCCTCTACCATCCAGTTGAGCCAGTGAAACAGAAAAAATTTCGTAATCCTTCCTGGCATACTCTTGTATCAAGCTGTTTTTGTTCTCAATCGTACAAAGAAATTCAAATACTGTAGCAGATGGCTTAAAAGCTACTGGTTCAGAAAAATTAATCGAGATTATTTTTCCATTAAAAACAAATGAAATAATGGTGGTGAAAGCGCTCATTTAATATCGTGGTGCAAAACAAACCGATAGTAAGTCAACAAAAATAATTCTCCCGGAGTAGTTAATTATCCAAAGCTTTTTTCTCTTTAACAATTCCATTTTCCCATATTTCGATCATCACTAAATTTCCCTTTTCGTTATAAACCCTCCACTCGCCTGACTTCAGATTATTTACGTATTCGCCCTCTGAGCTTACAACTCCATTAGTATAAAAATATCTGGCATGACCTGACAATACCCCTTCGCTGTAAACAGCTTCAAGTTTAGGCAGTCCGTTCATAAAATACTGCTGCCATTTACCATCTTTTACGTCATTTGTATAATTGAGTATTTCAATAATCTGGCCATCAGGATGGTAGGCTTTCATTTCACCATTTCTGATTCCATTTTGATAGGTTTCTGTAGTTAACAAATTACCCGCTTCGTCAATAAATCTCCATAGGCTATCTTTTTTTTGATTGATATAAAGCCCTTCGCTCATCACATTTCCGTTAGGATGAAAGGAGCGAGTAAACGAACGTCTTCCATTATCAGAGATATAGGATATGGTTTTTAGCTTTCCATTTACGTCGTATCGCTTAAACTCGCCATAAGGAATATCATCTTTAAACTGGCCTTCGTACTTCAATCTTCCTTCTTCGTCAGTTTGTCGCCAAAAACCCTGTTTCAGCCCTGCCGAATCTTTTTTATTGATATCATCAGAAACCTGACCATATATGGTTGTTGAAAAAGCCAAAATCAAAACTGAACTTAAGATTACGGGAAATTTCATATTTTGAAAATTTTCTATCTGTAACGCAAAATACAAAGTAATATTTAGGAGCATAATAAGTGATACAGCACATTAAAAAAAGTACTTCCTGTTGATTATTTAGTTTTGAAAGAGCTTGCTTAGAAGGTTATAATCAGCTTCTGCTCTTTAAACAGGTTGTAGTTCTCTCCTTTTATTTTTACAAGGATTTTTTCTGAGACCCCTTCCATTTTCAATTCAATCTTTTTAGCGGTTACATTAAAAAATATCCTGTCGGAACTTAGTCCGATATTAAACCTAATTTCTTCCCAATGTTCGGGCATATTGGGAGAGATATACAACATTCCATTTTTGATATCTACTCCAGCGAAAGATCGTAAAGCTACTAAAACGGTACCGGCCATAACACCTGTATGAATTCCTTCGCCGGTTGTGCCTCCCTGTATATCGGTAAAGTCGCTGATAAGCGCCTCCTTATACAGTTTCCAGCTATCCACCTTATTGCCAACCTTATTACTAACATAAGCATGAACCACTCTTGAGAGTGTTGAGCCATGCGAGGTTCGCCCAAGGTAATAATCAAGATTGCGCTTCAAATAATCCTCCGTCAAGCAATATCCTAATCGTTTAAGAATTTGTGTAACCTCCTCTTCGGTCAAGTTGTAAAAGGTCATTATCGTGTCGGCCTGTTTAGCGACTTTATATTCATCAGCCGATTTGCCTTCAGCTTTCAACAGCCGATCCATCCTATGCACATTACCATATTTTTTCTTGTAAAAATCCCAGTCAAGCTCCTTTAAGTCAAAATATCCATCATATTGGGCAATGATACCATTCTGAACAACGATATTTATTTTTGTGGAGATATCTTCCCACTTCGTCAGCTCCTTATCGTTGAGAAGCAACTTCGATTTTATCAGAGCTTGATCGTCAGGTTTCAGTAGTTCCAATAAATCGGGAGCTTTGCTCATCATCCAGGCTACCATGAGGTTGGTATAGGAGTTATCTTTCAACCCGCCTTCTGTTGAGTTGGGATATGCTTCGTGAAACTCATCAGGTCCCATAACATTTTTAATAGAGTATCTGCCTCCATCACAATCTTTTTCCACCATTGATGCCCAGAATCGGCATATCTCAAAAAACATCTCAGCGCCGTAATCTCTAAGAAAATTTATATCTCCGGTAATCTTCAGATAATTCCATATATTATAAGCTATGGCTAATGACACATGTCGTTGCAATGAGCTATAATCATCCCCCCATTTTCCCGAAACAGGGTTAAGATGAATTATTTGAGTCTCTTCTCTTCCATCGCTACCGCTTTGCCAGGGAAACATTGCTCCCTTATAACCGTGTTCGATCGCATATTCACGGGCTTTGCCAAGCCTCCGATAGCGATACATCAGCATGGAGCGGGCAGCTTCGGGAAAGTGCATAGCATATAATGGCAGAATAAAAAGCTCGTCCCAAAAAATATGTCCGCGATAAGCCTCTCCGTGTAAGCCTCTTGCTGTTATGCTCGCATCAAAATGCTGATTGTGCGGCGAAAAAGAGACCATCAAATGGTAAAGATGCAGTCGTAAAAGTTTTTGTGCCAGCCTGTCGCCTTGAATATTAATATCAATCAGACTCCATATTTTTTTCCATTCTGCTTTACTATCTTTAACAAGTTGATTAAACGAGATCGTTTCGCTGATCTTTGCCTTGGCATCTTCAAGCGGATTGGGCGAATCGTCGTGTTTAGAGGTGTAAATTGCTGCGACCTTCTCAACTGTAAAAACCTGAAATGTTTCAATCTGCGTACTAAAAAGCATATGAATTTCACTTTTATCTATGATTCTCTCTTCTGTAGTCAAAACACGTTTGTTTTCAAGGAAAACATCGCATCTCACAGCCTGTGCTATTTGAATGCCTGATTGAGATGTCTTGGTAACCAACCAGCAAATATTATTTTCAGCGCCGGCATTGTGAGATTGCAAATGTTTTTGATTTAACTGGCGGTAACGATCCACTCCATCGTTAATAATATTACCATTAAGGGTGGATCTCAAGGTAATTTTCCCTTTATAGTTAATAGGTGAAATAGTATATTTTAACGCTGCGAGATGCGGATCTTTCATGGATGCTAAGCGCCACGACTGGATCAGGGTTTCCTTACCATCACTATCTTTAACTGTAATTACACGATGCAATATCCCATTACGAAAGTCTAAGTTACGGTAACAATCCACTATTTCAGCTTTGTTAGGGTCGAACCAATCTCCCCCATCTATTCGAAAGGTGATCTGTAGCCAATCTGGTATTCTGACAAAATCTTCATTTTCTATATCGCGTTCAGCAACTCTTGAAACAAGCCGGTTGTAGAGACCTGCAACATAAGTCCCTGGATAATTTACCGGATTGGCTACTGATTCTTCGAAAGCCCCACGGCTGCCGAAATAACCATTACCTATTGTCAATAATGCTTCGCGCGAACGCTCTTTTGTCTTATCATAGTCGTAATAGCTAAGCGACCAGTTGTCATCCTCAAGGCCGTTACAAAACCACTCTTCGATATCTTTTAACTCAATTTCGCCCAGGTCGCCCACAACTATGTCAGCGCCACTTTGTTTCAACGCTTTTGCGTTTCCTTCGCGTGCGATTCCCAATACCAATCCAAAGTTACCATTCCGACCGGCCTGTACACCCGAAACTGCGTCTTCAACAACTACAGCTTTTGATGGTGTACATTGCAAATGTTTACAAGCCGTTAAAAAAATATCGGGAGCCGGCTTACCTTTTAATCCCATTTTTTCAGAAACAACCCCATCAACACGTGTTTCGAAAAGATGAAGCAAGCCGGCAGCCTGTAATACAGCCGCGCTATTTTTACTTGAAGAAGCTAAGCCAATCTTTATATTTCTATCTTTCAACTGATGGATTAGCTTTACAGTAGATGAATACACCTGTACGCCATCACGCTGTAATATCTCATTGAATACTTTGTTTTTCCGGTTACCCAACCCACATACCGTCTCCGCATCAGGTGGATCAACGGGTAAACCATAAGGGATGCCAATACCCCTGTGTTCCAAAAACGACTGAACACCTTGATAACGAGGTTTACCATCAATATAGGGAAGATAATCGCGTTCATGATCGAACTCTATGAATGGCTGATTGTTGCGTTTAGCCCATTTTTTTAAAAAATCATCGAACATCATTTTCCATGCTGTGCTATGCACTAAAGCCGTTTGAGTTACCACGCCATCAAGGTCGAAAATTACGGCTGAAAAGTTACTTTGAGACATACACTTTAAGTATTTAATCAGATTATGTCAATAAAAAAAGCAAAAGTAGAAATTTTGAGTCTTGCTGGCTTTGCAGCCAATTACTATCAACATTATCTTAATCGTCTATGCATTTGGTCAAATGTTTGATTTAGGTTTATTAAGGCTTTTGACAGAAATAGTGGAAACTACACCGACTAAAACAAGCATACCGCCAATAAAATGATAGCCATATAACTTTTCATTTAGAAAAACTACACCTCCAAAAACTGCAATCACTGGGCTTAGATTGTTGAAAACCGCTATTTTGGATGCTGAAATAGCCGTTAGCGCATAGTTGGAGAGGAAAGAGGTAAGCAGCGAAGAAAGAACCCCAAGATACAATATAGGTATCAAGAAGCCGGAATGAGTCAGCGGGTCAATAAATTTGAAAGGAGTGCCATTTAAAAAATGATGAGAGAGCGCCCAAATGTTGAAAATGATAAAAGCAAGATAACTCATCAATACTGTAAGTTCAACCGGCGAAAATGTATGGCCGAGTTTTCTTCCGATAGTGTAATAGGCTATAATAGACAAAACGGAAAGCAAAAGTAATACGACCCCTAAGGGATCGGTGTCGTTTTTGTGGATACCGGTTTTAAAGATAATGTAAAACACACCGGCTACAGACATTAAGATGCCGGTTTTTTGCAATAAATTCGTTTTCTCTTTCAAAAAAACCGAAGCTACAAGGGTAGTTAACACCGGAATCACAGCAAAAATAATTCCCGCCTCAGAAGCAGTACTATACTGTATTCCAAAAGTTTGTAACAGAAAAAACATGAGCGGGTAAAACAATGCCAAAAGTAAAAGGGGCTTGATCCTTGAAAAACTGAAACTCGGGAACTTAACCAAGCCAAACAACTGCATCAAAATAAGTACAAGAAAAGCAAATGAAAACCGATGCGCCAGCATAACAACCGGATCGGTATATCGGAGAGCCATCTTCATAAAAATAAAAGATAAACCTACAATCGCAGTGTTTACCGACATGCCAAGATAGGCCAACAACTCTTTTTTCAATATTTTTTTCATGCTGATCGCAAATGTACAAAAGAGAAATAAAAGCGATAGGCAATGGTTGATACAATAAAATTTAAAAAGAAATGTTTTTTTAAACTAAAATTATTACTTTTGTACCGAAAAACGTTTTTATTACAAAATGTTCGATGGCTGTTAACGATACCCGCGATATAATTTTGTCTGTTGCTGATAGGCTTTTCAGCCGTTTTGGGTTCCATAAAACTTCGATGGACGAGATTGCTAAAACTGCACGAAAAGCCAAAGGGTCGCTCTACTACCATTTTGCAAGCAAAGAGGAGTTATTCAGAGAGGTAATTTCTAAAGAGTTTGGAAATCTGAAAGCCCAACTAAACCCTATTGTTGAAAATAAAGAATACAGCGCTTTTGAAAAACTTAAAAACTATTTGCTCAAACGGATGGAGATTTTAAACTCAGCCTCAAACTACCACGAAACCCTTAAAGCTGACTTTTTCGAACAATTCCATTTTATTGATGAGTTAAGAAGTGATTTAGATGAATGGGAAAAAGAAAAATTTAAAACAATTGTGATGGAAGGTGTCATGGCTGGAGAATTTAAGGTTAGCGAAAATATTGATGTAATACTTGATATCTTTTTAATGGTTTTGAAGGGGCTTGAAATTCCATTTTTTCTGCAAGGTAAATACAATGAATATGCGCCGCATTTCGAAGGATTGATTTACATTTTAAACAATGGAATAGCAAAATAATTTTTTTTAATTAAAACTGACTATAAAACATTAATAGTACAAATATTATAATTTTAATCATTAATAAACAGGGATTTAGCCCTTTTAATTTTTTACGAATTTGACTTTAAAACATTAATAGTATAGATATTACAAATTTTATGGCATTCCAAACCAAATTAGCAGAACTAATTATCCGCCTGAAGTGGCTGATTATTATTATTGTAGTTGCGCTGAGCCTTTTTTTCGGATATGGGCTTAGGTATATTACTATCAATCCAGATATTATCTCTTCATTACCTGATGGTGATCAAGTGGCTCATCTTTACAAGCAAATAGGTAATGAATTTGGTGGTAACGACATGGGAATTATCGTTCTAGAAACCGATGATGTTTTCACTTCAGAGGTTCTTGAAGGTATCCGACAAATAACCGACAGTATCCAGTTTACTCAGGGGATTTCCTATGTAACAAGTATGACCAACATTATGAATATTACCAGTTCGGAATGGGGTATCGAAATCGGGAAATTGGTTGACGAATATGATCTCCCCAGCGAGCAAAAAGAGCTGGATGAACTACGGGATTATGCCATGTCGAAAGAGATGTACAAAGGAACTATCATTTCTGATGATGGAAAAGCCACAGCAATCATGTTTACTTTGCAGCCCGAGGGGGATAAACAATCTGTTGCCCGAGAGATTAAAACAAAAATTGAAGAGATGAAGCTGCCCTGGAAACTTTATTTCGGCGGGCTCCCCTTAATGATGAACGATGTAAACGACCTGATACTTAATGATATAATATGGTTGATCCCTGTGGTATTTATATTTATTGCAGGAGTTTTGATTCTTAGCTTCCAATCACTCAGAGGATTGCTTATGCCATTGCTTGCAGCAGGAATCGCCATACTTTGGACAATAGGAATTATGGCCTACATAGGATACGAGCTTACCATTGTTACCAATATTACGCCAGTTGTTCTGGTGGCAGTTGGAAGCGCATATGCCATCCATGTGGTTAACAGTATAAACAACTCAAAAACAGGAGATAAGAAAAAGACAATTGTCAAAGCGCTGACTTATATCATTGTGCCGGTAATCCTTGCATCAAGCACTACAATTGTGGGATTTATTTCTTTTGTTTTTGGATCTTATCTCCTAATGATCAGAGACTTTGGGGTATTTTCCGCGCTTGGAACAGCCATAGCATTACTACTTTCAATCTTTTTTGTACCAGCGCTAATTGCTGCATTTGGAAAAGAACAAAAAATAAAATCCACAACAAAAAAAGAGTCTAAAAACACCTTGATAGACAGACTTTTGATGCCGCTTGTGCATTTTGTGTTCAACCATCCGGTCAGAACATTAAGTATATGGGGAGGTGTATTAATAATATGTATCTGGGGCATTTTCCAAATAAAAACCAGCATCAACATTGTTGATTATTTTAAAAAGAACAACCCCACTCGCATCACCGAAAACATTATGCAGGAAAAATTTGGTGGCACCATGCCGATATTTTTGGTTTTTGAAGGTGATATTCAGGAGCCGGAAATTCTAAAAATGATGATGAAAACAGAGACCTACATGAAAACCGATCCAAATATCACTATTGCTCAATCCGTTGCCGACCTAATAGAACAAATGAACGATGCCATGGGCGAAGGGCTTGCTATTCCGGATGAAAAAGAAAAAATTGAGCAATTATGGTTTTTACTTGACGGGCAAGAAATTATGGAACAACTTGTGAACGATGACCTGTCGAAAGGAATTATTCAGGCCAAGTTTGCATCTATTGATAGTGATGAGATGGAGACATTCATCAAAAAAATGGAGGTCTTTATCAATGAAAATCAAAGCGATAATTATATAATGAGCATCACCGGAATGCCATCTATTTATGTACGACTGAACGAAAGCCTGATAAAAAGCCAGTACACAAGCCTTTTGATTGCTATTGCAATGGTGGTGCTGATTGTAGGATCAATTCTGAAATCACTAAAAAAAGGAGTAATTACAGCTATACCGGTAGTTACCACAGTAATTATTTTATTGGGCTTTATGGGAATTACCGGGATCACCTTGGATATAGCTACCGTATTGGTTGCAAGCATTGTAATGGGTATTGGTATAGATTATTCCATTCATATTATGACCGGCTTCAATAATTTCATTATTGCTGGGGAGGGTGTAGATTCGGCTATTGAAAAAGTGTTATTCTTCAGTGGAAAAGCTGTGGTAATCAATGTATTATCCGTTTCGTCCGGGTTTATTGTACTGCTCTTCTCACAGCTTGTACCTCTTCAGAACTTTGGACTTCTTATCGCAGTAAGTATGATAGGCTCAGGTTTAGGCGCTCTCACCATACTGCCGGCGATCTTAATTTTAGCAAACAGAAAAAAAAATTCAATTAATAATAAATAAAATAAAAGTAAAAATCATGAAAAAAGTATTTAGAATCAGTATCTTAGGATTAATTCTTCTCTTAGTAGGAGATATAAGCCTGTCGGCACAATCGGCTGCCGATATTGTAAAAAAAATGGACCAGGTTGTCTATTCACCCAAAAACATGAAGGGGAAAAACAAAATCATCCTTATTGATAAAAACGGCAAGGAGGAAGTGCGCGAAGCCATTGTAAATCAATTGGGTAATAACAAGCGTTTGATGCGTTTCACAGCGCCGGCCTCACAAGCAGGCATTTCTGTCCTCTCGCTACCCAATGATGTAATGTATTTATACCTACCCGCTTACGGGAAGGAAAGAAGAATTGCATCGAGCGCAAAAAACCAAAATTTTGCCGGAACTGACTTCTGTTATGATGATATGGAGTCTGTCCAGTTTTCGGATAAGTATAATTCAAAAATGCTTAGTACGGAAAAGGATGTTTTCATAATTGAACTGACGCCAAAAGCAAAATCAGATTATTCAAAATTGATCATTCACATTAATAAGGAACACTATTACAATGAATTGATCCAGTATTTCGACAAGGCCGGAAACAAATTTAAAGAGGCTCACTACCATTTTACCAAAGTTGGAAATTACTGGAGTGCATCAGAAATAGTGATGACCGATTTGAAAAAAAATCACACTACGAAAATGCAGATGTACGATGTTCAATATGATACCAATCTGACCGATGATGATTTTACTGTGAGAAAATTGGTTGAATAAACAGTGAATAATGTTTCATTTTTTGCTTCATTTCAATTAAAAATGATATGACCAATAAAATTTTTGCTCTAATAGTAGCCTCTCTAATAATATTTTCCGACTCGACATTAGCCCAAAATGAAAACAGCCTTGGATTTACCGGCAATTTACGTACCGACCAACGCTTTTTGCTAAAAGATAAAAACGATTGGGCATGGAATGAAAATCGCTTAACTATTAATCTTGATAAGCCCTTTTCAAATCAGGTTCGTTTTCATAGCGAAATGTGGATTCGTAATTTTGGGTTACCATCTCTATATTCAATCAACGACCTGTATAACAAAGGAATTGTTGATCCTTATCAGTTTGAGATCAGGGAAGCTTATATTCGTATAAATAATTTTCCGGGCAAAAAGTTTGATCTTACTTTGGGTAGGCAACACATCAACTGGGGGACTGCTGATAAGCTCAATCCGACAAATAACCTGAACCCTTACGATCTGGAAGACATACTCGACTTCGGTCGCCAGCGTGGAACAGAAGCATTAAGTATGAATTATTACTTCAATAATGATTTTTCAGTTCAGGTAGCGCTTTTTCCTTTTTTTCGTCCGGCAAATATGCCTGTCGGGATTTTTTCAGGTCTGTTGAATCCAAAGATGGAACTGCCGGGAAATCTTTATATAAAAAGCTTTTCCGACTCCCTGATCATGCCTCGCCTTAATCTGAAAGAGAATCTAACAGGTGGATTGCGTTTTAAAGGTTTTGCTGCCGGTATTGACTTCTCTCTCAGTTATGCCTTGGCTTACGACGGTCTTCCCGTTCCTTTAAAAAACTCATTCGAGCGGCTTGGCTTTGACGGGGCCACTAAACTTCGGTCGGAACTTATTTTTTATCGGAATCATATCATTGGCGCCGATCTGGCTACAACTTTAGGTGGATGTGGCATTTGGGCTGAAGCGGCAATGTTCATACCCGAAAAAGATGTGATAATGACAAATAAGTTTGCAGCCGGATTAATAGTTCCGTTTCCGTTTAGCGTAGATTCACTGTACATTGACAAAACTAAACCCTTTGCTCGTTTTATTGTAGGTGGCGATTATATGTTTGCGGATGGATCGTACCTGAATTTGCAGTATCTCCATGGATTTATTCACGAAAGAAGAGTAAAGGAGTTGAATGACTACTTTTTTATGCGATATGACCGAAGCTTTTTTAGGGAAAAATTAAAGATAAGCCCACTTTCAGGAGGCTTTATCGTAACTGACTGGAATAGCCTAAAAAAAAACTACGCCATCGTTTATATCCCCGAAGTTGTTTATATGGTTACTCCAAATGTGGAAACGAGTATTTCTGCAGTTATTTCAGATGGAAAAGGCGATAATCTTTTTTTGGGATTAAAAGACCTGAACATGATGATGGTAAAAATAAAATACAGCTTTTGACGGGAATTAAAAGATAAATCGGAAAAAAAGGTGACACAGAGGTCACCTTTTTTATTTAAAATCCAGAACGCCAAATAATATGAGAGTCAATTGTTTTATCTTATAAAAAAATATGAAAAGACAAGTTGGACCTTTCATTTGGTAAAAAAGAAAAAATTAATAAAACGAGCAATTTTAAAAATTATATGGAGAGGCAAAGCAAAAAAACTACGCTGGAAATATGGAATTAAATACCCAAGCCGCGAAGGTATATTTGTAATTTTTGGCTATCCTGCTGTTGAGTATAAAAAGGGGTTGAAAAGGACTTTTGCCTCGGTTACAATAGCAAATGGCTGAAATTATGCTTACGATATGATTTTTAAAAGTTGAGTCTGCTCTGAACTAAGTTTTTCAGATATTTATGTATCCAACATTTGACTATATCTCGGATGTCCCTTTTCTAAATAGTTGTTGATTCATCTTTTTAGCTGTTTTAGTTAAGAGACTCCAAAAAAGACTACATTCGACTTTCAAGTATAGCTATCACTTTTTCGGGTGTAACCAATTTTTGTTCACCTATAGCTACAAATCCGTTTCTTTTCAGATTCTCAACTACTTGTACGATTGTAGTTTTATTAAGCTTATAATCGGATAATCTTGTTTTAGCGCCAAGGCTGATAAAAAAAGCTTCAGTTTTAGAAATAGCTTTTTCAATACGTTCTTCATCATCTCCATTATTTATGTCCCATATCCTTTCAGCATATTGCAACAGTTTTTCTTTTTTAATCTGCGACATCACGCGCATCATTCCCGGCCATACTATAGCCAAAGTGCTTGCATGATCAATATTATGCAACACTGTAAGTTCATGGCCTATTTTGTGTGTAGCCCAATCAGTTATCAATCCTGTAGCAATTAGTCCATTAAGCGCCATTGTTGAACACCACATAATATTCTTGGCAACAGACATATTTTCAGGTTCATTTACATAATTCAAGCCTTCTTCAATCAGAGTTTTCATTATGGCTTCGGCAAACCGGTCATTTAGTGGGGCATTTTGTTGGAAAGTCAAATACTGTTCTGTAACATGTACAAATGCATCAATAACACCGTTTATTCGTTGGCTGTGTGGCAGAGTACGAGTGAAATTCGGATCGAGAACCGAAAATCGCGGATAAGTAAATGGAGGTGTGCCAAAATCAAGTTTCTGGCCGGTTTCCTTTCGTGATATCACCGCAAAAGCATTCATTTCCGATCCGGTTGCCGGTAAGGTCAACACGGCGCCAAAAGGAATTACGGATGTAACCTTTAATTGATTCTCTAATATATCCCATGGTTCGCCATCAAATAAGGATGCAGCAGCAATGAATTTGGTTCCATCAAGCACCGAACCTCCACCTACTGATAATAGAAAATCAATTTTCTCTTTCCGACACAAATCCACAGCCTTCATAAGAGTAGAATATTGCGGATTTGGTTCAATACCACCAAACTCAATAAAAAAGAAGTCCTCGAGAACGCTGACTACCTGATGATAAATCCCGTTCTTTTTGATTGATCCACCGCCGTAAGTAAGCATAATACGTGCATTGGCAGGGATCTCAGCGGAAATTTTATGTAAAACATTTTCGCCGAAGATAATTTTTGTTGGATTGTGGTAAATAAAATTTCTCATAGTTAACTTTGTTCTAAAAAATTTTAATCAGCTCTACGGTATAGATCACTGTTGATCCGGCAGGTATCAAATCAAGATAATTACTATTGCCATAGGCAATGTCTGGTGAAAGATAAAACTCGAATATAGCGCCTGTTTGCATTAGCCTAATACCCTCTGTAAGGCCTTTTACCAAATGACTGAGTTTAACGTTTACAGGCCCTTCATCATAGGTCATATCAAAGGTAGTACGATCAATATACATTGCGCGGTAATGTATGCTGATACTATCGTCGAGCATGGGATAGGGGCCGTTTCCAAACTTCAGTATTTTGTATTGCAACCCGCTTGGCAGTGAATGAACACCTTCTTTTTCTTTGTTTATAAGAAGAAATTCTTCACCCTTTTTCCTGTTTTGTGCAAGCATTACTTCAAACCTTTGCTTTTCGATCTCTTCTAATTCAAAAGAAAACTCCTCAATAAGACGATTTTGCAAAGTGTCGTCCAACAAAGGCTGCCTGTCGTTTAAAGCATCGTAAAGTCCTTTATAAATAAGTAATGGGTTGGCGCCGATCTCCTTTTCAGCAATTCCAACACCATAGTCATATCCCATAATATAACTTATTGTGTCCATACGGGTTGTAGGTATTATATTTTCAATCTGTTCTACATTTTCAACTTCCTGATGACAGGCGCTTAGAATAAACATTATTAAGATGACCGAAAAGATATTTCCCTTGAGTTTGGAGGAGAAAACTGGTTGATAGTAAAAATTTTTGAAACTCATGATCAACTTGTTTTTATGAATAACACATTGAATTCACTTAAATCTTTCTTTAAATAATAATCTCTTATTTCTTTTAAAAATGTAATCGCGTAATTTTTTTGTCGGATCATGCTAAAAAAAAAATCAAAATGTACATTGCACCAAGATATCATAACCGATTGTTCTAAATTATTGTTAAAAATTTAATCATGATTTTAACATTGGCAAATGC
>ERZ1026805.1024-NODE-1024-length-16429-cov-6.613106_pt1 | contig 16429 bp, 26 predicted proteins | sample MGYA00520883_ERZ1026805 | MGnify/ENA primary metagenome ERZ1026805 (study PRJEB33270, sample SAMEA104284476) | anaerobic digester metagenome | biome: Anaerobic digester microbiome; feature: mesophilic sludge digester; material: Anaerobic digester biomass... | reverse complement strand
GATCGTGGTTGTTGAAGCCTCGCGGCAAACGTACTGGAGGTACTGTGCCGCTTCGGCAACGGTACAGCCGCCAGAAAGGATGATCTGACCCTTGAACAGCTTGGTATTCGCGCCGAGCGTTTTGGTCACGTCGCCCGGGGTGATCGTCACCTTGGCCGACAGTGCGGCAGCGCCAGCCTCGTTGAGCGTCGTCCAGTCGGTTAGCGCCGTCGAGATAGCCGCCGGCTGCTCGCCGCCTGCCGCCAGGTTGGTCAGGAAGTCGGCGTAGGTCTGGCCGTACTTGCGGGAAAACACACGGACATCGCCGGAGTCGATCAGCGCCCCGCCCGTCTTGGCCTTTACCATGACCTGGATGTGACCGTTCGGCCAGTAGGTCGTCAGCTTCGCGCCGTTCTGGACAACATAGACCGGGGAACCGGCAACCAGAGGCGTACCGATGGATTTCAGGCCGGTATAGAGCGTAGCACCAGAGGCCTGCGCCACAGAACCGAAGTTGATGTACTTCGCCGCGTCGTCGTCGATGTTGAACGCACCGAGCAGGTTCAATGCTCGCGGCTTGTCCGTTGCCCGGCCGCCTTCGATCGATGACGGATCATCGGAGAGGATCGAGATCAGGTCGTTGCCGGCTGGCGCCGAGTCATCGGCAAGGTCTTGTAGCCACGCATGGAAAGCATTGACCGAGTAAACCGTCGTGCCGGAAACGTGGCGGATGTCGCCGTTCGAGCCAACACTGAAATCGTCTTGAATAGCCATGGTGCTTTACCTCTAGTTGGGCAACTGATTGACGTAAATCGAGGAACTGCCGGCCGCCGCTGTCATCAGCGTTTCGTAGGACTGGTAATACGGGGCCGCTGACGCCTTGCGGATCTTGATCCGCCAGTTGTCGCGGGCATCGCCGTAAATGGTCACGGTGATTTCGACCGTCGAGCTAGCGGCAATCTGGTCGTAATGGGTTGTAGTGTTGGCCTGGTCGCGGATGAACACCCGTGAGCCGACAGCAACGTTGGTTAGCGTCAGCGTGTGCGACGCCGGATGCGGCCCGTAACCGTGGTCGTACTCATAGCACCCGGCGTCGATGCCTTCAGCGCCGCCGTTGTTGTAGTTCGGGCGCTCGTCGTCGGCAATGTCAGTGGCAGGCATAGCGTAATACTCAATGCCTGCATCAACCTGCGGCGAGGACGACGACGCGGGGCGAAAATCGTTATTGGCGAAGTCGGCGAAATCTGTCGTCGCCATCGTGCCGGTCGTGCCGGAGCCAATCGCCCACGGGGTGTCGCCAGATACACCGAAATTGTTTGTGGCGCTCTGTAGCGATGTCGGCTCGACGGCCCAATTTGTCGCGTTCCCAACAGATATGTTGTTGCGCCAGTGGCCGAATCTATTTGTCGTCGCGTTGTTGGAAGACTCGACCCCGATGGCGCATTTGCTCACCGTGTTGCCGCAGACGACGCCCTGATTAGCGCCGTAGTTTCGCAGCCCGACGCTCAAGTCAAGAATCAAATTATTCTCGGCAAACATCAACGATGAATATGCCTGCAAGCCAACCGAGTATGAACTAGACCATCCGTAGAATATGCAGTTGCGAGCAGCGGAAAGAAGGCCATCCAGTGAGAGCATGATGCCGTGTTGTGCGGCCGTTGCCGGGCGGATGGTGATGCCTTCTATTTCGATAAAGTTTCCAACGCTAATTGCCGATGACGATGCGTGACTCCACCAATATCCTTCGCCTGGATTCCCGTTGTGGTAGGCCGCCGAGCGCACGCCATCAACCAGCGACGTGATAGTTGTAAGCGGTGCATTTGTCATTGAAAAAACTGTTGTCGTGGAGTAGTCGCTCCACGCCTCGCCGACCTCGATAACCTCTTCTTCGAAGCCTGTCGCCGCTGTGTTGCGCGCAGTTCTGGCGGCGGCGATGCCGTCGTAAATCCGCTCGCTGCCGGGCGATCCATAGCGGGCCAGTTGTTCGGTCGTCAGGCCGAGAAAGTACGCGCCATTGACCGTGTGCGTTCCGCTTCCGGTGCCGGAAAACGTCACCTGATTCGTTCCGGCAATCGCGTCGGCGGATGTTGGGTAGAGCAGGAATTTGTTCGCATCAGCGCCGGGCTTTGCGTAGTACGTCGTCCCGGCGGTTAGTCCGGTCGGCAGGGCGCTGGTCGTGGAAAACACCACGCCAGAGCCGGCCCGCAGTCCGTTGTTCGTCAGATTGACGACATCCCCCGCGTCAGTGAACGTCACCGTTTTGCCGGTACGCCCGCCGAAACAGATCAGGGAATAAACGGTTGCCATTTAGGCCAGAATCTCCGCCGCACGGCCAGCAGCGATCAGGCCTACCTGCTCCAGCATCTGCACGGCGGCGACAGTATCTATATCGTCCAGATTGACGATTCCGCCTTGCTGGATAGTCGCATCGAGCAGCTTCAGGTAGTCATCGAGCACCGCCGATTGGCTGGCGGCAGCACGAATGGCGATGCGCTCAGCCTGTGTGAATCGGCGCATGTACGACACGCCAGACACTTCGCGAACAACCGGCTCAATCACCACTGGTTGCGGAATGTGGTTGTAGGTGTCGAACGGATAAACGTCTTCATGCGATGGCTGATCTGCCGTATAGGCATGGACGATTTCGCCGGTGGCGCGGTTCTGGACGGCGTAGTTAGGCATGGCTTCCCCTCAGAAAACCGCCCGGATGAACACCCGCTCGGCGTCGTGCGTTTTCCCGTCAGGCGGAAGGCCAACATACACGTCGGTCTTGTCGGTAAGGAATTGAAGGCCGCGTCGGTCAAGGGCCGCAAATGCTTCGCCGTGACCTGTGGCAATATGCGCATCGCAGTAGTCCCGCAACTGCTTGATTGTTATCCGCTGCTCGTCGTTCACGTTGTCACCTCTTCGCTGATCCTGACCCTCTCGAACAGGGTTCTCGTAACCTTGTTGGTCGGGCTGACCATCTCAAGCTCCCATACGCCGGCCGTCCATGAAAAGGATTCCGATTCAGAAGCCTCAACCGTGATCGTTGTGGTCTTGTTGGCGTTGTCGATAGCAATGCCGTCCGCGTCGGTCATCCGCCAGTATTCTTTCGGACCAGAAAACGCCGTTGCTGCAGCCCAGGTCACGGAGCCATCGACGCCTGGCGATGTCGGCTGAACGGAACCGGACGTACCGGCGACCGAGCAAACAAGGACGGTTTCCAGGTCGGCAAGAACAATGTACTGACCAGCCGCGTAGGCCGTTGATGCATGCCACCGACGCGCCGTTTTCTCGCCCTTTTTTGCCGGTCGATCACAGATGCTAAGGCGCGCTGTGTAGCCGGCCAGATCAACCGGCGCGTTGTACTGGAGAAAGCCGCCATCGGCATAAGCCGGCCACTCTTTGCCGTTATCATCAACAGGATCGATTTCGTTGAACTCAATCGTGTTTGAATCAATGACCGTGACCGCGTGGTAGTCATCTTCATTAGGCGGAATGCTGGCGGAATTTATCTGCTTCATCCCGTTGACACGATTCACAGCGGCCCGCCATCCTGCCGGGGCCCCATGCCCGGCGACAGTCAGGCGAGGCGCACCAAAGGCAAGCGAAATTGCAGTGATCGGCTTGCGAACAATAAGGTCCGCATTCTCCCAGCGGACAATCAGGGAGAACGTCTTTCCGCGCTTGATGACCCGTTCTTTCATCTCAGCCATCACACACCGCCACGACCAAGAACAAACATGACGGCACCCGCCAGCGCCGACCAAAGCACCTTTTCAATCAAGCCATCGCGGATCTTGCGTCCGCTCTTCTCGTTGTCCTCCTCGCGTTTTTTTGCCGCCGTTGCCCAGGCGACAATTGCGTCAATCTCCGGGTCGCGCTTGATGCGCCTATCGACCCATTCATGATGCTTTTCAAACTCATTTTCGCGCTTGATTTGGCGGTCAATCCATTCATGATGCGAGTGGTGCACCGGCTCATGGCCGTTCAGCACCGCTTCGCGCATCGCCTTTTCATCGCCGATAACCTTGTCCAGCTTCTCGTTGAACGACTCGAACAGGCCGAGCATCAGCATGAATACGGTACGCATCGCCGGGTCATCAGTCCCGTTGATGGCCTTCATGATGTCCTCTTTCACGTTGAACCCCATGATCGCCGGACCTACCGAATCTTGCGCTTGGCGTCATCCCAGCGCGCGTAGAGCGTCAGGCCGATGCCGACAATGGAAGCCACCGGGGAAAGAACCGCCATGACCGATGTGCCGAGCAGCGGGCCGATGACCTGGACAACGGTATTCACGTCGTCGGCCGTCACCGGCAGTCCGGAGGACTGAGAGGCAGCGATGGTGCCGACCGTGCCAGCCGCGGCAATCACCGCCCCGGCCACCGTGCGCGATTGCGTCAGCGGCTTGGTCGCCGGATCAAAGCCGGCCATCACGGCGGAACGCTGATAGACATCCTCGGCATACCAGTTGTCGGGAGCGCCAAAGGCGCGCGGATCGCCGTTCTCATGGCGGACAATCGCCTTGGCGACGGCCGTGCAGATGTACTCGTCGAGGAAATCAATCGGCTCGTCAGGGTCCAGTCCGGTCAGGCGGGAGACATGCTGCACGTAGGCCGCCGAATTGTTCTCAGTGGTAGGCGCCCAACGGTTGATCGCCGCGCGCAGCGTCTTGATGTCGTGGCGCTCTTGGTAATTGATCAGCAAGCGCATCAAGGCCCGGATGCCGGACTCGGGCTTGTCGAAGACGAGAAAGCGGGCGTCTGTCGACTGATCGGCCGACATGCCAAGCCATCGGTCTTTGCCGCGCTCGATGTTGCCAGGGTTGCAATTCGTGATTCCACGTGGTAATTTCTTATTCATTTCAACCTCCTACATATCTAAAAATGGACACGTGGAAAACTATTCCAGGATTTGACCAATACGAAATCAATCAGCGCGGAGAGGTTCGCTCTTGGCGAAAGAAAGCCAGATCGTGGAGAAATCCTGACGAGACTCTTGGATGGCGGCAAACCCCTATTTTGATTAAGGGCTCTGAAACAGGCTTCGGATACACGGCTTACATACTCCGAGATGAAATTGGTAAGCCGTGTCGAAGGATGGCCCATAGACTGGTTGCGATTGCCTTTCTTGGGTTTCCTGTCGACAAGACACTTACCGACGTGGCGCATAACGACGGAAACCCTCGAAATAACTCCATCGAAAACCTTAGGTGGGCGACACACAGAGATAACCAGCTTGATATGAACAATCACGGAACGATGCAAAACGGTGAGAAATGCATCACCGCAAAAATTTCTAAGGAACAGGCCGTGGATATAAGAGAGCGAGCCAAGAGTGGGCCGCGCGGCATACAAAGAAGGCTCGCATCTGAGTACGGAATTTCTGTTGCGCAGGTATGCCGCATCACCAACTCCACCAGATGGCGATCTATCTAAACGGATGCCTCGCGGCAGGGATTTATTCATGATTGCTGGCCTCGATTTGGAAACTGTTCTGCATGGCGGCGATTGCAGACCGGACAAAGGAGACATGGATAGTCAGCATCGCCCCGGCGTACCAGGCAAAGAACTCCGCGGCGCTACGGGTGGCAGTGATCAGATCAGCCGGAACCGGGAAAGCCATCGCCGTGCTGCGCTGGCGGCGCTGTTCGTCGATCTGGAAGATTTGCGCGTCCATGTCGGCCCCTTAGAATGGATTCATCCGGACCACGCGGCCCGTCTTTTTGCGCTGCTTGCGCTGAACGCCTGCATCTGGACGGCGACCGAACGATCGCTCGAATGCGGCCTCGTATTCTTGAGCCTTGACCGGGTTGAATGAATCGGCGTCCTGCACCATGTAGGCACGGTACTCGACCCAATCAATCAGCTTTTCGTGGTGATGGTCGCGAATCTCCGGCTGGGCGTTGTCATCGCACATATCCGACAGCGGCAGGCGAACAACTGTCAGCAGCAGCGTGTCGCTCGACGACGGGTAGTTATCCAGCACCAGTTCCGATTCGGTCAGCGTCCATCCGGCGATGTTGCAACCCGGCCGACTGGCCATTTCAATAGCCAGAACATCAATGATCAGCGGCGACAACTCGTAGCGCTTTTCAGTCGTCACAATGTCAATGCTAGTCACATTGCTCGAATTGTCCTCGATCAGCCTGGCGCGAATACAAGCCTCGCGCTCGGCTTCATTGATCGCTGCATCAAGCCATTCGTCTTTCCAGAAATATGGGCGCACTTCGTCATCAAGACGAAAACGCGCTTCTTGACGAATGGCTTTGAGCTTCATTGCTGCTCAACCTCGGCTTGAACAATAGCCCATGCGGCCGACAATTCCTGAACGCTGACATTCCATCCGACGATGCCGGAAAGAACCTTGCGATTCGGCAGCCCGGCGCCGGTAAAGTCATCGGCGTTCTCGACAAGCATCTTCTTGATTCCGGAAATCAGAATTTCTTGCTGCTCATCGGAAGTTTTCGGCGCGATATTCTCGCCAACCTGATCGGCGCTCATGTCGCACGGGATAGCGCCAGCAGCGAATGCTTCCTTGATGAATTCCTTGGGAACGTCGCGGCCATCAGGCCCGATGCGCAGGCCGGTGCCATTGGTCAACGAGACGCATAACGGCTCAACGGTAGGCGATTTCAGTTGCATGATTTACCCCTCTAAATTGGCACCGGGAGCCGAAGCCCCCGGTTAGTTACTAATTAGTCCTGCGTGTATTCAGAACGGCCAACTTGGATGTAGTCGACGCGCAACTGAAGCTGGCCAGTGGTAGGAACTGCGCCAACACCAACCCAACGAACGGTCAGGTCGCCGCCGGCATGGACATAGCCGGTCGGCACCAGGGCGACCACGCCGGTTGCGTGGATGTTGCCGTCGTTAAGGTAGCGGTTCTGGGAAACCGAGTCGCCAACGTCGATCACGTCAGAGGTTGCTGAGTTGAAGGCGGTCTTCACGACCACGGCGCCGCCGGTTACGATCGCATTCGGCGGCAACGAAACCGCGCCAACGTCAGTGCCAGACAAGCCGGCCAGATCGCCGAAGTTGATAGTCAGCAAGGCCGACATCACGCATTGGCGGTTGAAGTCTTTGGTAATAGCCATTTGGTTTATCTCCAAACGGGGCCGAGATGCCCGGCCCCTTGTGAATTACAGGGTCAGGTCAAGCGCCATCACGCCAAAGTCCTGCGTGGTATTGGCATCGAGACGAGAGATGAATTTCGGCTTGCGAAGACCGGCGTACATACCGATGGTGATCTTCTTCTTGGCACCGTCGTCGTCATCGCCTTCGTACCAGTCTGCGTCACCCCAGATGTCGGCATAAGCCAGCGCCTGGCAGCCCATCAACAGGGAACGGGTGCCTTCGATGGCGTTGCCGGCGCCCCACTTGCCATAGGTGGCTTGCCCGGACGCGCCGCCTGCCGTGTTGAAAACACGGTTGTTGGTGTGAATGATCAGGCCGTCCATGGTTACGGTCGCGCCAGAGAAGATCGGATTGTTCGCGCCGCGCTCGCCAGCATTGATGATGGCATCGCGGAAATCGGCATCCTTCTTCAGACGGGCGAAGGTCTTCGGATGGCACAGATAGACGTAATGCTCCTTGCCGCCGATGCGCAACGGCTTGACGCCACGGGTACGGGCCTCGGCCATCAGATCAACGATCATGCCGTACTTCGGAACGTGGCCAGTCGTTACCTGGGTCGTGTCGCCGGCCTGCAGATTGGTGCCGTCGAAGCGGAACCAGCGATTCGAGGTCGGCGCGGTAACGTCGGCGGCGAAATCGAGGTCAAGCAAAGAGTCCTGAGCGCCGACTGCGCGCTGGGCGTTGTTGGTCGTCGCGCCATAAGCCACGCCAGAGGCGGTCAGAATCATCAGTTCTTCGGTGATATTGGCACGCCAGAAGGCCAGTTTGTCACGGGCTTCCTTGCGGAAGTCGAAGACCGAACGCTGATCATCGACGCGGCCCTTTGACTTGACGCCATTTCGCAGTTGGTCGGTGTGAATCTCGACCCAAGACGATTCAAGCGCTTCGTAGCGACCGTTGATGTCGTTGTCGCCGACGACGCCAGTACCCTGCAGATCAGCCACCAGGCCAATCATGGCGCGGTCGCCCTTCTCGGTGCGCTTCAGCTCGGTAACGTGCTGAACGATGGAGTTCTCGGTAGTGCCAAGAAACTTGTTGAAGAAGAAATTTTCACGGAAAACGCGGATCGATTCCTTTACCCACGCCTTTTTCTGGTCGGGCTGCAAAGCGCCCAGAGCGGTATAAGCCATGTTGGCCTCCATAAATTAACGAAATGACTGCTTTCGTTGGCTTACGGGCCAACTCCCGGCGCGAATACCGCCTCGCACACGCGGAAGTCACAGAATGACGGTCTGAGAACCGGGGGCCTTTTCCGCCCGCCCCGTTGGCGGAATCAGTGTCTCGCTCACCGCTGCGGCCATTGAGGTTATCTGGCGAACCTTTGAAACTGGCCGGCGGGTCTCCGGCCTCCGTCAAACTATTGCAGCATCGACTCTCGATCTGCATCGGACAGCTTTTCCCAATCCTGCTGGGTCTCAACTTTCGGCTTCTGCGGCGCGGCGCGATTACCCACCCCTGCGACATTTGCTGGCGGCTGCGCCGCGGCATCGGCAGCGTTACGGGCCAATGCTGCTTGTTTGCGCGTATCTGTCGGCGTCACCACGGGCGCGGCATCGGAATAGATCGGCCCAACCTTGGCAACAGCCTTTTCCAGAGCAACATGAATCGGGTCGCCCTTGGCTGCGTAGAAATCACGCCACTCAACAACATCGTTGATCGCCTCGGCGTTCGCATTTGGCGATAAATGATCAAGGAACGGGTACGCCGAAATCAGCTTTGCGCCAGTGTCCTGCAGCGCCTTCGTTGCTTCGCGCTCTGTCATCTGGCGCGACATGCGTTCCGTCGCAGCAGCTTCGGCGCGCGACGACAATTCGGCATTGATCTGGGCGCGCAACTTGACGGCTGTATCCTTGTCGCCTTCCATCATGGCATCAAAGAACTGTGTCTCAAGTGCGTCAATATTGACAGCGCCATCAGCCTGCGCCTGCGTTGATTGCTGCACCTGCCGGAGTTCAGCCAACTGGCGCTCTGCGGCCTCTGCCCGCTCGCGCTCGGCGTGCAGCTTGGTATTTACCTCGTCGAACCTGGCACGCGGGATTACCGGGTTGCGCTCACCGGCCTGTTCTTCCGGCTCTGCTTCTTTTGCTTTGACTACCGGCTCGGGCTCGGGCTCCGGCTGCTCAATCTCGACCGGATCGGTCGGCGAATCTACCGGATCAACGATGTCCTGCCCTGACAGTTCAGCCTCCGATGCCGGCGTGTCGATATTTTCAAAGCTCATTTGGCAAAAGCCTCCATGGGTTAGATTGCGCCGAGTTTATGCGTGCAGTTAGCATTCACGCCCCGCCTTCAATTCCTGCGTCAATACCAGTTGCGGGATTCAGCGGGGTCAAAGGATTGGTATTGCGTCGACTACCAAGCACCTGGCGCGCAGTAGCCGGGTCTTGGCGCTGAATAGCGGCAACCTGTGACGGATCAAGATCAACGGGCTGACCTTGTTGGGCCGGCATGGCACCAGCAACCGGGGCCGATGCGCTGGGAATGATCGGGCCAGCATTGGCGTCCTCGAATCCATACGACTGCAACATCACATCAGCCAGCGCTGCGGTCTGTGGAATCGCTGTGATTGTCTGCGCCGTCTGGATAGCGCCGAATCCGGCCTCGACCTTTTTATTGACTGTCTCTGCCTTGGTCTTTTCGGCCTGCGCATCGATCAACCTAGCCTTGGCTTCCAGCAACGGATCGGCCGGCGGGGTATTCGAAGCATCCATTTGCTGAATGATTTCGTGCTTGTCGGACAGATTGGAATGGCGAATCACCACGTTGTCGGGAATCGCCACGCCCGCCGTGCGCAACTCCATCGCCTGCGTGAATTGCGAATTCTCGAACGTAACCTGCATCGGCTGGTCACTGATTACGATGTCGTATTCACCAATGGTCATGTCATTGAAATACATGCCGGTCGCCGGGTCGAACTGGTTAATCGGCATCGGCTCATGTTCCTCAATGCCGGTGCGCGGATCTGTCTTGGTGATCATGAACACGCGCTCGCTGTCGTAATACTTGGTAATGGCGTAATCCATCCAGCGGGCCAGCATGTTTCTGGTGCGCGCCAGGTTATCGAGCGGCACAGCCAACCCTTGCTGCGCCGCATGCTGTTTGCTCTGAATGGCAATACCAGACTGCTCCGGCCCCTGCGTGCCGCGCATCGCATCCGGAACGGTAACGTCCTTGAGCGTGTAGGCCGCCAAGTCAATCAACTTCTCGACGCCAGGCGGCATTGCGTTTGCCTGTATCTTCTGCAATGGTGCCGAACCGGCTTTGCGCTCAATAACCAGCCCGGTCTTTGATCCGAATTCCTCAAGCTGCTCGGCAGTCATGTTGGTTAGCTGGTCTTGCTCAACCTGCCAGCCGCTATTTGCCGTCGTGTTGATGATGTGGATGGCCTGCGAAATTCCCTTGTCGAGCGCCTTCTGCGGGCCAATCGCGTTATCGACCAGTCCGCGCGTCTTGCCGCGGCGGAAGAACGGGAAGAATGGAATGATCGTGAAGCGGTCGTAAGGCGACCAGCCATCATGCAACAGCGTATCGACGGTGCTGACCGTCCAGCGAACGCGCTTGAAGGTCCGCTTCGTGATCAGGATGCCATTGCGCTGCATTTCAGCAATAGCGTCCGGCGTCTCGTCGCCGCCTAGCGGGCGAATATCGCCGCTCGGATGAATAGCCACGTCGCCGCGTTCACGCACCCATTTCTGCCGGTCGATGATGCGGTAGCGAGTCTGCCCGGCTGTTGCGAATTGCGAATCATGGCGACCTGTTTCGCCGCCAAACTTGTTGCGCTCTGTCGTGTCGAGGTCGGCATCGCCAAAATCTGCATTGGCAACGTGATGGCCGCTACCTGTTTCCTCGGCAATCTTGCGCGCCTTAATCCCGTAGAGCCCCTCTATCTCGTCAGCCGTCAGCCAACGGGTAACGATCACGTCGCCCCAGCCGTCAGGATGATATGACTTCGCATCCGGATCTGGAATCACATCAAGCGGATCAGGAACCGACACCCGGAGTTCGCCCAGCAGGTTGTCGTCGAAATCCATGCGGCACTCGAAATAGCCGCGCTGCTGAATCATGCCGTCAGCGAATACCTCGGACTCTCGCCAATGCAGGTCGTTATTTGCCGCGATCTGCATCGCCACCTTCGAGCGAACTTCGGCCAGATCCTTGGTCGCGTCACCCTGGCGCGGCCTGAATGCGATGTCCATCCGGTTGCTGATCTGATAGCCCAGCGCCGCATTGACTGCCGGCATGACCTGATTGAACTCGTAAGCCGGGCGCCCCTGTTCGTCGAGGATGGCCAGATCAGCTTCGTTCCAGTGTCCACCGGGCAGCATCCGGCCGTCCCGATCGTACTGCCCGCCCGTGTAATAGCCCTCAAGGACCGCAGCGGTCGCTGTGTATTCCCGGTGTCCGCGCGCGCAGCCGTACAGATAGCGCTCCCAATTCTCAGCGGCGAGCCTTGATTTATCGGTCGTGGTTGCAGTCTGTTCGTTCATGGGGCATGGCTCGGCGGATGATGCCGCGTTATACCGCGTCAGCTAGTATTCACGCCGCCTGCGATGACGCCCGGTGACGGGCCTGCAGCGCCTTTTTCCAGTCTGGAATCTTCTCGCGCTTCGGGATGGCAAAGCGCAACATCATGTAGGCGTAGCGACTGGCCGAAATCACGTCGTCACGCTCCTTCACTATCTTTCCATTTTTGCGGTGATACAGCCGGCGCTCGGCCAGCCATGATTGGCACGTCGAGAATACCTTCCAGCGCCCGGTCTGCATGCGTTCCAGCATGTCCAGCACGCCAGCTTCGACGCCATTACCGCCCTGCCCCTCTTTTTCACCAGGGCCAGGCGGGTGTGTTGCCTTTTCGGGTAGCATCTTGAGCCCATTGCTGCGGTAGTTCTCGGCAATCTGCTCGCCAGAACCTTTATCGTGCTGCAGTCCGTCATGCGGCCAGGCCCACGGCAGCCAATCGCCCCATGGCTTCAGTGCGGCAGTGTGCAATACCGGCGTCAATTCACTGGCCCTGTAATCGGCGACCACATACACCACGTCATTGTCAGCGTCGTAGGCCAGCTTGACAGCGCCGGTCGGGTGATCCCAGCCAAAGTCTAGGCCGGCGATATGCTTCCAGTAGTCTGGTATCTTGAACGGATCAACGATGATGTCTTCCTCGACAACCGGGAAGATCAAGCCAGATCCGAGCGTCGGAATACCCTTGGCACGCGCCTCGCGCTCATGCGCCGGATACGACGCAATGATCTGAGCCCGTTGAGCGTCGGTGTAGTGATCCACGTCGTAGATCGTCATGGTCGTTACATGGCGCGTCATTTCTGGCTGTCCGGCATCAGGAACAAGCTAACAACATCAGACAATCCAAGCAGCGGCGTAAAGGTCATGATGGCGAACTGTCCGCGCTGCCCATTGTTTGTGCGCGTCAAGCCCTCGGTGTAAATGTCCAAAGGGCATTCCTCATCGAACCAGACGCCATCAAGCGTTGGACCCTGCCACTTCTCGCGGCCCTTTTCGTAGGATTTGAAGCCGAGAATGGATGTCCCGGCCTGAATGTCGCCGCCCCCTCCCCATCGAACGGTCACGCTATCAAGCAGGTTTGCTACGCCCATCGCCCTGCTCCACCCATCAAGCGCGTCCTTTGGGATCATTCCTGTACCCCACGCAGATTCAATAGCCGGCGGACCAACCAGAAGCCGCTGCGGGTTATCTCGCGTACCCTCGCTGGTGACGCCTGACGCCCACATAGTTACCGGGCTTTTGAATTCTGCGCCTTCCCACCAGTCTGGATAGCGTCCAGTCAAATGAATGGCCCATTCGGCAGCGCCGGCAACGCTTTTCCCCAACTGGTTCCCGGCAATCAGCAGCCTTTCGCTATGCTCTGCCCCGGCCGCATGAAATTCTTTCTGCTTGCTGTATGGCTTGTAGCTCTTGAGCCTGTCCTTGGCGATGGCACCTGACAACTCAGTGGCCACAGCATTCAGTTGAGCAACAGAAAGCGCCGACAAGTCCATCAATGAACCTGTTTTCGCCTGGCAATCTCTTGGCGAACAGCCTCAAGCGCAGCCATCTTGTCTTCGTGCGGAATGTCGTCGATAGCTCCGGTACGGATTTCCTTCTTGTCGACGAACATGCCAAGCTCTTTACCGATCAGCTCCAGCGACTTATTGGCAGCAGCAAGGTTCTGCTTGTACTCGCCGGTCGGGTTTCCTTCTCCGTCAAGGACTGGCTCTGCCGCCTTGGCCATCGAGACATTTTCCACAAGCTGCTCAAGCACCCATTTTTTATCGATCGACAGGCTCTTTCTAGCAGGAGCAGTCACCTCTTCCCTAATCTCGGCAACCCTTTGGGCAACCTTTGGGTTTGCCATCAGCTTGCTCGACTCTTCCCAGACCTGTTTATCCGACATCCGTCCGGCAGAGTAAATGAGTCGGTAAGCCTCGCTTGCAACCCCTGTCCGCACATACTCAAGACAGAACCTCTCCTGCTTGTCCGTCAGCCTACTACCCATGACAGAACACCCTATTCAGGGCCTCGAAGTCAGCCCCGCCCCATGAGATAACAATCGCGTAGGTCATCGGGAAGTATTCCTTGGCGGTTTCCTTGGTCAGCCTGCGCACTCTCCCCGCTTCGCGGATCAGGCGCCTGATTTTGAGTTGGTGGATCGTGGCTCGAATGGCCTGCTCCTTCACCCCGAGCGCCGCGGCGACATCGCGCGTCGTCCATGTGTCCTTTTCCAACTCTCCTATGGCGACAATCACATCCTCAACCGTCACCGTCACGTAATGGCGGTTCGAGCGCTTAAGGTTTGTCGCTGTCTCCATGTTGCCCCCGATGCACATGAATCTATCCCGCGCTCAAGTGACCGCTGGATTCACGAACGGCCGGAATTCGCCTATCCGATAGGCCATTCCAAAGCCAAGGAACTGGAAAGCATCAACCGTGGCGATACCGTCGAAGCATTCGCCGGGCTCAACGTCCATCAGGCTGCAGGCAATCTCGTAGTCGTCCCACTCTGACCAAGTAGCGGTGAAGTCGTCGCCGACATAGCGCAGCGCGACATCCTCAGTGATGAAGCGCGGAATCAGGAAATCCCACAGGAACAGGCCGGCGGCTTTCGCCTTATCGAGCAGAGCCACGGGCACCCTCCTTGGCGCGCATCGCCTTGGCGATGATCTTCCCCACGGCCTTTTTGTCCTTGCCGAGTTCGCGGGCAATGTCCGCCTTTGACCGGCCGGCTCTGAACATCGCCAACGCCTCCTGCCGCTCTCCGATTGCTGCACAAGATTCGCTTGCCATAATTTACCCGTTTGCTATACTGAGATTGCTTATTGATAAGCAAGCATTTTACACCGGAGGTAAAAATGTCAAGCAAACAATTCGAGTCGGCCTGCAGCGGGGGAAGCGCCGTCGACTACATCACCCCGCATACCTACATCGTCACCGAGATTTCCTATTTTGAGTGGGCCTCAGCGTTTGTTCTGTATCAACAGAAAGGTGGCCATTCATGAGCGGAATCATTCAAGAGTGCAGCCAAAGCCCATCGCTGACGGTCCTTGTCATCGCCTGCATCGCCGTCACTGTCGGCTGGTGCGTTCTGCTGGCCAAGGTGCTGCTATGAGCGCGCCGCTGATCACGGATTTTGTCGCTGTCTGCCACAACGAGCCGCGCGGCGACTTTGGCCTGGAAGGCTACCAGCGCGGCGAGTCCTACCGCTGCCAGCACGTCAAGGACGGCGATGGACGGCCGCCCTATTACCGAGTGTATCCGGATGCCGAAAGCGACTACTACGAATGCGCTTCGCCGCGCTCGATCGCCCAATATTTCACCATTGAGGAAATCGCATCATGAAGATGGCCAAGGCATCCCCGGAAGACCTCGACATGGCACTCGATCTGATCAGCGTACTCGACGACATCGAGCGCGGATTCTTCCCGTACCAGTTCAGCGACCCGGATAGCGAAATTTCAGAATGGCTGGATTTCACCAACCGCGAACAATACGGCCGGCTGATCGACAACCTGCGCCGCCTACTGAACCGCGGCAGCATTGGCCGCGTCATCATGGGCATGGCCGTCGTCTGCGATCCGGCCAACGAGTGCATCGACCCAGACGCCGACACCATCGAACACCACCCGATGCGCCAGCAACTGGAAGCCGCTGCGCTCTGGTCGCTGTGGCATCACCAGGGCGCAAGCTCGGGCGTCGGCCAGCCTATCCGCAAGCTACTCGGCATCGGACAACATGACCGGATGACGGACGAACAACTTGCCCAAGCCAAGGAATTCGGAGGTTCGACATGACCCGCCGAGAAGAAGAACACTTCGAGCGGCATGCTGGATACCCGCCAGATGATGCGCCGCTTGATCCTGATCAGGATTTGGACGCCGCTTGCGGCGTGTCGCCTGCAGCGATGGGTTCGGCGGCACATTATGAAGAGAGGAAAAAATGACCGACAAGAAATTGCTCGAAGCAGCGGCAAATGCGGCAGGAGTTAGCCTGAAATGGTACGGCTCGAAGAATGAGTTAAGCGACTGGAACCCATTGAACAATAACGGACAAGCACTACAACTGGCCGTACAGCTTGGGATAGCGGTAACGCCGTACCCAATATACGCGCAGGCAAAACACTCTGTCATTGCAAAGCAGTACCGAAATTCAGACACGATGCGCGAAGCAAACCCGACAGAGGTCATTGAATTGCACGGCGAAGACCCAGAGGCAGCAACCAGACTGGCTATTGTGAGATGCGCTGCGCTTGTGACGCCGAACGCGTGAATTGTGCGGCGCCCGTAGGGCGTCCGAACCAATGATTTGTTGGGCGATTGCCCGGAAGGAGAAAGAAATGCGAGTTAAGACACAAGACCCAAAGTACGACATTGAGATTGACGCATCAAGCCCGGAAACCGCACGGCTGGTTAATGCCGCAACAGGCAAGCCAATACCAGACGACGAGCCAATCATGATTTGGCGGGCGCAAGACAAGAAGGCGGTTGGCCATATTTGGAACTACGCCGACACCTGCAACAACACGACTCACTGCCGTATTGTTGAAGAGCGCGCCGCCGATTTCGAGGCTTTCGCGGCTGAGCACCCGGAGCGCATGAAGGAACCTGACACGACGCCTAACGCCGCCTTAACGCGACGCCCGTAAGGGCGGTCGCCGTTGAAGGCACAGTTGGGCGGATTTTTGGAGAAGACGATGGAAACCAACCACTACAAGACTACAGCATACGCAATACGCATCGGCAACGAATGGTTCGCCGGCTTCGGCGGAAAACCCGGACAGGAAAGCTTGACCAAGGTCAGGCCGGGGCTGTGCGACGCAAAGC
>ERZ1026805.1007-NODE-1007-length-16681-cov-7.402562_pt1 | contig 16681 bp, 14 predicted proteins | sample MGYA00520883_ERZ1026805 | MGnify/ENA primary metagenome ERZ1026805 (study PRJEB33270, sample SAMEA104284476) | anaerobic digester metagenome | biome: Anaerobic digester microbiome; feature: mesophilic sludge digester; material: Anaerobic digester biomass... | reverse complement strand
ATGGTGAACCTGGCATGTTGTTCCTGGATACTGCCAACCGTTCCAACCCCGTACCCCATCTCTATGCTTTGGAAGCCACCAATCCTTGCGGTGAACAATGGCTGGGTCCATATGAAAATTGCTGCCTGGGTTCGGTCAATCTATCCACACATGCCGGAGCTGACCACACTGTGGATTGGGAGAAATTAAAGCATGATGTCGTACTTGCGGTTCGCTTCCTGGATGATGTCGTGGATGCCAACCAGTACGTTCCAGCTGTACCGATGCTGAAGGAAGCTGCCCTGAATGCCCGCCGGATTGGTTTGGGCATTATGGGATTGGCTGACATCATGTATCATGTGGGTGTCCGGTATGGTTCCGAACAGGGCTTGGAATTTACCTCCCAGGTTATGGAATATGTACGCTATTGGTCGGTCCGCACCAGTATTGATCTGGCTGTTGAACGTGGAGCATTTCCATCCATTGCCGGTAGTATCTATGATCCCGCCAAACTTGTATGGCAGCCACCACAACCACTGGTGGCGTATGAAGCCGATTGGGGTCGACCTTCCATCGATTGGGGGGAAATATCCAGAGACCTGTTAAAACACGGCATCCGCAATGCCGCCCAGACAACCATAGCCCCCACGGGCACCATCGCCACGGTTGCCGGGTGTGAAGGTTACGGATGCGAGCCTGTGTTTGCCCTCGCTTATATTCGTCACGTCAATGACAATGGCAGGGACCTCCAATTGACATATGCCAGCCCTTTATTTGAGCAGGCATTGATTGAAGCTGGGGTAAATGAACAGGAACGCCATATCATTTTTGATCGGGTCATGCAGGATGGTTCCTGTCAGAATATTGCAGAAGTACCCCAATCCATCAAGGACATATTTGCCGTCTCGGCGGATATTACTTCCGAAGAGCATGTCCGCACTCAGGCGGTCCTGCAGGCATTCGTGGACAACAGTATGTCCAAAACGATCAACTTCCCGGCAGATGCCACCGAAGAGGATGTGGCGCTTGCTTATCTGCTTGCCTGGAAGCTGGGCTGCAAGGGCATCACGGTCTATATTACCGGATCACGTGAGAAGGTTGTGTTGGAAACCCGTGCCACGGTGTCAAAGAAACAGGAGGGTGATGAATTCATCCAGCCTTACAAGGTTTGGGAAGAGGATGAAAAAACCGGGCAGCTCACCATCTGGACTGAAAGTAAGAAACCCCGCCCACGCTTCTTGCCTGGTTTTACATTTTCATTGAACACACCTCTTGGAAAAACATTTATCACCATCAATGAAAATGGCGGCAGCCAACCTTTTGAGGTTTTTATCAACACCGCCAAAGCCGGTTCGGATACGGCTGCTGTTTCAGAAGCGATAGGCAGGTTGCTTTCTTATATCTTAAGAATGGTGTCGCCGATTGAACCCAGTGATCGTCTGGAGGAGGCTGCCAACCAGCTGTCCGGCATTGGCGGCGGACGTCCGCTGGGCTTTGGACCCAACCGGGTGCGTTCCCTGCCGGATGGTGTGGCGCAAATCCTGGAGGAGTACCTGCGTGATCGTACAGTGCGGATTTCTCACATGCAGGAACCACCTCTCATCCAGCAGCACAATGACCTGGATGAAAACCGCAGAAATGATGCCGTCAGCGTAACAGAACAACCACCCTTAAAAATTGGAGATTTGTGCCCCGAATGTGGTGTTGCGGCAGTCGTCAACGAGGAAGGCTGTCGAAAATGCTACGCCTGCGGGTACAGTGAGTGTTAATCCTCCGGCATTCCTGCTGAGCGGTTAAATCCAGCCCAGGTGTTTTTAAAATAAAACCTCGCTGTATTTTTAATCCCTGCCTGGCGCGCCCACTCATACCATTGTTCGCGGGCTTCTTCTTCTGCCCGAAAACAGTCCTGGCTGATTTCCAATGAAGGTCCAGCTTCTGCTTCCTGCAGGAACCGGGATTCCAGCGCATCACGCTCTGACCTGTAAAGATTGAGGTATTTTTGATAATTCATCAGTGATAATAGATGGAGGCGTTCATGCTTCCACCAAAGGCTGTCAGGATTATATTTTTCAGTCGGTGCTGGTCCCAGGTCAGGCAGCCCGCTGGAGATCCAGACTGGTTTAAACAAGCCCAGGCAAGGGGCACTTGTTCCGGTTATCCAGTGGACCGGCTCCTCCCCCACCCGCAGCCTGCTGACCATGGAACCGGTCGTCTGACTGATCCTGACAGGTCCAAAACCTTCGTGGCAGCAGACAGTTGCCCCAAAAATGGCTTTATCCGGAGACCAATCATCATTACTGGATAAGCCATGAGACCGCAGAACTTTCATGGCAAAAGGTATATCCACCTCATTCGAGGATTCAAGTAATTGAGTTGTACACCTCTGACGGCTATGCGCATCCGAAAAAGTTGTGAACAAAAAATCTGAATAATGCCTACCAAAATTAAAATCCTCAGCCTTCTTGCACCAACCCTTCTTAATCGCTGTTGATACAAGATCATTGGAACACAAATCCCATTCATTGCTGATGGTAATGGCGTTGGATATCGAACGCACTCCTCTCTTCACCTTCACTGCCGCCCATTCCTTCCCGACAGTTTCCAATACCCATGCCTCACTGGCATCAGCAATGATGAAGCTGTTGTTGTAATACAAAGAAGTCGTGGAACTGCAATTTCCACCCTGCCCATGAGTTTCCAAAAGGTTAATGATAACATGCAGGGCTTCGTGCGCTGTGGCAGCCCGTTCCAAACCCAACCGGATCATATCCATACCCAATAACGCAGGAACCCTGGCAGCTGGCAGACGGGTAAAGACTGCCTCATTGCCAATTACAACCCCTTTCTCATTGGCACCCATTTCCGCCCCCCACATCCAATATGGCTTCGAAAGCAGGGTTGAATAAGTATGTTCCACTTGTGGAATATCAATGTAGGTGCATCTTACCCGGCTTCCTGTTGAATGATCCATGGCTGGGATCAATTCAATTGTCTGGGCTTCATTGGGTTCTCGATCCGAATTCTTGCCAAAAATGATGGAGCCATCCCGGGTGACATCCGGCATGACAACAAAGGTATCACACATGATATTCTCCTATCATAATAATCACATCCAATGGGCATTGAATGCTTCCTTTTCAATTTTAGCGTAAATATTCATCCCAACATTAAGTAGTAAACAGGAATACAATGAGATACAATCAAAACATCATCTTATACTCCTGGACCTTCTAAAAACATGAAACGACTCATTCTTGTGGCTGGAAACATTGGCGCTGGGAAAACATCCCTCACGGAACGACTGGGCGAGCGGATGGGCTGGCGGACCGCGTATGAAAGCGTGGCGGACAATCCTTACCTGCCGGATTTCTATGCAGATATGCGACAGTGGTCCTTTCACCTCCAGGTTTATTTCCTGGGACATCGTGCCGATCAACACCTGGAAATGGCGGCGGATCCCCGTTTTGCCATCATTGACCGCAGCATCTACGAAGATGCTCATATTTTTGCCCGCGCTTTGCATTCCATGGGCAATATCAGCGAACGTGATTATCAAACTTATCAGCAATTGTTCAATGTCCTCATCAAAAAACTGCCATCTCCATCATTGCTGATTTACCTCAAGGCTCCAGTCTCATTGCTCATCAAACGGATCCGATCACGCGGCAGAGCCATTGAAAACACAATCACACCCGAGTACCTTGAACTGTTGGATTCCTATTATGAGGAATGGATTCGGGTGTTCGACCTGTGCCCCGTTCTGACCATCCGTTCAGACAATCTGAATTTTGTTCACAGACCCCGCCACCTTGACCAGGTGATCGCCCGGATCCAGGAGCGGCTTGCCGGCAAGGAAGAAATCGTTTTCAATAGTTGATATCAGAAATTCCTGATAGGTTCCGTGATTCCAAGCTGAAATTAAATACGCTCTGGAAAATCACCGTACACACTAATTTTCAACCTGCAACTCATTCATCTAACTTGCGTATATGTTTATGTAAGATACGAGGAGCATTGTGAATATTCCTGAGAGCGAATGGCTGCCTCTGGCATTGCAAGGTAATGATGAAGCCTTTACCCATCTGGTGGAACATTATGAGACACCGGTGTATAACTTATGCTACCGGATGCTGGGTTCCCCCCAGGAGGCGGAAGATGCCGCCCAGGAAACATTCTGGCGGGCATATCGCAATATGCATCGCTATGATCCCAAGCGTTCATTCATCACCTGGCTCTTATCCATTGCAGCTCATTATTGCATCGATCAGCATCGTAAACATCGCGTCAATGTCATGCCTCTTGAAGGATACGTTGAGGATACTTCCCCGGACCCCTCCCCCAACCCGGAACAAACCGCAAGCCAATCCCAGGAGGCAGCTGCTCTCCGCACACTCCTGGATCGATTGAAACCACAAGACCGTGCAGCCATTGTTTTACGTTACTGGTATGATTTTTCGGAGGTTGAAATCGCCCAATCACTTAATTTGACTGTCAGTGCGGTAAAAAGCCGGTTACATCGGGCTAGACAAACCATTGGACAACTCTGGCAGGCTGCCCATCCAGCAACTGCACATGAAAGGAGGCGGGATGAATCACCAGCCTTTTAACAATTGGATTTACCAGGAAGAATCACTTTCTTCTCTTGAGGAACAGGAGTTGCAGGTACACATGAAAACCTGCCCCACTTGCCAGGGAAATGAAAAATCATGGTCAGCTGTACAAACAGTCTTGAAAAATCCAGCCATGACCCAGGCACCGCCTGGATTTGTCAACCGGTGGCAGGCAAACCTGGCTGAACGGCGTCAAAAAGAACAACGGCGCCAGGTATGGCTGGCAGTCATGATCATTGGGGGCATCTTCCTGGTGACCCTGGCAGCATTACTCATCCTTCTTATTCTTAATTACAGTCCGGTGAGCCTGTTTACACAAATTTTTGGAGCACTGACAGGCACATGGCTTGTATTTTTACAGGTGAAGCGGAGTATCATTCACTGGTTCCAATCCATACCTGTTGTCGCCATCGGAATCAGCGCTCTCCTCTTCCTTGTCTGGGGTATTGTGCTCCTGGTTACCTGGAGCCTGGTACTCCGCATATCCACCCGGAAAGGAGTTCGCACAAAATGAAAACAATCAATAAACTTTCCATCCTGTTCATACTGGTGTTAATCACTTCCTTAATCCTTGCCTGCCCGGTACTTGCACAGGGACCGACACCAGGCGATATTAATGGGGATCAGGCTGTCATCGGAAGCACCAATTTTCGGTTGTCATCAGGGCAAAATTTAAATGGAAACCTGGTAGTCATTGGCGGTACCGCCACCCTGGAGGAAGGTTCCATTGTTAATGGTGACATTTCCATCCTGGGCGGGATCATCAATATTTCCGGAGAAGTGCGTGGTGATATTACAGGCTTTGGGGGAACCATTACACTGACCGATACCGCTCGTATTGTTGGCAACATCATGGCTCCCGGGGTTGTTTTAAATAAGTCCGAAAATGCCGTTATTGAAGGAACCATCACCTTAACACCCTCCGAGGATTCAGCCATTCAAATCACACCCCCTGTTCAACAGGTTATCCCAAAAACCTGGTTTACGAATGGATTTCACTCAATTGGCAGGCTGCTTTGGGGCATACTGCAGGTTTTGGGAACGGCAGTCCTGGCATTGATTATTGCCCTTCTCCTGCCGATCCCCCTGAAACGGGTGGCAACGGTAGTATCAACCCAGCCAGCCATCAGTGGAGGTATCGGTCTGCTGACAATCATCTTGACGCCGGTAATTGTGATCATGCTGACAATCACCATTATCTTGATTCCATTCACAATTCTATTCCTCGTGGCATTGGGAATTGCTTTATTTTTCGGCTGGATTGCCGTTGGTCTGGAATTGGGTAACCGCCTCGCAAAAGCTTTTAAGACAACCTGGACGGTTCCTCTCGCCACTGGATTGGGCACCTTGCTCCTCACCCTGGTGGCTGCCATTTTCGCAGGAGTCTCATCATTGGCATCCTGTTTTGCAGCCATTTTCATCTTTATCATCTCAATCATCGGCTTGGGAAGCATTATCCTGACACGTTTCGGCATCCAGGATTATCCGGAAACCGCCACGCCCGGCTCATCATCCATTCCACCAACCCGTCCTGAAACCCCAGTGATTGAGGCAATTACCGGTCAATCCCCGACCAAGTCCATGGAAAAGCCAGAGCCGCCTGGAAAACCAATCGAAACCACCCAGCCGGATATTGCAGAATCAAATGAAAAACAGTATGGACCTTGAGTCTGTCAATAATATGGAGGTGTACGATGAAAGTAAAATTTCTATTGATCATCATGATCTTTACGCTTGCCACCATGGCTTGTTCTTTTTCGGTTAATTTACCTTCAATAAAAACCGGCGCCATGGAACAGTTGATCATTAAAGAGGCGGTACCAGTCAGTGGGGATCCGGCTCACATCACCCTGGAAATGGGCGCCGGAATACTGGATATCACAGGCGGATCTCCCGACCTGATCGATGGGACGATTGATTACAATGTTGCCAGTTGGAAGCCCAAAGTAGTTCGCTCCGGAGATGATGTGGATGTTATCCAAAACATATCAACCAAGGTTTCTCTGTTCAACGAAAAAGTTGAAAATACATGGACTCTCCGATTGGGTGATTATCCGGTCGATTTGCTGATTAATGCCGGTGCCTATAAAGGCACGATTGATTTATCAGGTGTTCCCATTACCGATCTGGAAATCAACGATGGCGCCAGCCAGGCAAAGGTTCGATTCGATTCAGTAAATCCAGCCGAGATGAGCCGGCTTGCATACAAAACAGGAGCTTCCCAGGTGACCCTCACCGGACTGGCTAATGCCAATGCGGAAGAGATTGTCTTTAAGGGTGGAACCGGTGATTATGAACTGGATTTCAGTGGAACCTTGCAACGTGAAACTCATGTTCTCATCGCTGCCGGATTGAGTAATGTAAAACTCATCTTCCCACCGGATATGAATGTCCAGGTTTCATTGACTGGTGGTTTATCCAATGTCTCCCCTTCAGATATCTGGACGATCAAAAATGGTGTCTATGAACGGTCGGGCAGTACTCCGTTGGTCCGGGTTGATGTGGAAATGGGCGTAGGCAACCTGCAGCTTTCAGTCCGTTGATCCAATCCTGTCTACACAAAAAGTTTACACAAAAAGATGGTGGTAATTTCCACCATCTTTTTAATATCCCGGACTGTCAATTTTTTCTATGGTTTCAGTATGCGTCCCATGAAAAGGATGCTTTCAGTTTCCTGATCATAAATCAGGAAGATGAATGGTCGATTGACATTCATTTCAACCACATCAACAGGCAGTGAAGTTTGCATCACAACCAATCCGGTCGCTGCAGCAGCTTCAGTTCCTTCTTCGTTGACATCGACAAATGCCTGATGATACACATTACTGATGTACAAGTCCTTTTTCCCATCCATGCCGGAGAAATCAGCTTTGTTGGGATCAAATGCATCCACCATTCCCAGGGATATTAATTGATCTGCTGCTTCAAACTTGGTTTCAAGTTTAAATTTGGGCAGACTTAAGTCCACCTGGGAATATTTCATCGCCCTGATCATCCCTTCGAGTTTGTCGACGGTTATTCCCGCTTCAAACTCAGAAAATTTACCTTCAGCTGGAAGGAATATCAGCATGGAAACCTGACTGCCGGAATACGGAATACTGACCAGCTGGTAACCCTCACCAGAGGCATATCTCATACCAGCTTCCCGGGACATCATATTCACATCGACTGTGGAACCATCGAGTAGCGTAAATAAATCCTTATGAGTGGCATTAGGTGAAAATTGGTTGAGCCAGGATGCCTTGAAATATATCGCATTCGTCAAAACCAGACGGGTTAACGGATTAATTGAACCTTCCGGAAGAAGATCCTTGATTTTATTTTTCGTCTGGTCAGCCACCCAGTCATTAATTTTAATCCGGGAAGGATCCGGAGAATTTACAAAATCAACCAGCTGCATTCCAGCGCCATAGTTTTCAGCCAGCATATCCAGATAATCCGTTAAAAAAGGAAAATCCTTCTGCCCCCATAATGCATTGGCTATTTTCAATTGAAAAGCATCTTTTTCATCTTCACCGGCAGTCTTCTCCCGTGAAGCCAGTGATTGATCCAGTTTATTAAAAGCGGCATGATACCTTTCCTGTGTCAGGCTGGTCTGTAATACCTGAGCCATTTGTTCCTCAGTTGTGGTGCGGGCTCCCCCATAAGTCATCGCCAGTGCACTGGATATGCTGTAGGGAGAGAAAAACAGGTTTTCCTGTGATTTGATCAGTTCCTGATACAAATCAAGCGTAAATTTATGGTTCCCTGAGATGAACTCCTGCCAATCTTTTTGCTCCACAATAGGATTGGTCTCGCGCGGGTGGTTGGATTTAGCTTCAACATTGTCAGTGAACAAATGGCATCCTGCCGTCGAGAAAACCAGGATGGCAGCCATTAAGATATAGAAATATTTCATCAATTTTTTCATCTTCATCCTCCTTTCAATACATCGTTATGACGTACGTTTCCAGGGTCATGTTCCCAATTCTCTTGCCATCCGGATAATTTTATTGTATCCTTCAACCCGATGAATTCCTGGATTACTCTCGCCATCGTCTCCATTACTTATTTTGGGATTGCTCTTGGATATTTTCCAAAACTGCAATCCAATCGGACGACCATTACCCTGATCGGGGTCGGTATTTTACTGCTCGCGGGGCAGATTTCCTTTAAGGATATTGGGAATTTCCTAAATCTTGATACACTAATTCTCCTCTTCAGCATGATGATCATCAACGCCAATTTACGTCTGGCAGGTTTTTTTGGACTGGCAGGAAATGCATTATTGAGAATTACCCGAAACCCCCGCAGGTTTCTTGCCTTGGAAATATTTCTGATGGGAGTGTTAAGTGCATTGTTCTTAAATGATACAATTTGCCTGATTTTTACCCCTTTCCTGCTCGATCTTCTCCTCGCGATTGGGCGCAATCCCATACCCTACCTGATTGCCCTTGCCACATCCGCTAATGTCGGCTCCGTGGCAACACTCACCGGCAATCCGCAAAATATGATCATTGGAATTACCTCCGGCATATCATATGTTGATTTTGCAGCTTCACTCACACCCATTGCCCTGATTTGTCTGGGGGTTGTTTGGGTTGTACTGGTCCTGTTATATCCATCCGAGTTCAATCAGACCAACGGATTCACTATTGCCCCGACCGTGCGGGTGCGATATTATCCATGGTTGTTGTATAAAACATTGGCAGTTATTCTGCTCCTGCTGATCGCCTTCCTGGCTGGAGTCCCCATTGCTTTGGCGTCATTTATCGCTGCCTGCATCCTGCTCATTACCCGGCGGGTACGACCAGAGAAGGTTTTCGCAGAAATCGATTGGAACATTCTGGTATTTTTCGCAGGTCTGTTCATCATCACCGGGGCATTAGAAGCCAGCGGATTGATCAACCGTCTGATGCAGGCAACCGACCTGCCCGGGAAAATGAACGCCTGGAATTTTTCAGCCGTGGCGGTGGTTTTATCCAACCTGGTTTCAAATGTCCCCGCTGTATTGCTTTTAAAGCCGGTTGTAACACATTTGATGGATCCCCGGGCTGGTTGGCTGGCTCTGGCAGCGGCATCCACCCTGGCAGGCAACCTGACCCTGCTTGGATCGGTGGCAAATCTCATTGTCGCTGAAATCGCAGGGAGGCGCAGGGTGGTGCTGGCTTTTTGGGAATATACCAGGGCAGGCGCAATCATCACTCTGATTACGGTGTTAATCAGCACAATCTGGATTGCGATTTTTATCTGGTAATCCGCACCCTTGCCTGCGTGTTGATTATTCCACCACCGGGATCGGTTTCTTCTGACGATCCAGGAAAAGCGAAACCACTCCACCAGTCACTGCCAGAATGGCGCTGAATAAATAAACCACAAGATAGCTTCCGCTTACATCGACCAGCCAGCCTGAAAAAACTGCTCCCAATGCTCCACTGGAGAAAATAAATCCAAGTACCAGACCGGAAGCCATCGCCCCCCCTCCCGGAGCCAGGCGCTGCCCTAATACCACCAGGGAACTGTAAATGGCGCCCATTAAAGCACCCGCCAGGAAAAGCATGGCATACCAGACATACCCAATTTCAACGACATTCATCAAATACAAGGGGAATCCAGCCAGCAGCAGTCCGCCGGCGATTACCGGACGCATGCCAATTTTATCGGCTGTGGGACCACCAATCAGGTTGCCAATTGCAGTTCCAGCCAGGAATAAGGCTGCCAGCATCCCGTAAAAACTGGCAGGATGTCCCAAATCTGACATGTGCTTGGGCATAAAAGTAACAATGTTTTGTTGGATCCAGGATTGAAAAGCTGCCACAGCCACCAAAGCCACCGCAGACCACCAGAACAAGCGCGGTCGGACAGGAGCTCTGCTTGGACGATCGGCAGGAATGGTTCGTTCCACCTTTGGGAGTGATTTCAGTGCTCTTTGAACAAAAATGGTTGCCGGTATCGTCAGAAAAATCAAGAACAATAAACCGGTATCACCCCATTTGGAAAGCAACACCCCGCCAATCAACGGACCAAAAAAGAAGCCGAGTTGTCCAAATAGAAAAAAGAAGGATGCTGCAGTTGATTCCCTCCCGGCGAGTAGGGAACGTCCGATCAAAGTCGCCTGGCTGACCCCGGCTGGGTGGAACATGCCGGCTCCCAGGTTGGCAAGGACAAACAATGGCACGGCTGCCTGGATGGGTAAAATAATGGAAAGGGAATAAGTAAGTGCAATCCAGATGATCGATAATACGATCATCTTGCGGGGTCCAAATTTATCCGCAAGCCAGCCAAAGATGGGTTGTGTTAATCCAGCGGTCATCACTGCTGCGGTGGTGACTGCTCCCAACATGGTATTGGTTAAACCCAAAGGTTCGCTTAGGAAAGTCAGATAAATGGAGCGCTGACCGATATAAAGGTCAGTCATCAAATGGCTGAAAACAATTGCAAAAAAAGGTGCATTCAATAAGATCGCTGCACCTGTTTTGTAATGACGTTGATTCTCAACGGTAGATGTCATGATTTCGTATCCACTGATAAACAGAATCGGGTAAATAATAACGATATGGCAGACCAGCCCGGATCCGATGGCGGATATCCTGGGCAGAAATTTCAATCAAGGGAGTCTCCACAAATCGAACTTTTTTTAGCAAACCCGGCAGGGTGACCTCCAATTCTGACAGATTAATTTCTACATCAGGACGGTGCATAACCCCAATTTCATCACATGCAGCAATAAATTGTTGCGGCTCATGCCAGGTTGGCAGATCGCGCAGGGAATCACCACCCATCAGGTAGATCAGTTCTGTATTCGGATAATGTTTTGCCAGCAACCTGACAGTCTCCACCGCATAATGTGGTCCTGGTCTGTCCATTTCAACCCGGGAGATGCTGAACCCAGGATCGTCACCCAGGGCTGCCTGCAGCATGGCGAGTCTGTTCTCCAATGGAGAGATGGTCTGCCCTTGCTTATGGGGAGGATTTGGCGTCAGGATCCACAGCACCCCATCCAGATCCAACTGATGAAGGCACTCGGCAGCCAGGATCAAATGACCCAGGTGGGGCGGATCAAAGGTTCCACCAAATAATCCAAGGCGCATTGTGAATTTCCTTTCTTAAGGAAAATCTGGCTTATTCCTGCCATTCCAACTCATATTCACCAATGAAAACCGTGTCACCTGGTTGGACGCCAGCCTTGCGTAATGCTGCTTCCACACCCAGTCTCTCCATCAGCCGTTGAAAACGCCGGACTGATCCTTCATATTCCCAGAAGGTCATGGCTGCGGCTCGTTCAATGGCATCACCCTCAACCCGCCAGGATCCTTCGTTCTCCCGTCGGATGGAAAAATCCGTGGGATCAGGTGTGACTGCCGGACGATAGACCGGCACTTGAGTCGTTGGCTGCGGCTCGGGAGCAGTCCGCAATAATTCCACGGCTTGCCAGAGTAAATCCCTCAGGTTGGTGCGTGCCATCGCTGATATCGGATACACCTCCACCCCCCTGGCATTCAACTGGGCTTTGACATCCTTCCAGCGATCCTGAACCTCAGGTAAATCCATTTTGTTAAAAACCACAATTTGGGATTTTTCTCCCAACGCTGGATCAAACAGTGCCAGTTCATTATTTGTCTGACTATAATCTGCCACGGGATCCTCAGCCAATCCATCGAGAATGTGAATCAGGACGCGCGTCCGCTGCACATGGCGTAAAAATGCATCCCCCAACCCCACACCTTGATGAGCACCCTCAATCAAGCCGGGAATATCAGCCAGGATCAACTGCGTATCCAGGTCAAGTTCTGCCACGCCCAGGTTTGGCTCCAGGGTGGTGAATGGATATTCAGCTATTTTGGGTCTGGCATTGGTCACTGCTGCCAAAAGGCTGGATTTGCCTGCATTGGGTACACCCACCAAGCCGACATCAGCAATTAATTTCAACTCGAGGCGGATGGTAAATTCCTGGGCAGGTTCGCCTTTTTCCGCCATCCGCGGCGCCTGGTTGCGCGGGCTGGCAAAATGTTGATTGCCGCGCCCACCGCGCCCGCCCTTGCACACCCGAAAGCGGAATCCCGGTTCCACCAGGTCCGCCAATAATTCAGCAGTGGCATCGTTGTAAATAAGGGTCCCGGGCGGGACAAGGATTACCAGATCATCTGCAGATTTGCCAGTCATATTATTGATGCCGCCCTTGGCACCATCCCGGGCAATAAATTTGGTTTTTCTTCGAAAAGAGGATAATGTATTCATCCTGGGCTCCACCTGCAGGATTACATCCCCCCCGCGCCCTCCATCACCTCCATCCGGTCCACCCCGGGCGACGTACTTTTCTCGGTGAAAGTGCACAAAACCATCTCCACCCTTGCCGGAGCGTAAATAAACTATTGCCTGATCAATGAACATCCTGCCCAACCATTTCTTCTACTTCCGATCCCGGTAAACACTTATTTCATAAACTTTTGAGAGTATACCAGAAAACAGGGACCAGGAGGTTCTCCTGATCCCTGTCACACGTACAGTCCAGTGAGGAATCCCGATCAAATCATTGATCGCAGATTCAACAAAGTTATTTGCCGAATTTTGCCTTTAGAATGTCTTCCAATGTCGGTTGACCAATCTCCTGGAGTTCGTAGCGGACACGCTGCATTGGTTTGCGAACTTTGAGGATGCGGGTCAAATCAATCGGCGTACCAGAAATCACCAGGTCCACATCAGCGCGGTCGATGGTCTTTTCAAGGTCGCGGGTTTGCTTTTCGCCATAACCCATGGCAGGCAGAATGGGACCGGTTTTGGGATATTTCTTATAGGTGTCAGCAATGGTTCCGACAGCAAACGGGCGGGGATCGACAATTTCGCCAGCGCCAAAGCGGCGGGCAGCCACCCAACCAGCACCATAAGCCATTTCTCCGTGAGTCAGTGTGGGACCATCCTCGATAACCAGGACGCGCTTGCCGCGAATGGCTTCCGGATCATCCACAAACAATGGTGAAGCTGCCTCGATGATGGTTGCCTTGGGATTGATTCTGGAAATATTATCCCGCACCTGGGTGACGGCATCATGGTCTGCGGTATCCACCTTGTTGATGACAAATACATCCGCTGCCCAAATATTGGTTTCACCAGGATGGTAGGAAACTTCGTGACCCGGACGGTGGGGGTCGGCGACCACAATTGCCAGATCAGGAACATAGAACGGGAAGTCATTGTTTCCACCATCCCAAAGAACGATGTCCACTTCCTGCTCTGCCTGGCGCAGAATGGCTTCATAATCCACACCGGCATAGACGATCACACCGTTGTCAATGTGCGGTTCATATTCCTCACGCTCTTCAATGGTGCACTCGTGGTAATCCAGGTCTGCATAGGTGGCGAAGCGCTGTACTTTTTGCTTGACCAGATCGCCATAGGGCATTGGGTGACGGATCGCTGCGACCCGGTAGCCCATTTCCCGTAAAACCTCCGAGACACGGCGGGTGGTCTGGCTCTTGCCGGAACCAGTGCGGACTGCACAGATGGAAATCACTGGTTTGGTGGACTTCAACTGGGTTGTGTGCTGTCCCATCAAACGGAAATCAGCACCGGCAGCATTGACCATTGAAGCCTTGTGCATGACAACTTCGTGGGGAACATCGCTGTAAGCGAAAATGACCTGTTCCACATTGTGTTTCTTAATAAGATCCAGCAGATCGCTTTCCGGATAAATCGGAATTCCTTCAGGATAGAGGGAACCCGCAAGTTCAGCCGGGTAGCGGCGACCCTCGATATTCGGGATCTGGGTTGCTGTGAACGCCACAACATCGTAGTCTTTATTGTCACGGAAAAAAACATTGAAGTTGTGGAAATCGCGCCCTGCGGCGCCCATTATGAGAGTACGAATGGCCATACAGACACTCCTTAAATATGTGAAATGATCTTCACATCGCTTGTGGGGCTGTGATGCCCAGCAAAGCCAGACCGTTTGCAAGGGTCTGGCGGGTTGCCATAACCAGACGCAGACGTGTGGAACGCAACGGTTCCTCTGCTGATAAAACTGGACACTGTTTGTAAAAATCGTTAAATGCCCGCGCCAATTCAAAGAGCCAGTTGGAAATTCCCAGCGGGCTTAAATCTGTTGCACTGCGTTGAACTTCACTTTGAAACCGGGATATCAGATCAACCAGGACAATTTCCGGTTCGACAAGTTCCACCTGCAAAGGGGTTGATCCGGGTACATCAGCACCTGCCTTGCGTAAAATGCTGTTTGCCCGGACATAGGCATATTGGATATATGGGGCTGCCTGACCTTCGAAATTCAAGGCGGTGTCCCAATCAAAAGTCACAATCTTGGTGTTTTCGCGCGCAGCCATCGAATAGCGTATGGCGCCAAGCGCCACCGCCTTTGCCACATCCTGCTGTGCTTCCTGAGGCAAATCCGGGTTTTTAACTTTCACAATATCCAGCGCTCGGTTGGTCGCATCGCGGATTAAATCCTCCAACAACACCACCGTACCCTCACGGGATGCCATCGCCACATTCCCCGGCAGGCTGACCAGTTCATAGGGAATATGCTGGCAGCGGTTTGCCCAGGGAAAACCCGCCAAATCCAGGGTTTTAAAAACCTGCTGGAAATGCAATGATTGACGAACATCCACCACATAGAGGGATTTTTGTAAATCGGGATAATCCTGGAATTTCCGTACTGCCAGCGCCATATCTTCGGTGGCATACAAAGCAGTCCCATCGGAGCGCAGGATGACCAGTACCCGATATTTGTCCGTTCTGGAACCAAGCAATTCATCCAGCTTGACAATCACCGGACCATCCGGGCGTTCATCCCTGGCAATGCCGCGCTCGATTAATTCGTTCACAATTTGCTTGCCATCTTCTTCCACCATGCTGTTGAAGTAATACACATCAAAGTGGATGCCAAGAAGATCGTACATTTCCTTAAAGCCATCCAGTGACCACTGGCGGGTTTCCTGCCAGAGTTTTACAATCTCAGGGTCGCGTTGATCCCAACGCGAGTAAACCGCCCGGACTTCTGCTTCCAATTCCGGATTTTCCTCCAGGCGGCGGTTTGCCTCAAGATAAATCGAACCCATCCAAAGGGTGATATCCCGGGAAGGGCGTTCACCAGCATGACGGGTCATATAATTCCACAGCCATTTAATAACGTGCAGACCAATATCACCGGGGTAATTTGCCCGGACAACATCCCAGCCCGAAAAATCCAACAAACGGGCAAGCACATCCCCCAGAATTGCGGAGCGTAAATGCCCTACATGAAAAGCCTTGTGGGTGTTCGGGTGGGAAAATTCCACCATCAAGCGCTGCCCCTTACGTGGACTGCGACCAAATTCCCCCCCCTCCTCCAATACGGTGTCAATCACGCGACGGGCATAATTTTCAGTTGAGAAATAAATATTCAGATATCCCTTGACCGCTTCCACACGATCAAAGCCCTCGGGGACTCCCAAGGCAGCAGCGATATCTTCAGCAAGTTCAGTTGCGCGTTGGGGAACATTAATTTTTTTCCCTAAACGTGCTTCCTGGGCGGCGAGCTGGAAAAATGATGTTGAAATACCCCAATGCCCGCTGAAAGGTATCCAGCTCCATTGAAGAACAGGATCAGGCAGTGAATTCTCATCACAATATTCCCTGATCCAGCTGTCTATTTTTTGCTGCTCTTGCTCGAACATTGCTCTCCGATGAATGCAAAAGCGGGAGCGTTGGCACTCCCGCCGATTGTAAGATTGTTCGTCACCCGACAAGCCGGGCGCACGCAATAATTACTTCGCCAGGGTTGCCAGGCGCTTCATTAACCGGCTTTTGCGGCGGGCAGCATTATTCCTGTGAATAATACCCTTTTCAGCAGCCTTGTCCAGGGCGCTGACAGCCTGTTCCACGGCATCTTTCGCAGCCTCGGGATCTCCGCTGTTGATGGCGAGGCGCGCCTTGCCAACAAATTTACGCGCAGAGCCACGATAATAGCGGTTGTGCAGGCGGCGCTTTTCATTCTGCCGGTTACGTTTAATTTGCGACTTGATGTTTGCCAAAGTACTTCCTCCGGATAAACTTACATTTGAACTCGGAGGGCAATTTTACCTGAAGGTTCCCATTCTGTCCAGTGTTGGATGGTATCAGGA
>ERZ1026805.1004-NODE-1004-length-16699-cov-4.916006_pt1 | contig 16699 bp, 30 predicted proteins | sample MGYA00520883_ERZ1026805 | MGnify/ENA primary metagenome ERZ1026805 (study PRJEB33270, sample SAMEA104284476) | anaerobic digester metagenome | biome: Anaerobic digester microbiome; feature: mesophilic sludge digester; material: Anaerobic digester biomass... | reverse complement strand
ATTTAGTATGACCGCCAAGCGGTCCGCTGTAAATTTCGGAGGTGTAATTAATGAAAAAAGCAATACTGGGTTTAAAAGTTGGAATGACTCAGATATTTGATAATGAAGGCAAAGCGGTTCCTGTTACTGTAATAGCTGCGAATCCGAACATAGTAGTTCAGAAAAAAACTATGGAAAACGAAGGATATGAAGCAATACAGGTTGGCTTTGATGATAAAGCCGAGAAAAAGGTTACAAAGCCATTAAAAGGACATTTTGCCAAAGCAAAGGTTGCAACAAAAAGATATCTTAGGGAATTCAGGCTTGAAGATGCAGCATCTTACGAAGTCGGCCAGGAAATAAAGGTGGACATCTTTAAGGAAGGCGACAGAGTAGATATAAGCGGCGTATCAAAGGGCAAAGGATTTGCAGGCGCCATCAAGAGGCACAATTTCCACAGAGGGCCAATGAAGCACGGCTCCAAATACCACAGATGGGCAGGTTCAATGGGTGCGTCATCCAGTCCCTCAAGAACAATTCCCGGGAAGAAGCTTCCGGGGCATATGGGCGCAGAAAATACAACAGTGGTAAACCTCGAAGTAGTAAAGGTTGACCCGGAAAAGAACATTATCCTTGTAAAAGGCGGTATTCCGGGAATAAGAGGTTCACTGGTAATGATAAAGGATACAGTGAAAGCTTGATAAAGCATTCGAGGTAGAAAGGAGGATGTAAAATGCCTAATGTAGCACTTTACAATATAAGTGGCAAACAGGTTGGAGAAATCGAATTAAATGAAAATATATTCGGCGTGGATGTAAACGTTGAAGCAATGCAGCAGGTAGTTAAGATGTATCTTGCTAACCAGAGGCAGGGAACTCAGTCAGCCCTGACCAGAGCCGAAGTAAGAGGCGGAGGAATCAAACCCTGGAGACAAAAGGGAACAGGCAGGGCAAGACATGGGAGCATCAGGTCCCCGCAGTGGAAGAAGGGTGGCGTCGTATTTGCTCCAAAGCCAAGATCATACAGGTATACAGTACCTAAGAAGATAAAGAGAATAGCAATGAAGTCTGCATTAAGTTCAAAGGTTAATGAGAATAACATAGTTGTTATTGAAGAACTGAACTTTGATGCACCAAAGACAAAGCAGGTAGTAAGCTTGCTTGAGAATCTCAAGATTGACTCCAAGACTCTCATTGTTTTGGCTGACAACAATGAAAATGTTGTTAAATCGTCAAGGAACATAGAAGGCGTAAAGGCCACTTTTGTAAATACATTGAATGTATATGACATTTTGAAGTATGACAAGTTCGTAATAACAAAGGATGCTGTTAAAAAAGTCGAGGAGGTGTATGCATAATGAACGCTTACGATATAGTTAGAAAACCTGTAATAACCGAAAAAAGCATGAGCGAAATGGCAGACAAGAAATACACCTTTATAGTTGATGTTAATGCTAACAAGACTGAAATAAAAAATGCTGTTGAAGAGATATTCAAGGTAAAAGTAGACAAGGTCAACACAGTCAAAGTATTGGGCAAAATGAAGAGAATGGGAAAATATGAAGGAAGAAGACCCGGCTACAAGAAAGCAATCATAAAGCTTACAAAAGATAGCAAGGGCATCGAATTCTTCGAAGGACTGTAAAAGGAGGAGAAAAAATGGCAATTAAAAAGTATAATCCGACTTCTCCAGCTAGACGTAATATGACGGTTTCAACCTTTGAAGAAATTACAAAAACCGAACCGGAGAAATCCCTGGTTGAAATATTAAAAAGTAAAGCTGGAAGAAATAATTACGGCAAGATAACAGTAAGGCATCAGGGGGGCGGACATAAGAGACAGTACAGAATAATTGACTTCAAGAGGGACAAAATTGATATACCGGCAAAGGTTGCGGCAATCGAGTATGATCCTAACAGGTCTGCCAATATCGCACTGCTTTTTTATGCTGACGGCGAGAAGAGATATATTATTGCTCCAAACGGGCTAAAAGTGGGAGACACAATAATATCGTCAGAAAATGCCGATATAAAGGTCGGAAATGCTTTACCTTTAAAAAGCATACCGATAGGTACAGTAATACACAACATAGAGCTTAAGGCAGGCAAAGGTGCTCAACTGGTAAGAGCGGCAGGAAACTCTGCACAGCTTATGGCAAAAGAAGGGGAATATGCACAGGTAAGGCTTCCATCCGGAGAAGTCAGAATGATCAGGGTTGAATGCAAAGCAACAATTGGCCAGGTAGGGAACCTGGATCACGAAAATATTTCAATAGGCAGTGCCGGCAGAAAGAGGCACATGGGAATAAGACCGACAGTAAGAGGCTCAGTAATGAATCCTGTAGACCATCCTCATGGAGGCGGTGAAGGCAGGTCACCAATAGGAAGGCCGGGGCCTGTTACACCTTGGGGCAAGCCAACACTTGGATATAAGACCAGAAACAATAAGAAAGCTTCGAGCAAGTTTATTGTTAAGAGAAGAAATGAGAAATAGTACTCGAAAGGAGGCAAATCAATGAGCCGCTCAACAAAAAAAGGACCTTATGTTGATGAGAAACTATTAAAGAAAATTATAGATATGAATAAGAGCAACAAAAAGGTTGTTATCAAGACCTGGTCAAGGAGTTCAACAATATTCCCTGAAATGGTCGGCCATACTATAGCTGTGTATGACGGCAGGAAGCATGTTCCTGTATACATGACAGAGGATATGGTAGGACACAAGCTGGGTGAATTTGCTCCCACCAGAACTTTCAGAGGCCACGGGCACCATACGGAGAGGTCCACAGCTCTGAAATAGGAAGAGGCATCAAACTAAGCGATAATACGGAAGGAGGTATTTCCTGTGGAAGCTAGGGCAATAGCTAAATATATTAGAATTTCCTCAAGAAAGGTTAATATAGTTATAGATTTGATAAGAGGTAAAAAGGTCAGTGAAGCCTTTGCAATACTGAAACATACGCCAAAAGCCGCATCAGCGATACTGGAGAAGCTCTTAAAATCAGCAGTGGCCAATGCTGAGAATAATTATGAAATGAATGCTGATAAATTATATATCTCAGAAGTTTATGCCACTCAGGGACCCACTCTTAAGAGATTTAGGGCAGCTTCACACGGCAGAGGTGTAAGGATACTAAAAAGAACAAGCCATATTACATTGGCGGTTAAGGAAAAAGAGTGAAGAAGGAGGGATTTTAGTGGGCCAAAAGGTAAATCCGCACGGACTAAGGGTTGGCATTATTAAGGATTGGGACACAAAATGGTATGCAGATGATAAGAGCTTTGCAGATTTTCTTGTAGAAGATAATAAGATAAGAGAGTTCTTGAAAACCAAGCTTTTCACCGCAGGAATTTCAAGAGTTGAAATAGAAAGAACTGCCGGAAAAATAAAGATTAATATACACGTGGCAAAGCCGGGTATGGTAATCGGAAAAGGCGGAGCCGGTATTGAAGAGCTTAAGAAGCAATTGGAAAAGCTCACTAACAACAAGGGTGTTACAGTTAATATTACAGAGATAAAAGTACCGGAACTGGATGCTCAGCTTGTTGCAGAGAATATAGCGGCACAGCTGGAAAAGAGAATATCATTCAGAAGGGCAATGAAGCAGTCAATGCAGAGGACAATGAGAGTAGGTGCCAAGGGTATTAAGACTATGTGCGCAGGCCGTCTTGGCGGAGCAGAAATTGCACGAAGCGAATGGTATCGTGAAGGAACAATTCCTCTACAGACTTTGAGAGCAGATATAGATTATGGATTCGCAGAAGCACACACTACCTATGGAAGGATAGGCGTTAAGGTCTGGATATATAAAGGGGAGGTTCTTCCACAAGCCAAAACTCGTAAGGGCGAGCAGGCTAAGCTGAATGAAGCAGCTGCGGAAGGAGGAGAAGCATAATGTTGATACCAAAAAGAGTCAAACACCGTAAGCAGATGAGAGGCAGCATGAGTGGCAAGGCAACGAGAGGCAATTTTATAGCATATGGTGAATTCGGGCTTCAGGCTACTGAGCCGGGCTGGATCACAAGCAATCAGATTGAAGCCGCCAGACAGGCAATGACAAGGCATACAAAAAGAGGCGGAAAGATATGGATAAAGATTTTCCCGGATAAACCGGTCACTCAGAAACCTGCCGAAACACGTATGGGTTCCGGTAAGGGTGCTCCTGAATACTGGGTAGCTGTTGTAAAGCCGGGCAGAGTATTATTTGAAGTAGCGGGTGTTGAGGAAGAAGTAGCCAGAGAAGCTCTTAGGCTGGCGGAGAATAAGCTTCCCATAAAGTGCAAGTTTGTAACCCGCCGCGAAACTGAGGAAATGGTTGGTGATACAAATGAAAGCTAACAAGCTTCGCGATATGTCGGTAAAAGAACTGGAACAGAAGCTGAATGAATTAAAAGGAGAGCTTTTTAATCTTAGATTTCAAATGGCTACAGGACAGCTTGAGAACCCTATGAGGGTAAAAGATGTAAAGAAATCTATTGCTAGAATAAAAACCATCCTTAAAGAAAATGAACTTAAGTCTGTACAGGCAAAGTAGTAAGAAGGAGGTTTAGACATTGGATAGAAATAATAGGAAGACAAGAATCGGCAAGGTTATAAGCGACAAGATGGACAAGACAATAGTTGTAGGCATTGAGACATTGGTTCGTCATCCTCTTTACGGTAAATCAATAAAGAGAACAACTAAGTTCAAGGCCCATGATGAAAACAACGAATGTAAGATAGGCGATAAAGTAAAAATTATGGAAACAAGGCCATTAAGCAAGGATAAAAGATGGAGACTTGTTGAAATAATCGAGAAGGCCAAGTAAAATTCCGAAAGGAGGGTTTTAAATGATTCAACAGGAAACACGGTTGAACGTAGCGGACAATTCCGGGGCGAAGGAACTGCTGTGTATTCGTGTAGTAGGCGGTTCCACCAGAAGATATGGAAACATAGGCGATGTAATAGTTGCTACTGTTAAAGATGCAACACCAGGCGGTGTTGTTAAAAAGGGAGAAATTGTAAGAGCTGTTATAGTAAGATCTGTAAAGGGCAAGAGACGCCCGGACGGAAGCTATATAAGATTTGATGATAATGCGGCAGTAATCATAAAAGAAGATAAGCAGCCAAGAGGAACCCGTATATTCGGGCCTGTAGCCAGGGAGCTTCGTGAAAAGGATTTTATGAAAATAATATCCCTCGCACCTGAAGTGCTTTAAGGGAGGTGTTTTGGATGGCAAATGCAGAAGTTAAAAAATTACACATAAAAAAAGGAGATACGGTAGTTGTAATCTCCGGCAAGGATAAAGGCAAGAAGGCCAAAGTGCTTATAGCTTTACCGCAGGAAGGCAAGGTACTTGTTGAGGGTGTAAACATGAGCGTAAAGCATAAAAAGCCCGGCAAAAACTTGCAGCAGGGCGGAATAATACATCAGGAATCGCCGATATTCAGTTCCAAGGTTATGCTTTGGTGCGACAAATGCAAAAAAGGCGTAAGACTGGGACACAGAGTACTGGATGACAAGTCAAAGGTCAGATACTGTAAAAGCTGCGGCGAAATATTGGATAAATAGTCTCTGAAGGGAGGTAATAAGAAATGGCCAGACTAAAAGAGAAATACCTGAACGAAGTAGCTCCTGCAATGATGCAGAAGTTTCAATATAAAAGTGTGATGCAAATACCAAGACTTGAAAAGGTTGTTATTAATATGGGCTTGGGAGATACTAAAGACAATGCCAAAGGCCTTGACTCCGCAGTATCTGAGCTTGGAACAATAACAGGACAGAAGCCGGTCATAACAAAAGCTAAAAAATCGGTAGCGGCATTTAAAGTGAGACAGGGAATGTCTGTTGGTGCGAAAGTTACTCTTCGCGGCAATAAAATGTATGAATTCCTTGATAAATTATTCAATATAGCTCTGCCGAGAGTTAGAGACTTCAGGGGTGTATCCGTTAATTCCTTTGACGGAAGAGGCAATTACTCCCTCGGAATCAAGGAACAGCTCATATTCCCTGAAATAGAATATGATAAAGTTGATAAAATAAGAGGCATGGATATAATTTTTGTAACCACAGCCGAGACTGATGAGGAAGCAAGAGAACTCTTGAGACTCCTTGGAATGCCTTATGCAAGCTAATACAGAAACTTTGCGAAGGAGGTAGAATTGTGGCTAAAAAATCAATGGTATTAAAGCAGCAGAGAACACCGAAGTATAAGACCAGAGCTTACACCAGATGCAAGATATGCGGAAGGCCTCATGCCTATTTGAGGAAGTTCGGTATCTGCCGTATCTGCTTCAGGGAATTGGCTTATAAAGGGCAAATACCAGGTGTTAAGAAGGCCAGCTGGTAATTTCAGAAGTAGGAAGCCGGAAGTCGGAGGCAGTAATATGAGCGGCTTAAGACAGAAGGTATATATATAGTACTAATTACGAAGTCGAAAGTTAGGGTTCAGGACGGTCTGAAGAAATGAGACTTTCGATCTCTAACGACAGGCATCAGAAAAAGGGAGGTTAAGATTAATGGTTACAACTGATCCAATTGCTGATATGCTAACCAGAATCAGGAATGCCAATACAGTCAAGCATGATACTGTTGATATTCCTGCATCCAATATGAAAAAAGCTATTGCGCAGATCCTGCTTGATGAAGGATATATAAAGGGTTACGAAATAATCGGAGACGGAAGCACAAACACAATCAGAATCAGTCTCAAATATGGATCAAACAAGCAGAAGGTAATAACAGGATTAAAGAGAATTAGCAAACCGGGACTTAAAGTATATGCAAAAAATGAAGATATACCAAAGGTACTTGGAGGGCTAGGCATAGCAATCATTTCAACATCCAAAGGCATAATGACGGACAAGAGCGCGAGGCTCCAGGGTGTCGGCGGAGAAGTGCTTTGCTACGTTTGGTAATATCTTACGTATAGAGGAGGTGCAAGCATGTCACGTATAGGGAAATTACCTATTGAGATTCCCCAGGGAGTTGAGGTAAAAATAGCTGATGACAATACGGTTTCAGTCAAGGGGCCTAAAGGTCAGCTTATAAAGAAGATGCATGAAGATATTAATATAGAGATAAAAGACGGCAAATTATTAGTAACAAGGCCAACCGACCAGAAAATGCACAGGGCACTCCACGGACTTACCAGAGCGCTTTTGAACAATATGGTTGAGGGTGTTTCGAAGGGATTTGAGAAAGTACTCGAAATAAACGGCGTAGGATACAGAGCTGCCAAGTCGGGCAAGAAGCTCACACTTACGATGGGTTACTCACATCCTGTTGAAATGGATGATCCGGAAGGGATAACAACAGAGGTACCGGCTCCGAACAAAATAATTGTGAAGGGCGCGGACAAGGAAAAGGTCGGAACACATGCTGCCAATATCAGAGCTGTAAGAGAGCCTGAGCCATATCTCGGCAAAGGCATTAAGTACTCTGATGAAGTAATCAGGCGTAAAGAAGGAAAAGCAGGTAAGAAATAAATAGCAAAGGGGTGACACAGGGTGATAACTAAAGCCAGTAAAAACAGTACAAGGCAGAAAAGACATTTAAGAATGAGAAAGAAAGTTGTAGGTACTGCGGAGAGACCCAGATTAAATGTTTACAGAAGCCTTAACAACATATATGCACAGATAATTGACGACACAAGGGGTGTTACTTTAGTATCAGCCTCAACACTGGATAAAGAGTTAAAGGATAATCCAGGTCACGGCGGAAACAAGGAGTCAGCTAAGGCCGTTGGTACGTTGGTAGCAAAAAAAGCATTAGATGCCGGCATTAAGCAGGTTGTTTTCGACAGAGGCGGATATATATATCATGGCAGAGTCAAGGAACTGGCTGACGCAGCTAGAGAAGCCGGATTGGAATTCTAGGATAAGGGAGGGAAATAGATGCAGCCAATAGATGCAAGTAAACTTGACCTTAAGGAAAAGGTTGTTGCCATAAATAGAGTTGCTAAGGTTGTTAAAGGCGGCAGGAACTTCAGATTCAGCGCCATTGTAGTGGTTGGAGACCTGAATGGCTATGTGGGAGTCGGCACCGGAAAATCAGTAGAAATACCTGAAGCAATAAGAAAGGGTATCGAAGATGCCAAGAAGAACCTTATAAAGGTATCCATAGTCGGAACTACAATACCTCATGAGGTTATTGGAGTTGCCGGCGCAGGCAGAGTGCTTCTCATGCCGGCAAAAGAAGGTACCGGAGTTATAGCAGGGGGCCCTGCTCGTGCGGTTCTTGAGCTGGCAGGTATAAAGGATATAAGAACAAAATCCTTGAGATCAAATAATCCAAGAAACATGGTAAATGCGACGATTCAAGGCCTTGCTTCATTGAAAACGGTTGAAGATGTGGCAAAGCTAAGAGGCAAAGCGGTTGAAGAGATAATAGGCTAGGAGGGAAGTACCTTGGCTAAACTTAAAGTCAAACTCGTAAAGAGTACAATCGGTAGGAAAGAAGACCAGATAGCTACAGTTAAAGCTCTGGGACTTAAAAAAATCAACAGTGAAGTTGAACATAACGATACACCTCAGATAAGAGGTATGATTCAGAAGGTTATACATTTGGTTGAAGTAAAGGAAATGTAATCAAGGAGGTGTAAATATGAAATTACACGAGCTTAAACCTGCAGAAGGTACAACGAAGTCTAAGAAAAGACTTGGCAGAGGTACGGCAACAGGTCAGGGCAAAACCGCAGGCAAAGGCCAAAAAGGACAGAAGTCCAGGTCCGGCGGCGGTGTAAGGGTCGGCTTCGAAGGCGGACAGATGCCTTTGTACAGAAGGCTGCCGAAGATTGGTTTCACCAATGTATTCAGAAAAGAATATGCTGTTGTTAACCTCAGCGACCTTGAAAGATTTGATAACGGAACAATTGTAAATCCGGAGGTATTAAAAGAAGCAGGCTTGGTAAAAGCTATGCTTGCCGGTGTTAAAATACTTGGCAATGGTGATCTTACAAAAAACTTGACGGTTCAGGCACATAAATTCAGCAAAACAGCTGCAGAAAAGATTGCAGCAGCAGGAGGAAAGGTAGAGGTGATTTAGGGTGTTTAACACATTAAGAAATGCTTGGAAGATTCCTGATCTGAGACAAAAAATGCTTTTTACACTCGTAATGCTTGTAATATTCAGACTGGGAAGCTTCATTCCTGTACCTGGTATGGATACTGAAGCTCTGTCACGGCTTATTCAGAGCGGCGGTTTACTCGGATTTTTTAACACTATTTCAGGTGGAGCATTTGATAACTTCGCAATATTCGCAATGAGCATAACACCTTATATTAACTCAACTATTATTATGCAGCTTCTCACCATTGCAATTCCGAGTCTTGAAGCCCTGGCTAAGGAAGGGGAGGAAGGCAGAAGGAAGATAGCACAGTACACTAGATACGGTACGGTTGTTTTGGCGCTTATCCAAGCCCTGGCCTTGTCTTACGGACTCAGAGGGTATCTTTTGAGAACAGACGCTGCATCTATTATATTGGTTGCACTTTCGCTCACAGCCGGAACAGCCTTCCTGATGTGGCTGGGAGAACAGATAAATGAAAAAGGTATTGGTAACGGTATATCTCTTTTGATCTTTGCCGGTATAATCTCAAGAGTGCCCGGCGGAGCTCTGAAAATTTATGAACTCTACAAGGTTAAATCAACAAATCTTATTGAGATAGCCTTCTTTCTGATATTTGCGATATTTATAATAATGGCTGTTATATTTATTCAGGAGGGTGAAAGAAGAATACCGGTACAGTATGCAAAGCGGGTTGTCGGCAGAAGGATGTACGGAGGACAGAGTACTCATATTCCGCTTAAGGTAAATCAAGCCGGAGTAATACCGGTTATATTTGCAATGTCATTAATAGCATTCCCGGGACAAATAGCACAATTCTTCCCGAATTCTGGGGCATACAGGTTTTTCAACACATATTTGGGCTGGGGATCCTGGGCTCACAGCATACTATATGCATTGCTGATTATTGGATTCACATACTTCTATACAGCAGTGACCTTCAATCCTATAGAGGTTGCTAACAATATCAAGAAGTATGGCGGATTTATACCGGGAATCAGGCCGGGAAAACCGACCTCCGATTTTATAACAAAATCACTTAACAGAATTACGTTGGTAGGAGCATTTTTCCTCGCTGTAATAGCTATAGTTCCGATATTCCTTATGAACTTTACAGGTATCAAGGTGTATTTCGGAAGCACTTCACTGCTCATAGTTGTCGGTGTTGCGATGGACTTCGTAAAGCAGGTGGAAGCGCAGATGGTGATGAGAAATTACCAGGGATTCTTAAAATAAATTAGTTGTATATTTAACGCAGCTGTGCGAAATTGCGCACAACTCGGATTGGAGAGGTAGAAATGAGGATAGTTCTGTTGGGTTCGCCGGGATCCGGAAAAGGTACACAGGCGAGCTGTATAGAAAAGGAGTTTGGAATACCGCACATATCCACCGGGGATATATTCAGAGACAATATCAGCAGAAATACGACCATTGGAGCAGAAGCAAAGAAGTTTATCGAGAGAGGATTATTGGTTCCGGACAGTTTGACTGTAAGCATTGTAGAGAGCAGGCTTGTTGAAGAGGATTGCAATGAAGGATTCCTGTTGGATGGTTTTCCGAGAAACATAGCTCAGGCTGAAGCTTTAGACAAGGACCTTGAAAAAATGGGAAAAAAACTTGACGCAGTTGTGAACCTGGAAGTATCCGCCGAAACAATTATTGAAAGAATGGCCGGCAGGAGGATATGCAGTGATTGCGGAGAAAGCTATAATTTATGCTTTTTAAAGCCCGCGGTGGATGGGATCTGCGACAAGTGCGGAGGAAAGCTTTACATCAGGGAAGATGATAAGCCCGAAACAGTCATGAATCGTTTGAATGTATATAAAAACCAGACATTCCCTCTTATAGATTATTACAAAGGAAAAGGAATTCTGATTTCTGTAAATGGGGAGCAACCTGCCGATAAAGTATATGGAGACATCTGCAGGGTATTGGAGAGATTTAAATGATTAGCATAAAGTCTCCCAGAGAAATCGAGTTGATGCGAACAGCGGGCAGGATAGTTGCGGAAACCCATGAGCTTTTGCGTAAGGCAATCAGACCGGGTATTACTACATTGGAACTTGATGAAATTGCAGAAGAGTATATAAGGAAAAGAGGAGCAATACCTGCATTCAAAGATTATAACGGATTTCCAGCCAGCATATGTTCATCAATAAATGAGCAGGTCGTACACGGAATACCGGGGCCTACAGCGTTGAAGGACGGAGATATAATAGGCATAGATATTGGAGCCGTTTATGACGGATATTATGGGGATGCAGCCAGGACCTACGGGATAGGGAGAATTGATAAAGAAACGGAAAGGCTTTTAAAGGTAACTGAAGAGAGTTTTTTCAAAGGGATTGAATACGCTCTGCCCGGTAACCGATTGTCTGATATTTCCCATAGCATACAAAAACACGTGGAGTCAAACGGATTTTCAGTAGTCAGGGATTTTGTCGGGCATGGAATAGGAAGAAACATGCATGAAGATCCGCAGATACCTAATTACGGGCTGCCGCACAAGGGACCCAGATTAGCGGCCGGTATGGCACTTGCAATTGAGCCCATGGTAAATCAGGGCAAATATGCAGTAAAGGTCCGGGAAGACGGTTGGACAGTGGTAACGGCTGATGGAAAACCATCGGCACATTATGAGAATACAATTGTCATTACAAACGGCAAGCCTGAAATACTGACGCTTTTGTAGCCGGTCGGAAGGTGAATATATGCAGGATATAAGTTTGGGACAGATAGTAATATCAGCCGCAGGACGGGATAAAGGCTGCAAATTCGTTGTTTTATGTATAATTGATGAAAAGTATGTCTATATTTCTGATGGGGACATAAGAAAAGTAGAGAAGCCTAAGCTTAAGAAAGTAAAGCATCTAAAAAAGCTGAATCATGTTGCCGAGAATATTAAAGAAAAACTGGAATCTTGTGAGAAACTCAGTAACAGCGAGATCAGGAAACTGTTAAAATCTATTGATTGATATCGGGAACGGGAGGTTTGATTACCTTATGTCAAAGCAGGATGTAATAGAGGTAGAAGGAAAAGTCGTTGAGGCGTTGCCAAATGCAATGTTTCAGGTAGAGCTGGAAAACGGTCATAAAATTTTAGCACATATATCCGGCAAGCTCAGAATGAATTTTATTAAGATTTTGCCCGGAGATAAAGTTACAATAGAGTTATCGCCATATGATCTTACCAGAGGCAGGATCACTTGGCGAGGCAAATGAAACAGGGAGGGTTTAAGATGAAAGTCAGACCATCAGTAAAGCCTATATGTGAAAAGTGTAAGATAATCAGAAGAAAAGGCAAAGTAATGGTTATCTGTGAAAATCCTAAACATAAACAGAAACAAGGATAAAACCAGTTCGGGGGACGCGGCTGACCCATGATAAATGGGTGTTCCCGATTGATTTTAGTATAAACAAAAAGCAATTAGGAGGTGCAAGTACTAATGGCGAGAATTGCCGGTGTTGACTTACCGAGAGACAAAAGAGCAGAAATAGGGCTCACATATATATTTGGCATTGGAAGAGCAACATCAAACAGAATTTTGGCAGAAGCAGGTGTAAGTCCTGACACAAGAATAAAGGATCTTACTGAAGCAGAAATAGGCAGATTAAGGGAAGTAATCGACAGAAGCGTTAAAGTTGAAGGTGACCTTAAGAGAGATATAGCTTTAAATATCAAAAGATTAATGGAAATAGGATGCTACAGGGGATTACGCCACAGAAGAGGTATGCCTGTAAGAGGGCAGAGAACCAAGACAAATGCGAGGACAAGGAAAGGTCCGAAGAAGACTGTTGGTGTAAGAAGAAAGTAAATTGGTAAATAAGGAGGTTTGCTTTAATGGTAACAAAGCCAAAGGCTAAGAAAACCAGAAGAAGAAAAGAAAGAAAAAATGTTGAAAGAGGAGCTGCACATATACAGTCTACTTTTAACAATACCATAGTTACCCTGACGGACAGCGCAGGGAATGCATTGTCTTGGTCCAGTGCTGGTTCACTTGGCTTTAGAGGATCAAAGAAGAGCACACCCTTTGCTGCACAGATGGCGGCCGAAGTTGCTGCAAAAGGTGCAATGGAACATGGTCTTAAAACAATAGAGGTATTTGTAAAAGGACCTGGCGCAGGCAGAGAAGCGGCTATAAGATCACTTCAGGCTGCAGGATTGGAAGTCAGCCTTATAAAAGATGTTACTCCTATACCTCACAACGGTTGCAGACCGCCAAAACGCAGAAGAGTTTAGTTATTGAGGAGGTGTGATAGATGGCAAGATATACAGACGCTAAGTGCAGGCTTTGCAGAAGAGAAGGATCCAAGCTGTATCTGAAGGGTGACCGTTGTTATACCGACAAATGCGCTGTTGCAAGAAGGGCATATGCTCCCGGTCAGCACGGACAGAGCAGGAAGAAAATGTCAGGCTATGGCATACAGCTTAGAGAAAAGCAAAAAGTAAGAAGAATATACGGCATACTTGAGAAACAGTTCAGAGCTTACTTCGAAGAAGCTGAAAGACAGAAGGGAGTAACAGGTGAAAACCTTTTGAGACTTCTGGAACTCAGGCTGGACAACGTAGTATACAGAATGGGCTTTGGCGATTCAAGAGCTGAAGCAAGGCAGTTAGTCAGACACGGACATTTCACGGTTAACGGCAAGAAGGTAGATATTCCATCCTATCAGACGGGTCTTAACGACCTGATAGCTGTAAAACCGGGAAGCAAGAGTACTGACAAGTTCAAGGAACTTGCAGAAAACGCAGCAGGAAAAACTGCTCCACAGTGGTTATCTATAAATGCGGAGATGATGGAAGCAAGAATAGTTGCTCTTCCGGCCAGAGAGGATATTGACCTTCCGATAGAAGAGCATCTAATCGTCGAGTTGTATTCAAGATAATAAGTTTTAGTGCAGCATAAGCGATAGAAGATGCAGTTTCTTTATATAAACTTGACGTACCAGTTGCCCTCAGAATAAAAAAGCTATAGATAAAAGGAGGGTTTGTAGGATGATTGAAATAGAAAAGCCCAAAATTGAATGTATCGAAATGTCGGAGGATTATACTTTCGGGAAGTTCGTAGTGGAGCCTCTGGAAAGAGGTTACGGTACTACCCTTGGAAACTCTTTAAGAAGGGTATTGATTTCGTCACTTCCGGGAGTTGCTGTAACTTCCATTAAGATTGACGGTGTTCTTCATGAGTTTTCAACAATTCCCGGTGTAGCGGAAGACGTGACGGAAATAATATTAAACATCAAGAATCTTGCGCTTAAGATGCACGGGGAAAATACCAAGATTATCAAAATAGATGTTCAGGGTGAAAAGGAAATTAAAGCTTCCGATATCATATGTGATTCCGATGTTGAAATTATTAACAAGGATCTTCATATAGCAACGGTGGATGAGGGTCATAGGTTATATATGGAAATGACGGTGGAAATGGGCAGAGGATACCAGACTTCGGAAAAGAACAAACAGCCGGGACAGCCAATCGGAATAATCCCGATAGATTCGATTTTCACGCCGGTTAGAAAGGTCAACTATCTGGTAGAGAATACAAGAGTCGGACAGGTTACTGATTTTGACAAATTAGTGCTTGAGGTCTGGACAGACGGTACAATCAAGCCGGATGAGGCAATAAGCTTTGGTGCCAAAATACTCAGCGAGCACTTGAAGTTATTCATAACCTTGACTGAGCATGTTGGCAATGTTGAAATAATGGTGGAGAAAGAAGAAGACAAGAAGGAAAAGGTTCTTGAAATGACCATTGAAGAACTGGATCTTTCGGTCAGATCCTTTAACTGCCTGAAGAGGGCTGGAATAAATACAGTTGAGGAGCTGACCCAGAGGACAGAGGAAGATATGATGAAGGTAAGAAATCTGGGTAAGAAATCATTGGAAGAAGTGCAGCAGAAGCTTGAAGCCCTGGGATTAAGCTTAAAAACAAGCGAGGACTAGGATTCTGATGCGCAAGCAGTTTAATACGGATATTGATTAACATTACAAAACAAAAGGAGGTATTGCAATGGCTGGATACAGAAAGCTGGGACGTCCTTCAGATCATAGGAAAGCCATGCTTAGAAACTTGGTTACTTCTTTTCTTGAGCATGGAAAGATTATGACTACCGAGACCAGAGCGAAGGAAACTCAGAGCATTGCCGAAAAGATGATTACACTTGGCAAGCGCGGTGACCTGCATGCAAGACGTCAGGCCTTGGGATATATTACAAAAGAAGATGTTGTAAAAAAGCTCTTTGATGAGATAGCGCCGAAGTACAAGGAGAGAAACGGCGGATATACAAGAATAGCGAAGGTTGCTCCGAGACGCGGCGATGCAGCGGAAGTAGTTGTACTGGAACTGGTGTAGAAGCGTAGATCATATCGAATTATTAGGGATTAAGTGACTGCTTAGTCCCCTTTTGCTATGGATGGGAAGAAGGAATTGAATATGGCAAATATGATTACCACTGAAAACGTAAGATTTGAATACAGCACTCACAGCGGAAGCGCCAAACTGGCTTTGGATGATATAAATATAAATATTGCCAAGGGTGAGTTTGTGGCTATACTTGGGCACAATGGGTCGGGAAAGTCTACCCTGGCAAAACACTTTAATGCCCTGCTGCTGCCCGGGGCAGGTACTGTATACGTAAAAGAAATGAACACAAAGGATGAAAAGCTCTTATGGGATATCAGACAGACTGCGGGAATGGTGTTTCAGAACCCTGATAACCAGATAGTAGCTACCATAGTTGAAGAAGATGTGGCCTTCGGGCCTGAGAATCTTGGGATTCCGCCTTTGGAAATAAGGAGAAGGGTAGATGACTCAATAAAAACGGTAGATATGGCCGAATATGCCAAACACAGCCCGCACCTGCTATCGGGAGGCCAGAAGCAGAGAGTGGCTATAGCAGGGATTATTGCCATGAAGCCGGAATGCATCATACTTGATGAACCTACTGCACTTCTTGATCCGGTTGGAAGGAAGGAAGTGCTGAATACCATTATAAAGCTCAATAAGGAGGAAGGTATAACCATAATCCTTATTACCCACTACATGGATGAAGCTATAAAAGCAGACAGGGTATATGTAATGAAAAACGGCAAGATTATTATGGAAGGAAAGCCGAAGGATGTATTCAAGGAAGTGGAAATGGTAAAGGCCGCAGGGCTTGATGTTCCTCAGGTTACAGAACTGAGTCACAGGCTGAACAGGGAGGGGCTGAAGCTTTCTCCGGATATTCTGACTGTTGAAGAAATGGTGGTGGAATTGTGCCGGTTAAAGTAGAGAACCTTACCCATATATATATGAAGGACTCTGTATTCGAACATGTTGCAATAGACAATATAAGCTTTGAAATACAAGACGGGGAATTCATAGGCCTTATTGGCCATACGGGCTCAGGGAAGTCAACACTCATACAGCATTTAAACGGACTATTGAAGCCCAGCAGCGGAAAGGTATTCATCGATGGAGAAGAACTGGGCTCCAAGGAAGTTCAGATGAAGAAAATCAGGCAGAAAGTAGGTTTGGTTTTCCAATACCCCGAGTACCAACTTTTTGAAGAAACGGTGTATAAAGATGTGGCTTTTGGCCCCCGGAACCTGGGTTTAAGCGAAGATGAGGTTGATGCAAGAGTTCGTAAAGCAATTGAGCTTGTAGGATTGGATTTTGACAGCGTAAGCA
>ERZ1026805.926-NODE-926-length-17593-cov-8.807333_pt1 | contig 17593 bp, 16 predicted proteins | sample MGYA00520883_ERZ1026805 | MGnify/ENA primary metagenome ERZ1026805 (study PRJEB33270, sample SAMEA104284476) | anaerobic digester metagenome | biome: Anaerobic digester microbiome; feature: mesophilic sludge digester; material: Anaerobic digester biomass | place... | reverse complement strand
GCAATGATCGGGCAAATGGGCATGGGGCTTTTGCTCTCCTTCTCCGCCACCTGGTGGACGGTGCCAGTCGTAATGGTAGCCTTGATCGGTTACTTCTTTGCGCCTGGTTGGTTCTACTTATGGATGGGTCTGCTTGGAGGAGGCGTCATGATTGCCCTTGGTTTATACATCCGCTTCAGGTGGTGAGCCATGATGGAACTGAACGAAACCATTCATCAACCTGTCCGTTTGCGCGTCATGGCTGTATTGATGACGCTGGATGCAGGCGACGAAGTGGATTTCACCTACTTGCGCGACCTGCTCCAGGTCTCCGATGGCAACCTCGGCGCACACTTACGCAAACTGGAAGAAGCCGGTTACATCGCAATGAACAAAACTTTTGTGGAACGTAAACCGCGCACATACATCGCTGCCACCGATACCGGGCGAAAAGTGTTCAAGGAACATGTGGCGGCTCTGGAAGCGATCTTGAAAAGTAAGTGAGGAAGAATGGATGCCATTGTGCAAGTACAGGGACTTCACAAAACCTATGGTGCGACCGTCGCCGTGGAGGATATCTCATTCACTGTGGGGGAAGGTGAAATCTTTGGGATGGTCGGACCGAACGGTGCTGGAAAAACAACCACGATCGAATGCCTGGAAGGGTTGCGTAAACCTGACCGGGGAATGGTTCGTGTACTTGGCGTGGACCCGCAGCACGACAGCCAAACGTTACGCCTGCGTGCCGGGATGCAATTGCAGCAATCCAATTTACCGGATCGGATTAAGGTGTGGGAGGCGCTTGACCTGTACGCCTCATTCTATCCGAAGCCGGTAAACTGGAAGGAACTGCTTGTTCAATTGGGATTGAATGAAAAACGGAACACGGCTTTTTCGAAACTTTCCGGCGGACAGAAACAACGCCTCTTTATAGCTCTTGCCCTCCTCCCGGATCCGCAGTTGGTCTTCCTCGACGAATTGACCACCGGTCTTGATCCGCAAGCCCGCCATACCATCTGGGACCTGGTGCGTGAGATCCGCACCCATGGGAAGACGATCCTCCTGACCACACACTTCATGGAAGAAGCAGAAAAGCTTTGTGACCGGATCGCCATTCTTGATCATGGAAAGATTGTGGCGCTTGATACACCTGCGAATTTGATCAGCAGCCTGGGAGCAGAGGAACGCGTCATCTTCAGTGTGGATGGGACCCTGCCCCCGGCATTCACCGCCGCCCTTTCAGCAGGCACCCGCATTGAAGTGCAGGGCGACCGTGTAACAATCCATGCGGGAAATGTTCGGCAAGTTCCATTGGTGAGCGAAGTGGTTAACCTGCTTGGCAGTCAACAGATCTCCTTCCACGACTTGCGTACTGAGCAGCCAAACCTGGAAGATGTTTTCCTGAGCCTGACCGGTCGGGAGATGCGAGAGTGAGGCGAAAATGAAAAGCCTGTTGAAAATGACTTGGGTTGAAGCAAAATTATTTTTACGTGAACCGGCCAGCGCCTTTTTTACACTGATTTTCCCGCTGTTGATGCTGCTCATCTTTGGCACCATCTATGGGACAAAACCTGTGCCGGGCACAGATAGTACCGAGGCAGCGATTGGCGCTTTGATACCCGCCTTTACCGGCATGGTCATCGGCATGGTTGGACTGATGCCCGTAACCATCACAATGGCGACCTACAGAGAGAATGGTATCCTGCGCCGCTTGCGAACTACACCGGCTAGCCCATTCATGATCATGGCGGCACAGGTGATTGTCGTTTTTGTAATGACTGCGCTGGGAGTGCTTTTACTCATGATTGCCGGGAAGCTGATTTATCATGTGCAGTTCACCGGCAACGCATTTAGCCTGGCTGCTGGTTTCACCTTCTGCAGCTTGAGTTTCTTCGGGATTGGTTTTGTCCTGGCAGGAACCATGCCCACAGCGCGCACCGCCCAGATCGTTGCAATGGTTTTGATGTATCCGATGTTGATCTTTTCTGGCGCAGGCTGGCCGCGTGAACTGATGCCTGCCGCGGTCTTGAAGATTTCTTCTTTCCTGCCGCTGACCTATGTGGTCAACCTGCTGCGTGGGTTGTGGATTGGCGAGAGTTGGGGACGACACCTGCTGAATGCCGGTGTGCTGGCAGTGATGTTGATTGCAGGAGTGCTCATTTCGTTAAAAACATTTCGCTGGGAATAGCACCCCGCCTGAAAAAAGAGGATTGCCTCATATTCCACCATGGATGTGGATCTGTGTTGTGTTGCTTGCCAGCCAGGGAAGCCCGCCTGACATCGACGAAGTGTATCAAAAGCAACGAATAAGCTTTTATCCCCTCCCCTGGGAAGTTAAATTCTGCTCAGCGAGGAGCTTCTATTTTCTGTTATGGCGTTTGCCGGATGAGGGCGGATTTGATATACTCAGCCTGGTACACCCACTTCATCCCACCATTCACAGGAGATAGAACCTATGACAACAGCTGCTCAACTACCTGCCCGCGCAGATATCCCGGTTGAGGAAACCTGGGAGCTTGAATCGATTTTTACCGCACCCGCTGAATGGGAGGCTGCCTGCCGCAAACTGGAAGGTCTGCTGCCCGAACTGGCGGCGTTCCAGGGGCGTCTGGCTGAAGGACCGGATGTGCTTCTTAAGGTGATCCAAACACTGGAACAGGTTGGAACCCTGCTTGGCAAGGTGATGGTTTACGCCAGCAATGCCTCTTCGGTGGATACCTTTGACCAGGCTGCCACAGCCCGCGCCGGGCAATCGCGCAGTCTTGGCGCCCGGGTTGGTGCGGCAATGGCATTTTTTGACCCCGAGCTGATGGCGATTGGCTTTGCCACCCTCAAGGAATGGATGCAAACCCATCCAGACCTGGCGTTCTTTGCCCAGTATGTGGACCGGCTGGAAAAGCGCAGTCCGCATGTGCGTTCGACGGATGTTGAGGAAGTACTGGCGCTGTCCGGCGATCCCTTCTCGGGGGCATTTTCCAGTTTCAATATGCTGACCAACGCCGACCTGAAATTTCAACCCGCCATCGATTCAACCGGCAGCGAACTGGAGATCGGTCAATCGAGCATTGGCTCGCTGTTGACTCATCCGGACCGGCAGGTACGGCGCTCCAGCTGGCAGAATTATTCAGACGGCTACCTGGCGTTCAAAAACACATCCGCCTCCATCCTGATCACAGCATTCAAGCAGGATGTATTTTTTGCCCGCGCCCGCCACTATTCATCATCCCTGCATGCTTCACTGGAACCAAACAATGTGCCGGTGGAGGTCTTTCATAATTTAATTGAAGTATTTCGCAAAAATCTACCCACCTGGCACCGTTACTGGCGCATCCGCCGCAAGGCGCTGGGGCTGGAAAGCTTTGGTGTGTATGACATCAAAGCCCCGCTGACTAATTCCAAGCCAGTTGTGCCCTTCCACCAGGCGGTGGATTGGATCTGTGAGGGCATGGCTCCGTTGGGTGAAGAGTATGTCTCCATCATACGGCGCGGCTGCCTGGAAGAACGCTGGGTGGACCGTGCCCGCAACCGCGGCAAGCGCGAGGGAGCTTTTTCCAGCGGTTCGTTTGGAACCAACCCCTTTATCATGATGTCCTATGCGGATGATTTGTTTAGTTTTTCAACCCTGGCGCACGAGCTGGGGCATTCAATGCACTCCTACTATTCACGGACAAATCAACGTTTTCTCTACAGCCGTTACGGGCTGTTTGTCGCCGAGGTGGCGTCCAATTTCAACCAGGCGACGGTTCGCAATTATATGATGCGCACACAAACCGACCCGCAATTTCAGATTGCCCTGATTGAAGAAGCGATGTCAAACTATCATCGTTATTTCTTCATCATGCCCACCCTGGCGCGCTTTGAACTGGAAGTGCACACCCGGATTGAGCGGGGCGCTCCGCTTAACGCTGATATTTTGATTGACATCCTGGCGGATTATTTCCAGGAAGGATACGGCGGGGAGGTTGAATATGACCACCAGCGGATCGGCATCACCTGGGCGCAGTTCCTGCACATGTATATGAATTATTACGTGTATCAATATGCCACCGGCATTTCCGGGGCGCATGCCCTTTCGCAGGGTGTCACCTCCGGGGAGCCCGGAGCAGCGGAACGCTATTTGGATTTCCTCAAGTCGGGCGGCTCGCGCTACCCGCTGGAAGCCCTGCAGCAAGCCGGGGTGGACCTGACTCAACCCCAGCCGGTTGAGGCGGCGTTTGCCTCGCTGGCAGGTCTGGTGGACCGGTTGGAAAAGCTGCTGGGAGAGGACTGACAGGAATGGATTGAGCGGTTCTTCGGAATGACAGCTTGAATTACCGGCTCAACAAGAGCCACAATAAAACAAGAGCAGCCAGACCTCCCAGACTGCCAGCCAAAAGCAGGTCTCCAGCCAGGTAAAATTGGGTGGCGCCCAGCAGGCAGGCTGCGAAGACGATTGCCAGGGCAATCCTGCGGTTCGAACGCTCCAGACGGTGCAGTTCCCGCCGCAGTTCGGGGGTGCGCACCTCAATTTCCCCCTCCTCCACCCGCTGAATGAAGTTATCAGCTTTGCGTGGCAGGGAGACCAGGGTTGTGAGGGTTTTAATCACCTCGTCCAGCCAGAATTGCCAACCGCTGCCAGTTTCAGCCCGCACCAATTTTTGGGCATAGGGTGCAATACTCGTCCAGACATTGAAATCCGGATTCAGACCGGAACAGATGCCGGAGAGGATGCCCAGGCAGCGTGCCAGCAGGACCATGTTTTCCGGTGCCTGGAAGGGCATTTCAAAAACAATATCGCTGAATTCCTCCACAAATTCCAAAGCTTCGCGGTGGTGCATGCTCATCATATCCGAAGTGCTTTTGCCCCAAAAGCGCTGGAACACCTTGTTGGTGGCTTTCTCCAGCAGACGCAGGTCGGCATTGGGAAGCAGCAATTCCATTGTCTGGTAGGCTCTGATCAGCCGGGGGGCATCCTTCATGCCGATGGCGATCAGTACTTCCCGCAAGCCGGTTTGCAGATTGGGGGGCAGGGTGCCGGTCATTCCAAAATCCACAAATACGATCCGGCAGGAAGCCTTTCCGGTCAGGGGATTGGGCGGGGAGGTGGGCAGGACAAAAAGGTTGCCGGGATGGGGATCGGCGTGGAAGTAATAATCCTCGAATATTTGTTTGAGGTAAATATCAATCAGCGTATCCGCCACTGCTGCACGATCCACACCTGCGGCATCCAGTCCGGCATTGTCGGTTATTTTGATGGAATAGACATTTTCCAGGGTGAGGACGCGGGTTGTGGTGTGGCTCCAGTGGACGGTCGGGACGCGTACTTCCGGGCGGTCTTTGAAATTTTGGGCAAAGCGTTCGGCATTTTTCCCTTCATGGATGTAGTCAATCTCTTCCATCAAGGAGCGGCTGAATTCCTCCAGCAGACGCGGTGCATTCACATGTTTACGAACAGCCGGGTAATGCTGAACCAGGCGCGCCACGGTCTGCAATGCGGATAGATCCACCCCGACAATTTTGGGAATGTCCGGGCGCTGAACTTTCACCACCACATTCAGGCATTCGCCGGATGGCATGCGCAGATGGGCGGTATGCACCTGACCGATGGATGCGGCAGCCATGGGCTGGGGATTGAAATCCTCAAATACTTCCTCCAGCGGCTTTTGAAACTCAGCTTCAATCACGGTGCGGATGACTTCCACCGGTTCAGGCCGGACTTCATCCTGCAAACCGGAAAGCTCATCCGTTATTTCGTGCGGCAGTACATCCAGACGGGCTGACATGAACTGACCAACTTTGATCATCACCCCGCTCATTTCGATGGCAAGCTGGCGGAAGGACGCGGCTATTTTTCGCAGCCGTTCAGGTCGGCTGCGGCGGGTAAGGCGCCGTAAACCGATAAACGGGATGATGGTTTCCCAGAACAACAGGCTGACCAGGACGCGGGTAAAGAACCAGAGAATGCGGCGGTAACGGGCTTTCAGCATGATTGGGCGGGAGAATCAGCTCTCGCGCTCTCCCGGCTTCATGCTTTCATATTTGCGGATGGTGCGTCGCTGCCGCGTGATGATGCTGTACACCACGTCGCCGATTGAAACGACACCCAGCAGGTGATCCCCTTCCATCACCGGCAGGTGACGCAGACGCTTGCGGGTCATCAGATCCATGCACTCGTCAATCGTCTGTTCGGGATGAATGGTGTACTCGATGGGTGACATGATCTCCCGCACCTTTGTCTCCCTTGAGGTTTTACCCTGCAGGATGATTTTGCGGGCGTAGTCCCTTTCGCTGATGATGCCAATCAAATGGTCATCTTCAATCACCATCAATGCGCCGATATCCTTGTCGGACATCAAGCGCAGGGCATCATACACTGTGGCTTCGGGCGAGATGGACCAGATGTCGGAACCTTTAATTTGCAGAATGTGCCGGACGGTGAATAACATAAGAACCTCCATTGCACTTTGGAATGCTTTCAATACTATTTTAACGAAAATCAGTCTCAAATACTATCAGGAGATTTTACGACCTTCCTGCCGGGGATGGGTGCAGCCAGGTTCTGTTTTTTCGGATGCTTCCTAAGACAGGCAGTTTCGACCGGGGGGATTGACACGCACCGCCTGCGGGTCGTATAATAAGTCAACCTGCATATCAGGTGCCCGCCAAAAGTAGTAAATTCGCGGTCCGCTGACAGAGAAGGAAGTCCAGGCTGAAAACTTCCACAGTAATCCCGGGATTGAAGTCGTTTGGCAGAGCTGCTGAAGAAAACCCCAACCGGTGAGTAGAACAGCACGGGTGAGCCCGTTACAGCGAGCCCCGGATGATGGTCCGGGATGAGTGCGCCGGAGAGCAAATCCGGCGAAGAGAGGTGGTACCGCGAAGCTGCCCTTCGTCCTCTTGCGGATGAAGGGATTTTTCTTTAATGAACAAGCTGACAGGTGAATGATATGAAACCTTTCCCCGACATGGATTTTGGTGAGTTTCACGAACGGATGATGGCTCTATATAACTCGAATCATTATGCCGCCGCGCTTGAACTGGTGGAGTGGGGAAAATCCCGTTACACTGAACAACAGAACCGCTTCCCTTTTTGGAGGGCATGCCTGCTGGCGCTGTTGAACCGTCCCGGGGAGGCGGTTGATGCCCTCGAATCCGGGCTGGCGGAGGGAGCCTGGTGGGGGGAGCCCATGCTGCGCCATGATGCGGATTTAACCTCCCTGCAGGGAAATCCCCGCTTTGAGGCAGTGGTTGACCGCTGCCGGGAACATTGGCATAATGCTCAAAAAACCAGCCAACCGGGGCGCAGGTTGATATTACCAGCCTCAGGCGGCATGGGCGCTCCTTTGCTGGTGGTTCTCCATGGCTGGGGGGGTAATGCGGATCAGAATGCAGAATTGTGGGGTTCGGCGGAAAAAAGCGGCTGGGTGGTTGCATTGCTGCAATCCTCACAAATTTGCGCCCCCAATGGTTATTGCTGGGATGATAAAGCCCTGGCGGGCGAGGAGATCACCCGCCAGGTGATGGAAATCTGCGCCGAGACCGGCTGCAATGCCGGCAGGATCGTCATTGGGGGCATCTCCCAGGGGGGAGGCATGTGTATCCGGGTGGCGTTCCAAAAACGCATTCCGGTCTGCGGTTTCCTGGCAGCAGCTCCAGCCTTGATGTCGGTGGATGAGTTGGAGGTGTCTGCGCGGGCTGTCAGCCCGCGCGGCGTTGTCATCATCGGCAGCGCCGACAAGCGCTGGTGGGATGCCGCCCATCAAATTACGACATTCCTTGAGCAGCATTCCCTGCCGCATCGGTTGGAGGAATATGCCGGGCTGGGGCACTCGCTGCCACATGATTTTCGCAAACGGCTGCCCGAATGGCTGGAATTTCTATCCGGCGGGCAGGATTGAATTTTTAACAGGAGTTATCCATGACTGAATTACCCAAAGCATATGATTTCAATGCGGTGGAAGAGCGGATTTATCACTGGTGGGAGGAGAACGGCTTTTTTGCCCCCTCCAATGACCCAAACCAGCCCGGCTTTGATCCCGATCAAAAGCCGTTTGTCATTTCCATTCCACCTGCCAATGTGACCGGCGAGCTGCACCTGGGACATGCCCTGTTTGTCTCGATGGAAGACCTGATGATCCGTTACCACCGCATGAAGGGCTATTCCGCCATGTGGCTGCCGGGTACGGATCATGCCGGCATTGCCACCCAGCTGCAGGTGGAAAAGGCGCTGGCAAAGGAAGGAACGAGCCGGGTTGCACTGGGCAGGGAGGCTTTCCTGAAGCGCATGTGGGATTGGAAAAACAAGTATGGCGGCATCATCACCTCACAAATTCGCCGGTTGGGCGCATCCTGTGACTGGCAGCGGGAGCGCTTCACCCTCGATGAGGGACTCAGCCGGGCGGTGCGTGAAGCCTTTGTCCGGCTTTATGAAAAGGGACTGATCTATCGCGGCAGGCGCATGGTGAACTGGTCGCCGGGTTTGGGAACGGCTGTCTCCGACCTGGAGGTGGAATATTCATCCGAACCCGGCTTCCTGTATTACTTCAAGTATGTGCTGGCGGACAGCCCCCAGGAGTACATCCCGGTTGCCACCACCCGCCCCGAAACCATCCTGGGTGACACCGCCGTGGCGGTGCATCCGGAGGATGAACGCTATCAAAAATATGTGGGACGCAGGGTGCTGGTGCCTATTCTGAACCGCGAGGTGCCCGTGATTGCCGATGAATATGTGGACCGCGAATTCGGCACCGGTGCCTTGAAAATCACTCCGGCGCATGACCCCAACGATTATATTATTGGGGAACGTTTTAACCTGGCGATGATCAATATCCTCACACCGGATGCGAAGATCAATGAAAACGGCGGACTGTATGCCGGAATGGACCGGTTCGTTTGCCGCACGAAACTCTGGGAGGATATGCGGGAAGCCGGTCTTGTGATCAAGGAGGAACCCTACCAGCTTAACGTGCCCCGCTCCCAACGCGGGGGCGAAATCGTCGAGCCGATGGTGTCCACCCAATGGTTCATCTCCATTAAGCCGCTGGCGGAGAAAGCCCTGGAAGCAGTGCGTGATGATCGCATCCGGATTGTGCCGGAACGTTTCACCAAGGTCTACTACAACTGGATGGAAAACATCGAGGATTGGTGCATCAGCAGGCAGCTCTGGTGGGGGCACCGCATCCCGGTCTGGTATTGTGACGACTGCGGCAGGGAGACTGTCATCCGTGAAGATCCCACCGTCTGCATGCATTGCGGATCCAAAAACATCCGGCAGGATGAGGATGTCCTGGATACCTGGTTTTCTTCCGCCTTATGGCCCTTCTCCACGCTGGGTTGGCCGGATGAGACACCCGATCTCAAATATTTCTTTCCAACCTCCATCATGGAGACCGGCTACGACATCCTCTTCTTCTGGGTGGCTCGCATGATCATGTTCAGCCTGGAATTTACCGGCGAGATACCCTTCCACACCGTCTACCTGCATGGGCTCATCCGTGATGAGGTCGGGCAGAAGATGAGCAAGACCAAGGGCAACTCGATTGATCCGCTGGTTGTCATGAATGAACTGGGAACGGATGCCCTGCGCTTTACCCTCCTGGTGGGTTCATCACCCGGAAATGACACCAACCTGAGTGTGAAGAAGGTGGAAGCCAACCGCAATTTTGCCAATAAAATCTGGAATGCGGGGCGGTTTGTCATCGGAGCGCTGGATCAGGCTCCGGCTGAACCGGTCTCCAAGCCGGATTGGACGCTGGCGGATTCATGGATCTGGGCTCGACTGCAGGCATTGGTGCGCGATGTGGATCGGCTCTTCTCCGCCCATCAGTATGGCGAAGCCGGGCGGCAGATTTATGAATTCTTCTGGAGTGAATTTGCCGACTGGTACCTGGAGATTGCCAAGCTCCAGCTTGCCGAAGGTGGTGATCGTGCCCATTACACGGCGTATGGTCTGTTCCGGGTGATGGATACCTGCCTGCGGCTGCTGCATCCCTTCACCCCGTTTGTCACCGAAGAGTTGTGGGGGCATCTCAAGCGTGCCTGCCGGGAAAAATCCGACCACTTCGCGCCTCCCGGCGGCTGGGAGGATGCCTTGATCATCGCCCGTTATCCTGAACCCCGCCCGGTGGAGGATTGGGAGCCGGACAGCGTGAGGGATTTCCTGCTGCTGCAGGAGTCAATCCGAGCCATCCGTAACGTGCGCATGGAAAAGAAGGTCACCCCCGGGATGCGCATCCCGGCAATCATTGCCGCCGGGGAAAAGCTGCCAATCTTCCTGGCTCAAGCCGGGGTGCTGGCTGCGCTGGCATACCTTGATCCCGCCCGATTGACCCTTGTGGATTCACTCCCCGAAAAACCCCAGGGCAGCCTGGCGCTGGTGGTGAATGGCGTGGAAATCTTCCTGCCGCTTGCCGGGTTGGTGGATGCGGACGTGGAAAGGGAACGGCTGCAGAAGGAACTGGCAGACCAGGAAGCTCAAATAGCCCGGTTGGAGGGACTGCTGGCATCGCCATTTGCAGGGCGTGCCCCCGCCGCAGTGGTGGAAAAGGAGCGCCAGAAACTGGCTGCCTGCCGGGAAACCGTGGCTAAATTGCGGGAGCAGCTGTCAGCGTTATAAAAAGTGACCCAAAAATAATCAACAACAGGGTGTGATTCTAAATAAAACTCACCCTGTTGTTGCATGGATCCTTCCAATTTGCCCGCCTGACCCCCTGTTCAAGTGAATTAATATCTGTATAATATTAGGATATGGGATTTAATTAAATTCCCATTCCCCCTTTTTTTTATCTCATTGAGGAGGCAATAATGGCCTATTTTCGTCAGTTCTATTCCATGGATGAGTGGCGTACTTTACAATTTGCACCGCTCTGGGTCTTCACCGCAATTTCGGCGGCTGACAAGAAGGTGAGCAAAAAAGAAGTTACCGCGCTCGCCAAGGAGATTGCCGAGGCGCACCTCTACAAGGAACCGCTGGTCCAGGAGGTGCTTGGTTCGGTGGGCAGTGATTTTGAAAATGTCTTCCGCCAGTACCAGGCTGATTCACGTGATGTCATGCGCGGTTTGGGTGATGTGGCGGATTTGTTGGAATCCAAGGCGGAAGCCGACCAAGCCAAGAACTTCAAGATGGCAATGCTGCTGATGGGACGCAACATTGCGGAAGCGTCCAGCAAGGGGCTGTTTGGCAAAAAGAAAATGGGAGATAACGAAAAGGCAGCACTGGTGCTGGTTGCAGCGGCGCTCCGCGCGGTCTAATTTCCCTGATTATTTTAGATTTTCATTCGCGCTGGGCACCAGCCGCTCTGAAGGGGCGGATGCACAGCGCGAGTGTGTTTTAACAATTCCACTCAAGGCTGGTACAATTCAGTCTGGAAAATATCTGGATCTACATTATCGGATCGAAAGGGTTTGCAATCATGCTTAAGGTTGGTTACATTGGTCTGGGTTTGATGGGAAAATCCATCGCCCGCAACATTCTCAAAGCTGGATTTCCGCTGGTGGTGCACAACCGCAGCCGCGGGGCTGTAAATGAATTGGCAGCCGAGGGAGCCATCCCTGCCACCTCCCCCGCGGAAGTGGCTGAACAGGTTGATGTGGTTTTCACAAACCTGCCCGATTCACCGGACGTGGAACAGGTCGCGCTGGGTGATTGCGGCATCATGGATGGTGCCCATCCGGGCTTGGTTTTTGTGGACAATTCCACCATCAAGCCGGTGACGGCGCGTCACATCGCTCATGTCCTGGGTGAAAAAGGGGTGCAATGCCTGGATGCCCCGGTCAGCGGGGGTGATATTGGCGCCCGGAATGCCACACTGGTCATCATGGTTGGTGGACCTGCGGAAGCAGTGGAACGGGTGATGCCTGTCTTCATGGCAATGGGCAAATCGGTGACCCATATCGGAGAAAGCGGCACCGGGCAGATTGCCAAAGCAGCCAACCAGGTGATGGTGGCGGCGCAGATGGTGGCGATGGGTGAATTGCTCATTTTGGCGAAAAAAGCCGGCGCCGACCCGCTGAAGGTGGTCGAAGCAATCCGTGGGGGAGCCGCCCAGTGCTGGACGCTGGATGTGAAACCGCAGAGACTCTTTGCCGGCAACCGCCAGCCAGGCTTCAAGGCGCATATGCAGGCGAAAGACCTGAACATCGTGATGGAAACGGCGCGTGAATATGGCTCTCCGCTGCCCAGCACGGCGGTCAATACCCAGTTGTTCAATGCCATGGTGCAAAACGATCTGGGGAATCTGGATAATTCCGCGGTCATTGAAATATTGGAAAGGCTGGCAAACACCCGCCTGCTGGATGCGTAGTGGAAATGACACCGGGGCACCTCAACGGTGCCCCGGCTTGTTGACCGCTGACCCTTTTCATTAAATTCCAATCAACAGAATGCTCCCTGGGGGGTGTTTTCCACACCCATCCGGTTGTGGAGTGTCAGCCCCATCATGTCACGCACCTGTTCGATGGTCTCCTGCACAATGGGACGGGCGCGGTCGGTACCTGCCCGCAGCAGATCCACCAGATAGGACGGGCGTTCAGCCAGTTCGGCGCGCTTTGCCCGTAAGGGAGCCAATGCTTCATTGAGGATGCCGGCAAGCAGATCCTTGAGTTCCACATCTCCCACCGTACCGGCGCGGTACAGTTCCTTAATTTCCTCCAGCTCAGCCCGGTTTGGATGAAATGCATCCAGGCAGGCAAAAACCGCGTTGCCCTCCACATGACCGGGATCGGTGGCATGCAGGCGGGTGGGGTCGGTGTACATCTGGTGCACCTTGTGGCTGGTTTCCCCGGGGGTGTCCTTGAGGTAAATGGCATTGCCATAGGAGGAATGCATGGTGCGCCCATCAATCCCCAACAGGCGCGGCTGGTGGGATAATAACGGTTCCGGCTCCGGGAATAATGGGCGGTAAAGGGAGTTGAAACGCCGCGCCAGCTCGCGGGTCAGTTCCAGGTGCGGCAGTTGATCCTCACCCACGGGGACGGTTTCAGCCTTGTAAAGCAGGATGTCGGCGGCTTGCAATACGGGGTAAGTGAGCAGCCCCAGTGAGGGATTGAGATGCAGCTGCTGGATCTGCTCCTTGTAGGTGGGGACGCGTTCCAACCGAGAAACCGGCACCAGCATGCCGAGCAGCAGGCTCATTTCGGAATGTTCAGGCAGGGCGGATTGCAGCACCAGGGTGGCATGATCCGGATCAATCCCGGCAGCCAGCCAGTCCATCACCATCTCCAGGGTATTCTGACGGATAATCGATGGATTCTCATATTGGGTGGTGAGAACATGCAGATCCGCCACCAGGAAGAAACAATCGTGGGTGAATTGCAGTTCCCTCCAGGTGTTCAGGGTTCCCACAAGATGCCCGATATGGCGGGGTCCGGTGGGTCGGTGACCGGTGAGGATGCGGGTGGATGAATTCATGGTTTGCTCCTTTCCATCCAGATGAAAGCGGTATAAAAAATGCCGGGCGTTCCTCGTCAAGAGGACGAACGCCCGGGTCCGTGGTACCACCTCCATTAGGCTGGTGGACAATAATTCCCCCGGTGACAGCACACGGGGGAAAAGCCAGCCTCACTCGTTCGGGTACGGCAGGATAATTTGCGATACCCTTTACCCTGGTAACGGTGGCAGCTCCGGCGCGGGCTAGTGGCATCTGCGTTCACCCTGCAACTCCAAGGTCCATTCCATCCGGCTGTGCGGGCAGGGTTTCACCAACTCCTGCTCTCTGTGCCGCCATCGCGGGATATACTCGTCCTCTTCAACATCTTTTACTTATGAAGTTTTTTAGATTATAGGCTGTAGAAGAAAAAAGTCAAGTGGTGGAATGACTGGAGGAGGGATGGACAGATCCAAATGGGGGGGGCTCCCCGGGCGATTCGATTGGGAGTGAGGATGGGAACCGCGCCCCGAGGAAAATTAAAAAAATCAGGTTGTTTGGTTCCTTGCTTGACCCCAAAATTAAAAAGATGTATAACAAATATCGAAGTACTTTCATAAAACCAATGTGATTTTCCCCTGCGAGGTGGCATGGACCGTAAACAACCCACCATCTACGATGTAGCCAAACTGGCTGGCGTCAGCATTTCCACGGTTTCACGTGTAATCAACCAACCCCTGCGGGTGAACAAACAAACCCTGGAAGTCGTCCAGGCTGCCATAAGAAAGCTTGAATTTGTACCCAAGGCTGAAGCCCGTGCCCGGGCATTGAAGGATACCGGCAGAATCGGGGTGCTGACCCCTTTTTTGGCTGAACCAGCCTTCAGCCAGAGGCTGCGGGGAATTTCTTCCATCCTGAGACAAACCAACTATGAAATGGTGGCTTATCCGGTGGACTCCTTGCGCCGGTTGAACGGATACCTGCAGGGACTGCCCATCACCCGCAACCTGGATGGTCTGATCATCATTTCCATCCACCTGACAAATCCCCAGGTGGAAATGCTGACCCGGTATGGCAAGCCGGTGGTCATCATTGAGGATGCCCAGGAATTTACCTCCACCGTGGAAATTGACAACCGGGGCGGGGGACGCATGGCAGCTGAACTGCTGGTTGAGGACGGGCACCGCCGGCTGGGTTTTGTGGGGGTTTTGGATTCCGACCTGCCGGAGTACTCCATCCACCCTGTGAATGAACGCCTGGTGGGGTTTCGGAATCGGTTGGATGAACTGGGAATCCACCTGGCAGGGGAAACCACCTGCCTGGTACCTTATGACCTGGAAACCACCTGCCAGGCGGCGGTCCGTATGCTCCAAATGGACAACCGACCGACAGCTGTCTTCGCGGGGACCGATTTGCAGGCGCTGGGTGTGTTGAAAGCCTGCCGCCAACTTGTCATACGGGTTCCCCAGGAAGTTTCTGTTTTGGGCTTTGACGATATCGATATTGCGGTATACGTGGGATTATCCACCATCCGGCAGCCGCTGGATGAATCCGGCAAAGTGGCGGCGGAGCTTCTGCTTGCCAGGATTGTTGAACCGGAACGGTTGCTGCAGCATGTCAAACTGCCGTTGACCATCGTGGAGCGGGAGACGACCTGATCTCATCAAGAATAAAGGAAGCCGAAATGACCGGACTGCAATTTCCAGCGGGTTTGTCTGGGGGGCGGCAACCTCGGCATATCAAATAGAGGGCGCATGGAACGAGGATGGCAAGGGTGATAGTATCTGGGATCGATTGCCACCCCCTTTGATTTTATGGGATTGAATTATTACTTCTCCACCGAGGTTGGCTGCGACAGCCGCGGCGGGATGTTAAAAACGACCAGCAGACACCTGACCATGACGGTGTGGGAACAAACGGAAATGGACCGGGGTGTTAATTGGGATGGGCTGGGAAAAAATCTGCTGCACTTCAAGGAGAGGTACAACGATCCAGAGTTGTATGTTACCGAAAATGGCTGCGCGGCGCTGGACGTGCCGGATGAGAATGGATTCGTCCAGAAAGATGAGCGGATCGACTATATCCGCCACCACTTGAAAGCCTGCCATGAAGCAATCCAGGAAGGAGTCCGGCTGAAAGGGTATTACGCCTGGAGCCTGCTGGATAATTTTAAGTGGTCAAATGGTTGCCGCTCGCGTTTTGGCATCATCCGTGTGGATTATGAGACGTTGAAGCGAATTCCCAAGGCGAGTTATTACTGGTATCGGGGCGTGATTGCCCGCAATGGACTGATGGAGTAATTCATTAAAAAAAAAGGGGGCGGACGCACCGGTCCGCCCCTGGGGTAAAAGATGTCTATTGACGCGGCTCCAATGGATGATACAGGACCAGGTCATTTCCCCCGCTTTCACCCGGCATCAATTCCTCATAACACAGGCTGCAGCCGGGTTTCCAGTCCGGGTGGGCATCCACCCACTGGTTGAGGTGGTTCCAGCCGGTGGGGATGGACTCGAACGGTGCTTCAAAGGCATTAACCACACGCATCACTGCATACATGCCTCCGCCATAAACCCGTTCCTGAACTCCGTCATCCGGCTTCACATCGTCCGGAACGGCACTGCCGTATTCATAACCGCGCCTTCCCAGATCCAATTCCGCCCGGCTGACCGGCACATCAAAGCCGAAATTGCGCCTGCCTTCGCTTGACAAGCCATGGGCTGCCAGCCAGTTATGCACGAACCGGATGGAATCCTCTTCGGGCTCGCTGCTGATTGTCCGGTAACAAACCACGCGCTGCGGAGGCAGCTCCTCCACGGTAATGGGTCCGAATGAATGTGTCATTTCAATTCTCCTTCCTTTAGATTAATTTCAGTGATAATGTGATCATAACAGTTCGATCACTGCTGGTTTTGATGTTTTTTATCATCTTTGGGTGCGGGACTGGAAATATATGAATTCCTGCGTACAATGGAACTGACCATGAAATTCGATCCCTGTATTCAACCCTCGGTGGATTACATCGCACAGCATCTGATGGATGAGTTGGATCTGGAGGAAATTGCCCGCGCATCCGGTTATTCCCTCTCCAACTTTTACCGTCTGTTCCAGGCGCTGACGGGTTTTACATTGAAGGAATTCATCCGCAATCAACGCCTGGCGCATGCCGCCCATGAATTGGTGAACACCCGACGGCGAATCCTGGATATTGCCCTGGATTGCGGCTTTAATTCGCAGGAGGTGTTTTCCAGAGCCTTTGTCTCGCTTTATGATCTGACCCCCGGGGAATTTCGTCGCACGCGCAAAGACTCGCTGGATCAGCTTTCCCGAATGGACTCTTTTGCCCGCCGGATGGAACAGAGCAGCAGCCGCCAGCCCATGGAAATTTCCGTGCAGGCGGATATTATCCACCGTGGCTGGATGCACCTGGCGGGCATGGAAATTCATACCAGCGTGGCAGAAAATATTGACACCCTGCGCATCCCGCATTTTTGGGAAGCAGTATTTTTACCAAAAATCCAACAAATCAAGAACCGGTCGCTTCCCAATGTGACCATTGCTTATGAGGTTCTGGATCCCGAAAATGATTCCCTGCTGCACATGGCGTGTGTGGAGACTGCCAGTCCTGACCCTCATTCAGGAATGGTCAGCCGCACCCTGGAGCCGGGGTACTATGCAGCCTTCACCCCAAGGCGACTGCTGGATCCGTACGAATATTCAGCACTGGTGCGGTTTGCCTACGGGGAATGGTTCCCCATGTCCGGCTGTGAAATCCGCGCCCCCTTCACTTTGGACCTGTACATTGACCAGCCAACCCGCGATGGGCGGTCAATTAACCATCAAATAATGGTGCTTGTACCCATCCACCCGCCACCGGCTGCCCGCTTGCGCGTGAGACAGTCACCGTATGCCGGCAGATCCCTCCGAACTGCCCACAACCCATTTAGAAATGGATATACCGGTTGACGTTGAGGACAAAAATCGTCCCGCGGTGGTGCCCGGTTTCAACCGGGGAGGTGCAGCTGTCCCGAATCAACTGGAGAGCTTTTTCAACCTGTTCCTCCTCCACACCAGCGAGGAAGGTTGTATTTCCACGCCGTAAAAAACCTCCCGTGGAGGCAATCCGGGTAATGCGAAAATCAGCGTCCGTCAGGGCGCGGGAAACAGCATCGCTGTCCGAATCCGGCAGAATGGCAATTATGAGCTTCATGGCTGGAACTCCTCGTAATGCTCGATTTCAAGTTCAAAGATGGTCGCCCCGCCAACGGTAATGG
>ERZ1026805.892-NODE-892-length-17972-cov-43.113356_pt1 | contig 17972 bp, 17 predicted proteins | sample MGYA00520883_ERZ1026805 | MGnify/ENA primary metagenome ERZ1026805 (study PRJEB33270, sample SAMEA104284476) | anaerobic digester metagenome | biome: Anaerobic digester microbiome; feature: mesophilic sludge digester; material: Anaerobic digester biomass | place... | reverse complement strand
CCCACCTGCCGGATGGACTTATTTCGTCAGACACGCATATTCCGTCAAACACGCACCTGGAATGTCAATGAGGCAACCTGGCAGCAGAATGGACATTACTCCACAGAGTGTCAGGGAATTCACCTTTGCAAGTCAACGTCGCCGACAAGCCTCTTTGTCTCATCCTTCCTGTTACAGTAATACACAAGCCCCGCATACCCCCTCGTAATGAACGGATTGGTGATTTCAGTTTTCATATTACGGTTTTTACGTAACGTAAATGGCGTAAATCAATTTGATTTCACAAATAAATTAGTATTCATTTTTTGTGACAAAAACTGCTTCCAAAATGAAAGCAATATTTTGCGAAAGGCACCTATTTACTGTCCTTTATGCAAAATATCTCTTCAGGTTGTTCTTCATCGCTAAAGATTATTCTCCCCCCCGTCTCTGGTTTTGTACCAGTCCGGCAATATTTAAAGCGTCAATTTCCAGCCAGAAAGTAAAGGCATCATAACAGGGAATTATTACCTTTGAATAAAAAAATGGATAAGTGGATTTATCAGCTCAGAATCACTTTGATTGATTCAAGGCCCAGGATCTGGCGCAGGATTCTGGTAGAGGAGGACGTACTTCTCTCAGATCTTCACAAAATCATACAGACCACTATGGGTTGGACAAACTCGCATTTGCATCAATTCATAAAGGACGAAACCTTTTATACTAAAAGAATGCCTGATGATGATTATTGGGAGGAGATGAATAATGTGGACTATAAAGGGATTAAACTAAATGAGATATTGCGTTTCGTCAAGAATACAATCATCTATGAATATGATTTTGGGGACGGCTGGGAGCATGAAATACTGTTGGAGAAGTTTCTAAAACCGGATTCAAACGTTAAATATCCGGTCTGCATTGATGGCGCCATGAAATGTCCACCCGAAGATGTAGGCGGAATGGGAGGTTACATGGACATGCTAAAGGTCCTTCGAAACCCCAATCACAGAGAATATGAAAGCTTCATTAACTGGCTTGGAGAAGAATTCGACCCTAAGGAATTTGACATTTCAATGGTTAATAAACTATTGGCAAAGCGCAACTACGGCCTCCCCCGGTTCTGATGCTGACTCCTTCAAACGTGGAAGAATTTGCAAATATCATTAATTGTCTGACTTGATCAACAAACCTCAATCACAGGAATAAGAACTGATCCCCTGTTTCTCCGTGTTGGAGCCTTTTCACTGCATTTACTTATTGTATCGTGAACATGTATGCTGATATCAGGGGATTGACAATGTAAATCGACATCAACTGTGGCCTTGGCGATACAGACCCCGCAACCGGGCCCGGCTACGATGAGGCAGTCGTGCCCTTCATCTCTTCGGCCAGCATAGCCTGCGGGTTCCAAGCGGACGACCTGCTGACGTTATATCGAACAATGCCTCCGGCAATAAGACACGGGGTGAGCATCGTGGCGCACCCTTGGTACCCCGACTGCCAGACCTCCGGCGGTTATGCCCGCATTGCCAATGTCATCACTGTTGACCTCACCCTCCTCGCGCAGATGCGGCCGGGAGATAAAATACTTTTCAAGGAGACCTTGCTTGATTTTGTACAATAGTCTTACCTTGAATGGCACCAGATTATCCTGAACTACAATTGAATGCCAGAGCTAACCGGCACAGTACGGAGAAGCTTCGTCTGATATAGTATTGATATTTAGAATCTTATGCTATACTTCATCTTGAACCTCAGTGCGCCTGTGTCAGAAATGTACCCAGAATCAGCTTCAACATATTTTGAATTCCATACCAGAAATATCTCATTACCGGGCTTTAATATCCAACGGAACCTTGACTGTAACCCTATGGTGTTGCTCGCGTTGTCATACTGAACAAAATTGTAAAGTGTCAGGTTCGGACTGAATAGTATATTCGCGTTGAACTGGTAAACATTTGAAGTAAAGCTATATTCCGGTAGATCGATAATATTCTTTTTCAATTTACATGCAAGAAGAAAAGGTACACTAATCTTCCAGTTAGCCGCTATTTCAATTTCCTTTTGTTTGCCATCGTAGAAATCACCAAAGCCGTAAGTGATTTCGCCCCAAATATCCCTTGCCCCCTTTGTTTCAAGTTTTATTTCGTTTTGCCACCAAGAGTAACCACCAGTAGTAATGACAACATCATCGAAAATATTAAAGTCTTCCTTCAGATACTCATACTGGCTTACCAGTGAATAGGTTAACTGATCTCCTGAAAGAAAGCGAATACCAACAGGCTGCAGTTTTATTTCTCTTGTCTCGAGGTCATTCGTTGAGGCATTTTTGATAATACTGAACTCGCCACCGGAACTAATCTGCAAAATACCGTATTTTTTCAGGCGCGGTCCAAGAGTAAGCCTACCGTAAATCTCATTTATATCTGTCCGCGGGACAAACCCCATGCCTGCAATAAAGTCTTTTTCCACTCGATAATAACCCAGATTGGCTTTGATAAAGTCATTGGGGTAATCTACCTGGATTCCATATGAACTATTATTGGTATTTGCCACCTCTTTAGTAAATGATTTCTGCCCGAACAGAATAAGTGCGGCATTCTTGTCTCCCCTAAAGGTAGATGTTGCGAGTTTAAGATCAAGACCAACCACAAAATTGGACTCCGGTCCCAGCGTATTACCATAGGTTCCTATAAATCCCACTGATGACTGTTTCAAGAAATTGCGGTTTACCCTAGCAACATAAAAGTTATTTTTTTCTTTTTCCCTGTCGTCATTGATGTACAGGGCACCTATATTCCAGCCACCCGCCATCCCAGTAAACTTTACCGCGTAGTTTATAGGAACGGGTTGTCCCAGTGTATCGAGTCCCATACGGCGTGAGAAAAAAGTTATCACCTTATCCTGTACTGATTTAGCCCCTCCAGTTTCATTTCCAAATTGAAAATAATTAGCTCCGTCGAGAAAGAAATTTCTTTTATCAGGATAGTGCAGACTGAACCTCGTAAGATTAATCTGCCGATTATCAACTTCCGTTTCTGCAAAGTCGGTGTTTAATGAGATAGCAGTTTTCAGGCTTGGCGTTATATGGTAGCTGATATCAAGTCCGGCTGAGAATCTATAATCCGATCCATTGTCTCTTTTCTGGTCAAACCCTGTTACTATGTATGGTAAAAAGCTCAACCCTAAACCTTGGGAAATATCTATTAATCCAACTAGTATTCCTGCATCGGAAAGCTGACTAGATGTGCTGTTGATACCAACCTTAGGCCAATAACTGGTTTCAGCCTTATATTCAATTTCCCTGGAGAATTTAATACCCCATGTATCATTATTCCTATTAAACCCAAGGGTCTGGAATGGAATAGCTATCTCTGCCTCCCAACCCCAGTCGGTGATATGAGCCCTGCCATCCCATATTCCGTCCCAATCCTCATTCTTTAAAGAACCGTCATTGGAAAGCGATGCATCGATTTTTGCCCCCAGTGGATTGATTGCGATATAATACCCAGTTCTTTTGTTGTGATACGTATCGATAAGAATTCTCATCCTGTCATCATTGCTTATTCTGGCATCATATAGCATCTCCTTGGCAGCAATTTTATCAGGATTATCCCAGCATTTGATTCCAAAGTAGATGTTCTTTGAATCATAGCATACGAAGACCTCAGTCTTTTCCGAAGAAGGTTCTCCGAGGTTTGGTTCCTGCTGAAAGAATTCATAAACCTTAAAAGCCAAGTTCCATACATCATCATCCACTCTCCCGTCAATATGCGGGGGATTGTCAACTCGTACTGCATCTATTTGCGGCTGGGCCGATGATAAAATTGCCAGAGAGTAAAACAGGGATAGCATGAATATTCTTTTATAAACTATGGTTGGAATAAATTCTAACATTCAATAATTAATTAATCAGTTAAGGCAATTAATTTATTCATAAGGAGGATGACCACTTCATCTGTAGTTCCGGCTTTTTTCCTTCTATGCAACCAGATGAACCCATTATTTTTTTTTGAAGTATCAGCCGTGAAGTCACCAAAAAGGTTGCTTGCTATCTAAAAAGCAATTGTACCAGTTCAGCGCGTTAATGACGCCACACTCTTCATTCATGACCGCAGGGATATGTTGTACTGATGAAGTTATTGCCATGGTGAGAAGATCGTCCCATGCCTTCTTGAGAATCAATGCGGGTGTCTTCAGCACTGCATAAAAAAAGAGAAAGTCCAGCATTTTGTTTACTTATACAGGATTTTTAAAAAAGTCCGGGGAATTGCTTCAATTTCAACTATCCTCCCGGGCAGGCTTCTGAACATTCCAGAACTCAGCAAACCCATTGACCAGAAGACATCTAGCCTTGACCGTTCTGCATTGGCTGTTATCTGTGAGCCCATTGACAATCCGGCGATAGCCCTGTTCTTGCTACCGTGCAAAGTCTGAAAGTTCTTCTCAATGACCGGGATCAAGCGTCCAACGATATTCTGAACGTTTTTACTGTAGTCTCTCTGAGTGTTGCCTTCTCCACCCGGGGTACTGGGAGGAACAATGCCAATACCACCTGGAGTAGTGGGAGCAACAGTGCCAAGAGCTCGAGAGGCACCACTTATAACTCTGTTGCCACTACCGCCCATGCCGAGAGGGGGTGCGAAGCAGGGACCAGCCAGGTCAAAAGATGCAAGCTCATTCCAGTATGTATTAGGCATTACCGCGATCATAGGACTGGCCTTGGCCTGGACAATGAGTTGGTCCATGATGATGCTGGCAATTCCCATGGCAGGCCATGCATCTTCATCTCCGCCACGGCCATGCAACAGGTAAAGGACAGGGCAGGATGCTTCACATCCCTCATATCTTAGAAGTCTATATATAAATGCATGACTAGAGACCTTTATAAATGTTGAGGGTGTCCAGATCGTTGACCTAATTCCGTGCGACATTTGATATGCTTGCATAAACTCTAACATATCACGAGGTACAAGAACGGTATTCATGAATCCTACACCGTAACGTGAGATGTTATAATTGCTAGCATCTATTGTCCTGATACCATCTACTGAAAACGTATAGGTCCAAAGCTCAGATTGATTGTCTCCCGTGGTATCTTTCCATACATTATTGCAGCTTTTGATCATCGCTATACACCGGCCTTCCGGCCAGTTCACATTTACCAGTACTTCATTGGTACGAGAAGCATATAGCCTGAATGTAACAGATACGTCATCAAGCACATCCCAAGGTTTTACCTGTACTTCCCCGCATAATCCACCTTCTGTAAAAGAAAAAATTGTGCCAGATTCCTGTGCATCCAGTACAAATGAAAAAAGCACCAATACTGCAATTGTTTTAATCAATTTCATCACAAGCCTGTTCTGAAATTATATCAATAATATCAGTCTGAGGATGTCCTTAGCATTACTTTTAAATGGTAGGTTCATCCGGCACATAAACACCACTTTCTGTATAGGCTATAGTACTGAAACCCCTGATGAACTTATGCATCCTCACCCGGCCCGGTCCACCGCCACCGCTGATATGAGTGATTTTATAATCATAACAGTTGGGGTCGTTGATGACTGCATTCACAGTTTCAAGTAGGCTGAACATTAAATGGTTTTCAAGGTTGACCATAAAGTGCCCGGGGAAAATGTAATCATACTCATTAATCCGTTCAACAAGTTTTGTCAGGGCTTTGCTGAATGTAGACAGGTTTGCATATTTGCCGCCACCATTGCCACAGCCTGTAACATCACTACAAACATTGTCACCGGCGAAGAGGAAGCGGCCTTTTTTATCAAGGAACATCACATGCTCGTTTGTATGTCCGCCTGTAAAAATCAGCTCAACATCATAATCACCACCCAAGTTGAAGACATACCCGTCAGGAACACCAACAATCTCGTACTTCTTAAATGGCGGTATATCATTCCGGTCAAACTCAAGCCAAAGGGGATTGCCTTTTTCATCAAAGTACTTGTCCCAAATATGTTCATCCTGTTCTTTAAGCTTTGGCAGTAGGGTTTCATAACAGTATACTGTTCCGAACTGGCTGTTCCCGCGTGCATGATCTGAATGACCGTGCGTATTGACAACTACCAGAGGCATATTTTCTGTAATTTCATCTACAAGACCTTTCAGATCACCGAGTCCACAGGCAGTATCGATAACCATCGCCTTTTTCGGACCTATTACAAGCCACATCCATACATCGCCTGCCCCGTCAAGGTTCTGATTGAAAAGGCCATACAGGTTATCGTAAAAACGGTAAACCTCTACGTAGGGATTAACATCATATACTTTCAGGGTCTTATTGCCTTCCCTGAGCATCTTCATGTAAACCCAGCTGATCTGGTTCTGTACTGCACCCCATTTTATTCTTTTTGCCTTTGATGCACCGTTAATAGGCCACATCTGTCCTGTTTTCTGCTCTTGTATACTCATTTCTATATTCCTCCAATCAATATGTTGACTTCAGACCACTTGGTAATGGTAAGCGCTAAAACTCTTTACAAACTTGTAATACCTTGGAGAGCGATCCTGATCGTGGTACTTGGCCTAGGTTTCAATCATGTAATCATAATTTTGCACCGGATTTGCAGGGATATCATCACATGCCTCCAAGATATTGGTTATAAGGTTGTTCTCAACGCTATTTATGAAATGCTGTGAAAAGATGTAATCACATTCATCCATCTGGTCAACCAGCCTATTTATATTGTCACGGAACTGGCACACCTCCACGTACATTTCTGTGTCGTGAATTCTTTTGTTTTGTTGTGTTCTTTCAACTTTCCATGAAAGCTCAGCTGATCTGGTTCTGTGGTACGTCGTAACGGATGTCCTTGATTTCAGCACAGACCTGATTTACCACCTATGACCATGTCTCTTGTCGATGACAGTTCCAGCAATGATGTTGTCAGGAGTCTCGCCACTACCTGAACCTGAGCAGGATGACAGCGGCAAAGTAGTAGATACTCCCGGCCCTGCATCTTCGGTACCTATTATTCTGACTAAGATTCTCCTGTTTGTTTTCATTGTTCTCACAAGCTTTGTCAAGCAATTTATAAGTCAGATCTCAAGGCTGGCAAGATAGATCTGCCCTCATATTATCGGCGGTAAGGTTTTTCTCGCTTCCCTATCAGGGTCATACTGTACTTCACAAATATCATCAAGAAACATCAGCTCCCCCTTTTCACTGGTATATACTGGCCAATGAGGCAATCCACCCCCGTTTGGGTCTCCCGTTTTCATGAATTGAATCAATGACCCAGCCATTTTCTCAGAGAGTGCCCTGGGCCTTGCACCTCCACCGGTATGTGTAATCATAAGATCCGTATTTGCAAACCAGAAACACTGATCAAGAGTATGAAAAGCCATCAGCCTGTTATTAAACAATGGAGGTTGCCAGCCAAACAATGCCATAAATACGGGAGGCGACTGCCTTGACTTGGCGTTAGCAAGTGCCACTGCCCGTTGTCTGAACGTATTCGTGGCTATTGACAGTAGTTCATAGGGCTTTTTGCTGGGGAAAGCCTTTAGATAGGCATCTGCGATTTCACCTGCCTTTTCCCCGTAATTTCTGGTCATCTCCTTTTTCATGCCATCGAGAGTCATCGATTCAAGTGAAGAGTCCTTCCAGGCATTTGAGCTCTCATTGGTAGTTGAGCTGATAATCATCGGCACTTCAGCCATTACCGGTGAGGCTTCAGGAAAAAAGGTCGGGTATTCTATATTCCTGCCGTCAACCTGAGGCTGGAACACTTTCATCGGGGAGAGAGTAGTACCAGTCTCTTTTATATACTTTTCAGCAGCCCGAATGGCGATGTCATAATAGATCCTCCAAGGCATCTCCTGAAGTTTGTCTATCTGCGAAGGCTGTAATCCGGCTTCCTTCAAGATATAATAACCGACTTTGCGAGTCATCTCCTTGTCTCTCAGCTCAAAATCAGCCGCACTGAGAGATACAACCTTGCAAAAGAGTCCTTTTGCAGGGGTCATAGCTGCAGTGGTCACAACCTTACCTCCGCCACCAGACTGACCCATGATAGTAACATTTGCCGGATCACCTCCAAAGTTTGATATATTATCACGTATCCATTCAAGAGCTGCCACCAGGTCTAGGGCCCCGGAATTCCCCGAATCTGCATATTTTTCTCCCCCCACAGCAGAAAAGTCAGAGAATCCCATGGGCCCGAGCCTGTGGTTTATCGAACAGAAGACGATATCACCTAACCTGGCAAGGTTCTCACCAATAACCCCGTCATGCTCATGACTGATGCCATAATGCCAGGCGCCTCTGTTATGGTCTAGAAAAACTGGACAGGAATTTACTAACTTTAAAATTTCTGTCACATGAAAAAGTCAAGAAGAACATTTACAGCTGATTTCAAAGCCAGAGTTGCCATAGAGGCAATCAAAGAGATCAAGACCATATCTGAACCTGCTCAGATCTACCAGCTTCATCCGAACCTGATAACCCACTGGAAGAAAGAGTTTCTGGCCAACGCCGGGAAAGTTTTCGATGCCGGGAAGGATGATTCCTCCGAGGTGAAGAAGCTTAAAAAAGAGAACGAGGAACTGGTCCATCAGATCGGACAGTTATCAGTAGATATTAACTGGTTAAAAAAAAAGGTTCTGTGATGCCGCTGGATACACGTAGAAAGATGATCGACCGGCAAGAAAGCCCTATAAGTATATGTCATCAATGTAAACTTCTTGGTGTAGCCAGGAGCTCGCTCTACTATACGCCGTCAAAAGCCAGTAACAAGGACCTACAGTTAATGGAGATGCTTGATAAGCTGTATCTTGAGGATCCTACAAGAGGAACGAGAAGGATGTCGCATGAGTTGCAGAAAAAAGGTCATAAGGTCGGCCGTTGCCATGTACGTTCTCTTATGCAGATCATGCGCTTAAAGACGGTCTATTGCCGGCCGCGCACTACCATCATTGATCCTTCCAGGTATAAATATCCCTGTTTGCTTCGTAATCTGGAAATCCACAAGCCCAACCATGTATGGTCTCCGGATATCTCTAACATTCCTATGGACCGGGGTTACATGTATCTTCTGGCCATTATGGATGTATATAGCAGATGCATCCCGGGTTGGAGTTTGTCTGACACTATGGAAGCTGAATGGGTTGTTAATACTTTGAGAATGACAGTAAACAAATACGGGCGTCCTGAGATCATAAACCCGGATCAGGGTAGCCAGTTTACCTCGGATGAATATGTCGATTATGTAAAAAGCCTTGAAACCGTCCGTATATCTATGGATGGAAAAGGTCGAGCCATTGATAACGTCTACGTCGAGCGTTTCTTCAGAACGATTAAATACGAGAAAATATATCTTGAGAGGCCAGAGACGGGGAATGAACTATACCATATCTGTTCACAGTTTATTCAGTATTACAATGAAAGGCGCGATCATTCTTCAATTGGGAACAACCCACCATTCATTGTATATCAGAGAGCTGCATGATTTATTAACAAAAAACCGAGTTATGAGTCTCCCCCAAACCCCCTCTTTTCAACATAACCAATTATCTTTGATAAAAAAATTGTCCAGATATACTAGACCATCACATAAAATTGTCTGCAGTATTTTTACTTTATATGTAATATTATAGTTTGTATTTTAACATATTTGGTTTAACTTTGTAATTCATTTTTACATTGAAGGTTTTAATTGAATATAAGGATTTAATTAACCTTTACACAAAAGGCAAGGCACCAAAGCTGAAGTTACCGAATGATGTGGTTGACAAGTTCTTTGCCGCTATTCAGAAGATTGAGGCAGCTGTAGATATACACGATTTATGGAAGAGTCCGAGCCTCAGGTTTAAAAAAATGAAAGGGTATGCTAACAGATACTCCTTAAGACTAACAAGTAAATACAGACTGGAGACAGAGATTAAATGGCTTGATAAATCGCAAATAACAGGCGAGTTCCTGATCAGGGCCATCTCAGTACATTATGGAGACTAACACCTTGCCCCATGGTTGATACAACACAAATAAGAGCAGCAAGAAAGTTCGGCCCCGGTTATTTCATCCGGGAAGAAATGGAGCTTAGAGAGTGGACTCAGGGGGATCTTGCCGATGTGATGGGCATTACTCCAAAGCACCTGAATACCATTCTCCGGGAGAAACAACCCCTGACAATTGAAATCGCCAGATTGCTCGGAGAAGTATTTAATACATCGGCCCAGTATTGGATAAACATTGATACTGCATATCGCTTATGGAAGGAGGAGGGAAAGACTGAAAAAGAGGTGGCGGCAGACATTAAAGGAATGATCTTCGAACGAATGCCGATCAATGATATGATAAAGAAGGGATGGCTTCTCCCCTATGAACAATTAGATGAACTGAAAGAGCAAGTGATGGAGTTTTGGGGCATGAAATCTCTTGATTTTTCGCATCTCGACACCAACCTTCTTCCTTGTCTTACAAGAAAATCAGAGGCATATAATCAGTACAATGCTTCATATGCATTAACCTGGTATAGGAAAGCTCGCTTAGTGGCTGAGACAAAGAGACCCAGACATTATAATCCACAAAAGCTGAAGGCTCTTTATGAGAACCTGCATTCCTTTACTGTCTCAGACGGGGGTATAAATAAATTCCTCAATGAGCTTAACGATGCGGGTGTGATCTTTTTTGTCCTGCCACATTTGAGTAAGACATATCTTGATGGGGCAGCCTTCTTTTCAGGAAGTAACCCGGTTATTGTATATACTGGCCGTTACAAGCGTATTGACAATTTCTGGTTCACGGTTGCGCATGAAATAGCACACATTATTAAGCATATAAATGACAAGACACCATTTATACTTGACAACTTCAGCAACAAAGAAAGAAGCAGGATTGAAGATGAAGCAAATGAGCTTGCTGCCAGAATGTTGAAACATCTAGAGATTACTGCATTCCTTGAACCTTATCTTTCTTATCTGACCACATCCAGAGTCGAGGAGTGTGCTGATAAATATGAAATCCATCCGTCAGTTATTATTGGTAAGCTGGCTCATGATGGAAAGATTTCCTATGCGAACCAGCCACTTTATAATGAGAACGTACTTGAACTAATCAGCAACGACTTCAAGGTTGTTTGAATCTATAGTTGAATAGCCTTAACACTAGTTATTTGATAGAACCCGTAAGCACATGTAATTCCATATCAATATGGCACGCATAAGGCACTAAGGAACTGAATTAGTATTCATGAAATGATTGAGAATAACAAAATACCAGCCCATTGGGAGGTAAAAAGCATATCGGAAGTTTGCGAAATACTGGATGCATTAAGAAGACCCGTAAATTCAATACGTTCATATCTTTCCGCCTTTAATGAGCGTCAAAGAAAAACGTGACAAACAATGAGCAGAGGATTCATAAAGGAAGGAGATCAGGAAGAGGTTCCAATGGTGCCACGGAGGGCCTATCTGCCGGAGGGTGTGCCAAACTTTGTCACCCCTGCCGGACTGGAACAGCTCCTGGCCGAGAGAGAAGCTCTTGTCGCAGAAAAAGAAGCAGTGACCATCACCCATGAAAATGAAAAACGAATTGCCCTGAATTTTATCAATGCAAAACTCCAGCTACTGAATAGCAGGATTAACGATGCCAGGGTGGTGGAACAAAAAGAGCAACCTGGTGATGCGATTACATTCGGGGCTTCAGTAACACTGAAGAATGTTAAGTCGGGCATGACCCGGACTTTCCAGATAGTGGGTGTCGACGAGGCAGATATCGCAAAGGGTAAAATATCATTCGTCTCACCACTTGCCAAAGCCCTTATTAACAGAAAAACAGGAGAAAGAATTAACCTGAAAAGTGACGGCGAGGTTATCGTTTTTGAAATCCTTGAAATCGCCTGGCTGTAGGTCGCAACTTATTTTGCCGGGAAGGATTATGATGCAAAATACGGGCAGGCTGATTTCCCGGCTTCAGGTTGCAGACGGTTTTGCTGATAAGAGTTATTATGCTGTATGAAGGCCGACTGACCTGCAAAAATTTGTCATGAGAAAGTGCTATATTGTGTACAGGCAAAATGATTAAAACTGAGGCTAACCACCGGTCTTGAATGATTAGTACGAAATCAGAATTAATCATCAGAGGATGAATAAATGACAACCTTGAAAAAAAAATCAGCGTTCATTCCAACCTTTCCGGTGGTTTCTCGTCTTATTCTATAAGGTAACACTTGAGCGAGGCAAGAATTATGAAAAGAATTGATACAAGTATTGCAGTACTTCTTATTTCAATTTCTGTTTTATTGTCAGGCTGTAAGGAAGACTATACCCTCCCTGTTGATTTCAGACTGGGCTTTTCCATTGATAAAAAACCTGTTGTCAATGGTTCACTGACCATAGAATCAATCAGTCTGAGATTAAACTCCATTAATATTCAGGGATACAGGGAAATAGGTGAGGACGTTTTTTTCAAGAGAACCTTTAACCCTCCTGAAGTCTTTGTTGTAAGTCCAAATTCATCAGGTGAAACCATAAAATTTGATATCCCTCAGGGTGTTTACAATCCGATTTTTTTCACATTGGTTTTTCAGCCTGATGCAAATGAAGCCCAACTCCTCGATGACATTGAAGAATGGCTGGAGAAACTTAATGATGATGACGACGACGACGATGATGATGACGATGATGACGATGACCTTGATGAACTGCAGGAAGATCTGGGAGAGATTATTGATGATTACCTTGATAAAGTGAAACCCTGTATCCTGGTTAAAGGCAGGTTTTCCAGCAATATGACCGTTAAGCATGTAATCCTTGCCATCAATGATCCATTATCCTTTCAGATTCAATCACTTGACAGGAACAATGACCGGGAAGTGATACTTGAAAAGGGTATAGTCAATACCGGCAATCTCAAATTTGACCCGTCATACTGGTTTTCAGTTATTACACCTGAAATGCTCAATAATACATTCATAGGCGTGAATGACAATAAAAAGTATATTTTTTTAAGCAAATACATTAACAGCAATATCTACAACGCGGTTTTCAACAGGATGGAGGAATCAACTTCGCTGACAATTAATGAATAGGGTGCAGGGCTTATGAATGGAATATCACGGGAAGACGATTTAATGCTGCTCAGAGGTTGCCTGCAGAATGACAGAAAGGTACAGGAACAATTATACCGGAAGTATTTTAAAACGATGTATCAGATTTGCATTTCATACAGTGGCGACCGGGTTGAAGCGAAGGATATTCTGCAGGATGCATTTGTCAAGGTATTTACAAGCCTCGAAAAGTTTGATGCAAAAGGTTCACTTGAAGGATGGGTAAGACGAATTGTCACCAACACGGCAATTGACCATCTCAGAAAAAAGAGAAGAGTTGTGTTCACTGATGGCTTCACCGAAGAACCGGAAGATGAAGAAAGAAGCAGCAGTTTTTTCCGGGAATTATCAACAGATACTATTCTCCGCTTCATCAGACAACTTCCTGACGGGGCAAGAATAGTGTTTAACCTGTTTGCCGTTGATGATCTGTCTCACAAGGAGATTGCAGAAAAACTGCAAATATCAGTAGGCACATCAAAGTCTCAGTATAACAGAGCCAGGAACCTTCTGAAAAAGTGGCTTTGCGAATATGAACAGAGTAACCAATGAGTAAAAGCAAGTTCGATAAGGAATATTTGAAATGGCTTCAACAACTTGATGTTGAAGACGATAACTCTATATGGGAGAATATAGAGGACGAACTTGATTTTATTGAAACATGGAGTCATATTTCTTCTGAATTGGATAAAGCCAAACCTGCAACACGCCGGATAGCAATAAAGCCATACAGAAGATATATTGCCGCTGCTGCCGCGATACTGCTGCTGATCATTACTTCCGTTTATTTTCTCAGAGAATATATTAATCCACATTCCGGACCTGATCCGTTATTAACTGAAGGAATCAATAAGGAAAAAGAAACATATACCGAATCTGATATTAACCAGGAGGCGCATCCTCTGGACTCGATACAAAAAACAGCCGTAGTGCCCGTGCCCGCAACAAGGTTTGCCGGAACTGCAGCCGGCAGAGCCGGGAAAGTGAAACCTCTGCCTTCGTCTGACAGGAAAGAAAACTATGATATTGTTGACAGAAAAGAAGAGTACCTTATTGCAGGTATCAATTATCAGCAATCAGGATTACCTGATCTTTATGTAAACCATGCAGGTGAATTAGCTCCCCTGGACATCAGTACTGATCCAGGTGTTGTAAAATCAGATAAAAGATCCGGACCTGTGATACGCATTTCAGATGTAGGCGCCTCATACAGTTACAAAAACACCTGGTTGCTTAATTATGAAACTAAAAATGGCCTCAATCCCACTAAACTGGGCAATACTCTTTTAACCTTCCATCAGGATATGGGAGTCTTTTCCACTATTGCTTTCAATGACCGCCCATTAATTGGTCTGGAGTTTTACTGGCGATCAGAAACAGGACAGAACTATCAGCAATATATCAATGCAAGCTATGTTGACAGGAGTATCAGGCTGAATTATTTCAAACTCCAGGCCTATTATATCTGGGACCACCGCAATATACCGGGGCAGACAATAGCAGGGGCTTATGTTGGAAAGCTGAAGATGGCTGAAGATGTCCAGGGAATGGTTACTATCAATGTCGAAGATAAATTCCGCAATTCCCGCTTTGGCTTACTGCTTGGTTATCAGTTTAATATCCCGTTAAAAAACAAGATATTCATCAGCCCGGGCTTAAGGGTTACATATGATCCCACCAATGCTTACGAAAGAAACAGCGCAGATTCCAATCCTTTTAAAAAGACCAGTCAACTTGCTGCCTGCATAAACATCGGCGTCTCTTACAAGTTTGCCCGATAAAATTCATTACCCCATTCCAACCTTTTAAAATCCTTTCGTCTTATAAGCAGAGACGTGAGATTAAAACCATTTTTAACTTAATTAAAACTGATTATGAGAACTATTAAGATTTTAAGTATTCTGGCAGCACTAGCACTATTAATGGTTTCCTGCGAGACTATGGATGACGCCAGAAGTGCCAGGTTAATTATTAAAGCCACTGATTCGCCTTTGAAGTCTGCTTCAGCAGATGCCTCAACTTCAAGTTCTTCAATTACCCTTGAAGCCTTTCTTATGAATATTAAGGATATAGAAATAGAACTTGATGACGACTATAGGGGTCCTTATGCGGGAGATGACAACGGTTACACTGATGATGATGATGACATCGAAATTCCCGGCCCATACCTTATTGATTTTCTGTCAAATGAAGTGCTGAACGGCAAGGTGATTGACGACTTTGAATTGCCAAATGTAGTCTGTGAAGAGATTGAATTCCATATTGCTCCTTATCGGTTGAAGAAGAATGATAAGATGCTGAACCGCTCAGTCTATGTGGAATTCACAATGAATGACAAGACTTACCATTTATGGACCAACAAGGTTGCAGAGATTGAAATAGAATTCGATGACGACGATGATGAATTGATGCTCTCAGACCATAACGTCAGTCTGCTGGTAGACCTCAGCCTGAAACAAGTCAGAACAAACCTGGCAGCTTTGCCGCTTCATACTGCAGTTGATGGCAACAATAATGGCATCATTGAAATAGGACACGATGATGACGATGGAAACAATCAACTCGCAGAGTCAGTTCTTAATATATTCAAGGGATGCTTTGATGTGGATATGGATGATGACGACGATGATGATGACGATGATGACGATGACGACGACGACGATGATGACGATGATGATGACGATTAATCACTTTGAATACCAGAATACCAGGAACTAATACATTAAAGGCAAGAACCAAATTGCAACAAATGGGGGGGGCAGGACCATCATGGACTGCCCCTTTTGTTTTAATCAGCCACCACTGATCATCATGCCAGAGTCACTTCTCAGATAACACTGATTACTGTCTCCGGCTTGAGTCTCTATTGAATAGAATGTAGCTTTATGTATTAACATGTCGGACAGCACTAGCTAATAAACATAAAATCAATTAATTAGAGCTGCATTTAAAAGACAGGAGATCGATCCTGATAATCATGCAGTTAAGAAGATTAATTAAAAATATACCAAACTGCCGTGTATGTTACTTCCCTTGATGCTGGTAGATTATATTACCGGTATTGTCAACAAATGTTGTAATCAGAACTGTATCACTTATGCTGCACAATGCAAAACCTGTTGCTGAACTCGTAAAAACTGCTCCTTCTAACGGGACTACTTTGCGGGATTGTGACGCTGAACTAATCACGAAATAATCAATTGAAGACCCGGAAGTGTTAATGTGCTGGAAGTTATGGATATGTCCGCTATAATACACATCTACCCTGTGCTTCTCCAGAATTGGTAGTAACCGTCTCTGAAGATCAGTTCTTTCCGACTCATCTTTTGTTGTTCCTGCATAGATTGGATGATGCCCCATCACAATTTTCCACTTTTCCCTGGAATTTCCCAAAGTGCTGTCTATCCAACTCAGCTGATCTTCAACAGACTGCTTAAGGGCATCAGGGTGTTCGTCGTTATACCTGAACAGATCAACCATAGGCGTAGTATCAATGAAAAGCAGGAGTACATCAGTACTGTCAGTTACATCAAATACTTTTGAATAGTACCGTCCGGGCATTTGCCACCGGCGACTTACCCCGGAATATGCTATGACAGCATCGGTATTCCCCTGATATTCATGATTTCCCAGAACGGGAAACCATGGAATCATCAATTCAGGATGTTTATAAACCAATTCATAGTTTGTAAGCCAAAGAGGATCATTTACAGATTGAATACCCATATAATGATGCACATCGCCCAATGCAGCCACAAACTCAGCACCCGCGATGTTTGCTGCTTCACCCATCATTTCTGCAACAATCTGCTGGTCATAATATCCGTTGCGCCCCAGGTCACATGCAATAATGAAAGTGTAATAATCATCAAGTATCGACAACTGATGATCTGATGCCGGTGAATCATGACCTCCTGAAATAAAATCAGTCTTTCTGATTTCACCATTTCTTAAAGTACTGTTCTGACATCCGCTCCATAGCAATACAAGGAGCAGAACAACCATTCTGAAAAACGGAGCCATAGCTTCTGGTTTGATTCGGTTCATTATTTACAGGTACAATCTTTTAAAAGGTCGAAATATTTTCACTAACAGACACATAATCAATTAATCAGAGCCTCCAGATTGAGACAGATGATCAGTCCTGATTATCAGGCAGTTATGATCAACCATTTGAGAAATATTCCGAACAATTGTTATTTGTTTCGTGGAATAATACCTAGTATATGCTGATCGGCAAATACCGGTCAGCATTTATTACAGGGGAAGCTCCTTCTTGCTAATTGCAGTCATACCTTAAACCGAGGGTACCGGCAATATCTTTCCACGATATTGCTGTTATGCTGCCATCATTGTGCACCGGATAAAAGGCACCGTACCGGAAGTCGCCGAATGCTTTTTGGGTAATTGCCGTACCATCGGTGTTGCGGGTAATCTCACCGCTAAAACCGCCAATATATTCCAGTGTTTTGCGATCAAACACCTGAAAGGTATTGTTTATCTTACCCTGATCAACAATGAGATAATATCCCGAACTGTCAGCTTCACATTCCCATAAGACAATACCTTCGGGTTCATAGAAGAAATAGTTGCGAGGGATGATTTGTCCGGCAAACCGTCCGCCAGTATCATAAATCTTTATATTACACTGATCTTCATGTTCGTCGGCTATCAGCAACCTGTTATAAACCCTGTCAAGAAGGATGGATTCTACCTTATACAGAACACCTTCACCTGAAGTATCGCCAAAAGCTCTGACATGCTCTGCGGCTACCTGATCATTTTCCACCGTAAAAACAAAGTGATGTATTCTCCTGCCAAGACTGTCAGCCGGTGGTGTTTCTTCCTCCGCTGTTTTATAGTTATCGGTAACATAAAGATGGTATTTGCCTTCAAACCGGTCAATGGTGATGCCGTAGG
>ERZ1026805.891-NODE-891-length-17973-cov-7.613350_pt1 | contig 17973 bp, 8 predicted proteins | sample MGYA00520883_ERZ1026805 | MGnify/ENA primary metagenome ERZ1026805 (study PRJEB33270, sample SAMEA104284476) | anaerobic digester metagenome | biome: Anaerobic digester microbiome; feature: mesophilic sludge digester; material: Anaerobic digester biomass | place... | reverse complement strand
CCACCAACACATCCGCACCCCCATTCGGCATAATCACGGATTCGGCATAATGCGGTTTATGCCGAATGCGGCATAAGCCGCACAGCGGCGCCGCGTTCGTCTGGGTGGTTGCGCCGCCCCGGCCGTGCTCGTGGAGGTGGTCGATCTCGCAACGGCTGGCCGGTGCGTGACAGCCGGGCCAGATGCAGTGGGTATGGACGGCCGTGGCGGCCAGGCGGGCCGATCCGGTGAATCGTCGTGCCCGGCCGAGGTCGATGACGACGTCGGCTGCGTTGGTGATCACCCTGCGGACCTTGTGGAGCAGGCTGTTGGCGGCGGCTTCTGTGGGGTCGACGTCGTGGCCGTCCTCGTTGCGGCACATGAACGTGTCGGGGTCGAACCGGGGCGGCCGATCGTGATCGATCGCTGCGAGCATTTCCTCGTAGGCCTGGGCGGACCAGTGGATGTTGTGAACCCAGCCGACAGGCACAGCGGAGCCGTCAGCGGTCGCAGCATCCCGGAACACCTGCACCAACGCGTCAGCACGGCGTTGGGCATCGGTCCGATCCAAATCCTCTTTGCACAGCCCCTCGCCGAACAGGCCATCGGGACCCAGCCGTGCCTTGGCATCGGCCCAGTCAGCCTCGAACTCGGCGGCGATGTATCGGTCGAGGATCTCCCACAACTCCGCACCCTGCCCAGCCCCAAAGAACCCGGACAGTTCCCACGACAGGTCGAAGGGGTTCTGCACCAAGCGGACATCCCGCTTCTTGTGGTTACGTTCGTTTGGTGGCTCGGAACCGTCCTCGTCGACCAGGCGGGCCCACCGGTGCACCTTGCGCCCAAACGCCTTCGCATCCATCGTCTGGGCATCCGCCAGGAACTCCTCGTCGCGTTGGCACAACGCCGCCGCCACCCGAGGGTTGGCATCCACCCGGCCCAACGCTCTGACCGCACACGTCGACACCTCACCCGCCTGCCACGCCGCTGTCACCTTCGGAGCGTCCTTGGCCAGCCGGGCCGTCTTCGCCCGGACCGACGCCTCAGCCTCGGTCAACCGGGCCACGTGGCGGACCATGATCTTGGCCGACCCATGCCCGTCGGCTGTGTGCAACACTCGCCGTTGAATCGCCCCCATCAGTACCGACTGGGCCGCATCAACGCGACGACCCAGCCGATCGAGCTCCTCGATCCATACCACCGCATCTCGCGAATCCGCAGGGTCGAATCCAGCCTCAAACAACTCGTCCATCGCCAACTCCGCCTGAGCCAACGCCGCCCCCGCAGCAACATCGGCCACCGCCGACTTCGCAGCGGACCAGGCAGCCAACTCATCGGTGGCCAACCGCAATCGCAGCGCCGCCAGAGCGCCACCGTCACCTGAACCGTTTCCGCCGCCCGGACCGCTGCCGGTCGACTCGAAATCTGTGATCGAAGCCATGGGTCCAGTCTGACGAACGGGTGTGACAACGAAGCCGAATCCGGGCGAGAATTTGTGTGAATCAATGGCTCAACCTGCGATGATGAGGGGCTCCGCAGACCCGGGCAAAGGTCGACCCGCTCGCGTCGTATTCCCGGAGTCTTGTGAGGGTGCCCCGGTCCGTCTCGGCTGGTGGGGGAGCACTGCGGCGCTGCTATGATGACCCGCTTGCACCGGGTGAAATCCGGGGCCACGTCGGAGTGGCGGAATTGGCAGACGCGCTAGGTTGAGGGCCTAGTGCCCTTATAGGGCGTGGGGGTTCAAGTCCCCCCTCCGACACTGAAAAACCCCTACGGCGGCAAGGGGTCTGAGGCAGACAAGCTGGGATTTGTCATCACTTTGTCATCACCTTGCTCCCTAGGCGGGGCTCTGCTCATTTCGAAGATCTCGCAGGGTGGATGGATTCCCGAACAGCCAACTACGAGGTCCGGCCCAGGTGCCAACGTCAGCGCTAGATACATCGAAGGTCAACCTTCGACGAGCGACCTACTTCCTTGACATTCATAGAGACGCCTCCACCGGGCCTGGGGCACCGAACAAGAAGCTTCGAGAGTTGCCCCGCAGCGCCGTCGTTTTCGCAGTTGGAGCGCTAGACGCGTACCTCTCGGAGGTCGCCGCCGAGGTGATGGTTAGCCAGTTTGGGAATGGAACCACGACCCAAGAGTCTCGAAAGATGCTTGCCAGCATTCAGAAAGAGCTGCCGACCCTGGCGATCGAGCTAGCCATGGCTGAGCCCGGTCTCGATCGCGCTGAACACATCCGTAAGCAGATCGTCGAGCACTTCTATGACAAAGTGAGCAATCACGGCGCCAGCGCAGTTGCGACCACCGTTATCAGGATGGGCGCGAAACCTGGTCCCGTTTGGTCGACCGTGGAGAAAGCCGGTCACGCTGACCCCCAGGCGCGACTTGAGTCAATGACTCGCCGACGACACGCGATTGTGCATCGCGGCAAGGCCGTACGCACAACGCGGCAACTAGCGCATCGGTGTGTCTTGCTCGCCGGGGCGATTTGCGACTCTGTCGACGAGATTGCCGTCGATGCTATGAAAACTGCCGCTAGCCCCTGAGTATTGGAAGCCAATTGACCCCTCCAGGCGCCTGGGTGCTAGAAGCCGTATTTCTCCTTTCGGAGCTTGAATGCTTCCTCGCCGCCTTCCATCACTTGAGTAACAGCCGAGCGGACGTCTTCAACGTCGATGGCACCTTGATGACCGACAAATCCGCCGGACTGATCGCCCTGTTGCCGGTTCTCGCAGACGATTACCAATTCGGCGTCGCCGTTCACCACCAGATTGGCATTGTGACTCGAGAAGATCAGTTGGCGACGCGCCTTTGAGGACCAAAGGCGCCTTACGACGTCAAGGACCACCTGACTATCCAGGTCGTCCTCCGGCTGGTCGACAATGAGAGGGGGCCCGGCCTGGGCAAGCAGGACCCTCAACAATGCTGTTGCCTGCTGGCCAGCCGATGCGTCTGAAAAGTCGATGTAATCCGACTCCTTTACCCTGTACTTGAACCTGGGATGATCAAGAACGGGCGTCAGCGCCAGGTCGAGCCATCCATCCGACGTGAGCTGGTGCCGGGACTTGTCTTGATCGGCGACTGGAAAGCCAAGGCGGCTCATAACCGGTGTGTTGGAAGACTTCACGGGAGTCTCAGACCCAAGCTGGAGAAGCGCCTCCAGCTCGTCCAGAACGGTATTCCAAGTCGCTAGTGGGTCATCCTCAGCCCGAATTGCGTCGAAGAGTGCCTCGACGCGAGCCGACCGCACTCCTGATCCGGCAATCCCCGCCCGAAGCCGTTCCGCATGCTTCGACAGTCCCACGCCTTGCTGCAGCTCGGCGTGGATGAGCCCGTCAGACAACCCGTCCAGCGTGAGACACTCATGAGCAACGGTTGCCGATCGCGCTTTGGCGAGTTCACCAACCTGAGCCCTCAGTTCATGGTGGCTCGTCTCAGGATCACCGAGGCCTGACCGCTCAAGCGTCTGCCGGGTTCGTAGGTCCTTTACTTCTGTCACTCGCCCTTCGACCACGGCCAACTCTGCGAGCTTCGCTTCATGCGCGGTAGACGTCGCCTTTACGGTCTCATACGCCGCCCCAAAGTCGCCGTGGATTTCGTTCAGGCGCGCTTCGGCAAGGGCAACGGGCGATCCCACGTCAGAAGCGGCCCGCAGCTCCGTCTGCGCCGCCTCTACCCGATCCACCACCGTTTGGATCGTCGCGCCGACAATGGTGACCAACTCCTCGATCGGTTCGGCCAGTTTGGATGGCTGGCTTGCGGAACCGTCGGCTTCGCCCACGTTAAGGGCATCGAGAGCTGATCGAGCGTCGACCAGAGCGCTGGAGGCTTGAGTCAAACTCTCCCTTGCCGACCGTTGTATGTCTCTCGCTGCGTCGTAGCGGGGCTTGTCAGCAAGAATCACTCGGTCTTCTTCCGACATGCCGCCAAGCGACTGGCGGATATTCTCCGCCTGGTCCTCGAGCGAACCGACGTCAAGCGTCGAACGTTGGATGGCTAGATCTAGCACGCGAACGCGTTGTAGAGTCGCGTAGTTCTCCCTCAGACGTCCGGCAGCCTCGGCAATCTGGCGGTCAAATTCATCGAGGTCGGGCTGGATCGGCGCAGTGATGAATCGGGTGAGTTCATCGACTCGCACTGCGACCGAACTCAGCTGCTTCTGGCTGTAGGCGTGGATGGGAAGCAGCGCCCTGACGTCTTCCTCGCGCGCTGGCACAAAGTCGGCACCTCCGATCTTGAGACGAATGTTCCCAGTGTCAGCCTGCCGCCGGACAACATGCGGGATTCCGTTGATGACGAAGTGCACCTCCACTTGTGCGTCGAGGGGAAATAGGGTCGCCTCGATGAGGCGCCTCTGGCGCGCGCCAATGCTGCCAGCCTCAGAGCTGGTCTGATCGTGGTCAGCGGGTTGATCGCAGAGCCCCCACCTCAGGTAGCTGAGGATCGTCGACTTGCCCGTTCCTCGTCCACCAATGACTGCGTTGTATTGCTGGTTAAAGTCGATGGTGAGCGGACCGAGAAACTTGGAGTTCGACACGACCATTTTGGAAACGACAGCGTTTGGGAGCTGGGGTTCAACTTGGGATATGCGCGACTCGTTCGCCAGGCACGCCTGGCGCAACGCCTCAGCCGTAGGAGCGGTCCACTTGACCCAGGTGGAATGCCGCCCAAGATCCGCAAAGGTTGCAGCACGGGAGTCTGATGTTTGAAACAGAGCCAGACGCTTGTTCCCGTAATTCTCGTCTTCTCCCGCGAACTTGGACTTATTGCCCGTACCGATCTTCTCGAAACTACCGTCGAGATACCCGCCGACGCAGGGCATCTCGCGGTATGCAACCTTCATACCCGATCGCATCATGGTCTTGTAACCCTTGTCAGTTACGTTCGGCAGAACGATGTATTTGCCTTTCAGCCAAGGGCGCTTGTCCATTTCGTCGTGCAGGTCAAGTAGGCTTCTTATGTGATCGATCGATTCAACTTGTGGAATTTGGTCGATGGAGGCGTCTACGGGCTCTACCGATAAGGCCAACAACACGTTGGCAAGTCGATCCTCGGGGAAATTTGCGTCAAGGATCAGGATGGCCTGCATCGTTGGCGAACCGAAGGTGAGTTCTAAACCTGGAAAAACAACCAGTTTCTCGTGGTCCGCATAGCTGGTTCCGTCAGGGCGTGTCTCCTCCTCAGCTGCCTGCCGTAGAAATGGAAAGTACGCGAAGTCGTGGTGGTCCGTTATTGCAACAGCATTCAAATCAATGGATCGACAATGCTCTACGAAGGATGCGGCATAGGCCCTCCGGTCGTCCGGGCTTGCGCTGGAGTCACCTTTCCATTGGGTATCCCGTGGCGTGTGCACCTGGAAGTCGCATCGATAGAAATGAGCCCCCTTGTCATCCTGGAGTCCGATTGTCATGTCTGGCCCTTCTGCTCACGGCTGCGAACGCGAACGCAGTCTAGTGCGAACGAAGCGTGCGCCAGCGACGATAGTGAGCAATATTCACGATCATAAAGCCGGCCTGGAGAAGCCATCAGTCGGAAGACAGCCGAATCATGCCTTGCCGAAGATCTGGCTGGCGACCCGATCTGCAGCGTCAGACTGCATCGGTGGCGTGACGTGGGTGTAGATCTCCCTCGTGATGTGGGTGGAGGAGTGATTGAGTCGATCGCTGACGATCTTGATGTCGATGCCCTCTTGGAGCGCCAGGGTCGCCCAAGTGTGGCGGAGCCCGTGCAACACGAGGCGCGGGAGCGGTGAGTCAGGAGTGGCCCGGTTGAATTGCTCCTGTTTGCGTTGGAACTCACGGCTGAATCGCTCGGGGTGGAACGGGCTCCCGTCTGCCATCGCGAACACCAGACCGTGACCTGCGTAGCCGGAGCCGCCAAGTAGACGTTCGGCGTTTTGAGATGCCTTCCAAGACTGGAGCACGGAGACGGTGCCGGGGTCCAGGCGCACGACGTGAGCACGTTTGGTCTTCGGCAGGTCCTTGAAGACGACCTCATGGTCGAGGGTGACGACCTGGTGGCCGATGATGGCCGTTTGGGCCTCGAGATCTACGTCTGACCAGCGCAATCCGAGCGCCTCGCCCCGCCGACAGCCCGATGTGGCGAGAAACAGCCATGCCGGGAGGTACCTCGACCCAGCGACGAACTCGAAGAACTGGCGGACCTGCGGCCCGGTCCAAGTCGATGTGCGCTTGGCTTGGGTGGCCGAGGAGGGAGGCGGTGTTGCAGAGTCGGCGATGTTCCGGCCGACCTTGTTCCACCGAACAGCATCACGGAGGGCTGCCCGGATGATGGTGTGGATGTACCGCACCGTCCTGGGCGAGAGCCCATCCTCAGGCGAGGCCTTGGCCACGTCTTGGGCATCACGTCGGAGCATTGCCGCAACTGCGTGGCGGGAAACGTCGTCGATATTGAACGAGGGCTCCGAGTTGAGCATGTCGGCGATCTGCTGGCTGGTCCTGCCATTCGCCCGAGCCTCATGGGCGGCTTCAACCGCCTCGTCGCTGAATCGCCGACGGCCTGTAGCCGGAACCACCCGCCCCGAGTCGAGCAAGCTGCGGTAGAGCTGGTTGAGGTGCATGGGCGTGAGCCCGGTGAGGCGAACTGCCCCGATGTTGGGGACCACGTGAAGGCGGAGATTTCGCTCGTACGAGCGGAAGGTGGACTCCTCCAGCGTGGGCGGGCGCTTGGTCGGCAGCCACTCGTCGACGAGAAACGAAGCGAATGTCTGCCGCTCGTCGGCCACGTAGGAGCCGTCGAGCAACGCAGCATTGGCCCGGGTCTGGGCCGCCAGCGCCTCCTTCTGGGTGGCGAAGCCACCCTGGGAATACTGCTTCCGAGTCCCATCGGGCCCCATCCCATAGACGTAGTACGTGTAGGTGCCGCCCCTCTTGCGGATGTTGCTTCTAGCTGTCTTCTTCGAGGTCATGCCGCCGTGCCTCCTCAAGATGGCCAGCGAGTTCGACGTCCAGGAACCGTTCCGGCGGGTAGTTCTCGATTGTCTCCACGGCCAAGCGAAGGGCCTCAAGTACCTCGATGGTGCTGCCAGCGCCGCTGCTGAGCGCTGGAGCGCCTCGGAGCCTGGAGGTCATGAATCGATACAGCGCGGCAGCGAGAAGGGTCGAACGAGTGATCTCCCGGGGTCCGCCAGCTGCAATGCGTCGAACTGGGTCGCCTTTGACTTCGTCGCCTGTTGGAATCGCCACCTCTTTGCCCAGAAACTCCAACCCCAGTTCATTGGCGAGCAGGTCCTGTAGCTCTGCGTTGCCCACGAGCATGAACCGGACAACATCCCAAGTTGCTCCTGGAACCCCCGGCACATCAGGCGGCAGCTCCGGTTCCCTAGGCGGCGTGAGGAAGTAGGGAACCGGCAAGTCGAACGTTAGGGCGAGCGCGAGCATCTCGTTGGCGGTGAAGAGCCGCGGCCGTCCGCCAGCCGAGCCTCCCTCAGCAGCTGAAACCGCTGTGACACTCCAGGTCGAACGCGTAAATCGAGTCATGCGTTCGGCCACCCACGGTTGGGTCTCCCCTCGTAGTTGGCGAGCTGTGACCATCCGGTGAGCGACGACATCGCTCATATCCCAATGGCCTTCGATTCGCTCTCGGCGGCTTCTCGCCATGGTGTCTCAATTCAGTAACGCCGACTGCGTCTAATCGCCACGGCTGGGGGCTACGGTTCGCTACCGAGATTATCCACAACGACCCAGAGGAGTCCAGAGTGACCACCACCGAACCACCGGGAACGAAGCAGTATCCGCCGTACCTGACAGTCCCGCAGGTCCAAGAACTCACGCAGCTGAGCAGGGGACAGGTGTACCGCCTGATCGAGCGCTACACCGAGACGGATGGAGCCGAGGGGATCCCGTCGGTCCGCTTCGGCCGATGCCTCCGAGTGCCGAGCCACACACTTCTCACCGTGGTCGGCTCAGCGACGGCCCGGGAGACCTACCCATGAACCCCGAAGACGAGCGAGAGGTGCTTCGTCGAAGCTCAAAGCTGATCCGCCAGATCGGCCCATCCGCCTTCATGGTCCTCACCCACCTGGTGAGCAAAGCCAAACGCGTTGATGGCCGCCTGGTGGTGGAGACCACCTACCGGACCACCGGCGCTGCATTGGGGCTGAGCCCATCAACGGCGGGTCGAAAGTTCGAGGAACTGCGGCGCCATGGAGTCATCGCAGGAGCCGTCTCGCGCAACGGGTGCCGATTCACGGTTCCCGAATCCGTGTTTGACGGGATGCTCAGCGAACTCAGGAGCACCGACCAGGTCGCCTGATCGGCTGGCGGCTGGCGGCTGGCGGCTGGCGCTGGCGGAGTTGAGCGGATGTTCCATGGGGGTCTGCTTCAACGCGCCCTGGTTTCGACCCAGGCGCCGCCCGCTGAGCCGCCGCCTCCACTTCGCCCGGCCGTCAGCCCCCACCCCAGTCACTCCCGGCACCCAGCACCCGGCACCGAGCCGCAGGCAACCACACCATCAGCCCCAGACGACTGAACCAAAGCGAGCCCCCGAGCCTTCTCTCCGCCACTTGAGCGACCCGGCCGCCCGCCGTCCAACCCCTTCCGAAACCAGCCCCAATCAACAGCACACACATGCACCCAAGGTGCTCGACCCGGCCCCGAGCCGGGGAAAGGTGATCCAGCCATGATGTCCATCGCCAAGGTCGGCGTCGGCAACGCCGACTACTACGAGAGCCGGATCGGGCGTTCGCCCGAGGGCTACTACACCGGACGGGGCGACAGTCCCGGCGTCTACTTCGGGCAGCTCGCCGAGCGGCTCGAGGCCGAAGGCGAGGCGCTCCCAGGAGCGCTGAAGCGGCTGCTGGACGGACAGCACCCACTCGATGGCACGGCACTCCGGCGGCCACTGGCCGACACCTCAAGCGCGCATGTCGGAGGCTTCGACCTCACGCTGTCGTGCCCAAAGGATGTGAGCATCCACGCGCTGGTCGGCCCGGCGGAACAGCGGGCGGCTGTCAACGACATCGTCAGCGCGGTTGCCGAGGAGACGGTGGCCGCAATGGCGCACAGCGCCGGGTGGTCGCGCCGGGGAAGAGGCGGTGCAACCAAGTCCTTCACCGGAGAACTCGGAGGCATCCGCTACGTCCACCCGGACTCTCGTGCTCACGATCCCAACCTCCACATGCATTTCATCGTGGCCAACATGCAGTGCGTGGACGGCAAGTGGCTCACGTTGGACGGGCGACCGCTCTACTCAATGGTGAAGGCACACGGAATGCTGTTCCAAGCGATGCTGCGCGCCGAGTGCGCCCGGGAACTTGGGTGGGGATTCGACGACCTCACCCCCGATGGCCAGGCCACACTGCGCGGGTTCCCCGCCGAACTCCGGGAACTCTTCTCCAAGCGTCGGTCTCAGGTTCTGCGCGAGAGCCGGCGGCGCCAAGACGATTACACCGACGAAACGGGGCGTGAGCTGGGCGGCAAAGCGCTCACCAAGCTCAATGCCCACGCCGTTCTCACCACCAGGGCGCGGAAAGGCGAGCCGGTGGACCTGGACGATCGGGAAGCAGCTTGGATACAGGAGGCCGCCGAAGCTGGATTCGACCTGGCCGAACTCCGCAACTGCTACGGGGCGTCCAGGCCCCGAGCTGCGATCGTGCCGGACGAAGTAGTCGCCATGGCCATCGGGAAACTCAGCGCCGACAAGCCATCGTGGAAGGTCGGCGACGCGATGCAGGCGGTTCTCGCTGAGCTTCCGGTGGTAGCGGCCGACTCATCTGGCGATGTCGTCGACATCGTCACCCGGCTGACCGACCGGGTGCTGGACGACTTCTCCGTGATCGAAGGCGGACAGCCCTACGAAGTAGTCGGAACCGATGCCCAATACCCCATGCGCCCCCACACGACGGTCAGCACGATCGTCACCGAGCACCAGGCAATCTCAACCGTTCTCAACTCCGAAGCCCGGGGGACCGGTGAACTGAAACGATCCGAGGTGTCCGATGCCGCCATCAGCGAACTTGGTGATGGCGAGCAGGCCGACGCCGTCATCAACGTCGCGACCGACGGCAACGGGGTCTCGCTCGTGAGGGCACCAGCGGGGTCGGGAAAGACCCGCCTCTGTCGGACACTCGCCAACTGCTACTCCGAAGCAGGATGGAACGTCGTCGGACTCGCTCCCTCTGCCGCAGCGGCCGAGATCCTCCACCAAGAGGCGGAGATCCAACGTTCCTCCACCCTGACCAAACTGCTCGTGGAGAACGAGCACGAGGCGGGACCGATGCGCGACTACCGGTTGGATCGCCAAACCCTGGTGATTCTCGATGAGGCATCGCTTGCGTCCACCCGCGACACAGCCAATCTGATCGCGCTGGCCAAGCAGGCCGGTTCGAAGCTGGTGCTGGTCGGAGACGACGAGCAGCTTCAGTCCGTCGAGGCAGGCGGACTCTTCACCGTTCTCTGCCAGCACTTCGACACCAACGAACTCTCCGAAGTCCGTCGCATGTCAGCTCAGTGGGAGCGGGAGGCATCGACCGGACTACGACAGGGTGACGCCGACGCGCTCGACCAGTACATCGACCACGGACGGGTGCGGAGCGGGACCGCAGAAGATGCGCTGGACTGGGCCTACGAACGGTGGGCCGACATTCGCAACCGGGGCGGCTCGCTCATGGTGATGGCGCGCACCAACGGACAGCTCGACGATTTCAACGAGCGGGCCAGAGCCCACCTGCGCAGCACCGGGGAACTCAAGGGTCCGGACGTTCCCATTGGAAACCTGGACATCGCCATCGGCGACGAGCTCGTCACCCGCCGAAACGCACGCTGGATCGTCACCACCAACAAGTCCCGAGTCATAAATGGCGCCCGATGGGAGGTGACTCGTATCCGTCACGACGGGGCGCTCGACGTCACGTCACTTGATGGCCGAGGCCGGGCGACGCTGCCCGCCGACTACACGATCGCCGACGACCAGCTCAGCTACGGGTACGGATCGACGGTCCACCGCGCCCAAGGCAGCACCGTCGACCAAGCCATCTTCCTCGCCGACGAAGGTGCGTCGAGAAACCTGCTGTACGTGGCCGCATCGAGGGCCCGGGAACGCAACGACGTCTGGCTCACCAGAGAAGGGAGCCAACCAACCTCCGGAGGCACGACGCTGACCGATGACGACATCGACGTACTCAGACAGGTCCTCAAACGAACCGACCAAGAAGCCACAGGCTCTGAGGTCGTCTGGGCCAAGGAGCTGGGCTACGAACTCGACGACGACCGGATCCACCAACTCCTCACCCCAGCGGGCCGTCTCGCAATCCAGCACCGCACAGTTCAGCTCGAACGCGGGCTACGGGCCTGCAACGTCGGTGCGGATGACGCAAGGTCGGTCGTGCTCGCGGCGCGGAAGGACGTCGAGAAGGCAAGCACCGCAGCGGATCGAGCCGAAACCGACCTCAACCGGTCCCAAAAGCGGCTTGCAGCAGAGGAAGCCCACGGACTGGTAGCCAGGGTCAAAGCACGGCACGACATCGCCGACCTGCGGTCCGACGTCGCGCAGAAGGCCGAGCGTCGCGACTCCTCTGATGGCGTGCTGGACACCGCAGCTCAGCGACTCTCCGAGGCCGAAGCGACCTACGACCAGGCACTAGAGGTCACCACCACGGCCAACAGCCGGGACCTCGCCATCATCGACAGTCTGAAGCAACGCTTGGCCCTCGACGACCGAGGTCAGAAGGCTTCGGCAGGAGTAGGACACGCCATGGCGAGCGCAGGCACCAACCCTCAGCCTGGCACCGGTAGGGCGGGCTGGACACCCGAACAAACCGCCTACGCCAACGAAATACAGCGGCGCTCCCGCCAAGCCGCACAACATCCAGTCCCTGGCTTCGAGCAGCCGGGCATGAGCCGCGCCTAGTGACAGTGCCTCAATGAGTGGCACCCGTTGACGACAATCTGGGCGTCGCTCCAATTCCCCACACTGGCAACGACAATGAGCCTGGCTTGATCGTGTCTTCATCGTCCCGAAAGTGCTGTTGGAGCCAGCAACTGGTGCCACGATCGCACAACTTCCAATGGCAAAGAGGATTCGAAGGCGGCCGCCGGATGCTCCCACCTTGATCGTCGTGTTCGCTAGGGAGCATCGCGGGAGAGGCAACGTTTTGGGTGGTCCTCTGAACCTCTGTGCTCGGCGCAAGTAGGGTTCCGTCAGATGGCCCGGAAGAATAAGCACAGCAACATGCAGGTGGGACCTGACGGACTACCCGTGATCGATGGGTTCACTGTCGAGGAGGCCATCGGAGAAGGTGGCTTCAGCCGGGTCTATCGGGGAACGCAGGATACCCCGGCACGGCCAGTGGCCATCAAAGTGTTTCGAACGAGCGGAAAGGTCGGAGCGCGGGTTCGTGACCGGTTCAAGCGCGAGAGCGATGTTATCGGTGCCCTTTCGAGTGAAGATGGGCTCGTGACTGTGTTCACCGGTGGTTTCACCGATTCAGGGGCGCCTTATTTGGCCATGGAGCTGTGCGACGGCGGTTCGGTCGCCGGCCGAATCAGCGCTCATGGCGGGCTCCCAGTGGGCGAGGTGCTCGCGGTAGGCGAGCGGATCGGCTCAGCACTAGCGGTTGTCCACGGCCAGCAGGTCGCTCACCGCGATGTGAAGCCCTCCAACGTCCTCCTAAAAGCCGACGGCCGGGCGAAGTTGACCGACTTCGGACTCTCCGTAGTGGGCGAAATGACCGAACCGCTTGGGGAGGAGTCGCGCCTAGCTGTAACTGAGGTGTATGCGCCGCCAGAACGACTGAACCCGGGAGCGGAGGACGGCTCAGGAGTCGATGAAGCTGGCGATCAATACTCATTTGCACTCACGCTCTACGCAATGTTGCTGGGCGGCTCCCCCTTCACGGGAGAGACCACGACCAAGCGGGCACTCAAAGTGCTCCAGGGCCATATCGAGCCGCTAATACGACAGGACATCCCGCCAAAGTTGGTCCATGTGCTTCGGCGCGCCATGGCCACCCGGCCCGAAGACCGGTGGCCGTCGATGGCCGAGCTCGTGGCAGTGTTACGGACGGTCGCTCCCAACGCCGATACGCAAAGCCCGGAGCCGCTTCGACCGGTAGCTTCCTCAACACAGGCTCCTTCAGTGACATCGAAGCCACGCCAACAACAATTCCCGGCACTGGGAGCAAGTCTCGCTGATGCTCCGACGAACCCTACTGGCATGCAAGAGCCCCCGGTAATGCGAACTGAGGTGCAGAACCGGCCAGGAGCATCCCGCTCCCGGCTGGCCGCCATAGGCAACCGAGATCATCGGAACCGCCCAGTACCCAAAGAGGCGGCCACTGGCCACCCAGTACCTTTCTTCACGAGAGCGCTAGCGCACTTCGGAGATGTTGCGCCGGTTCCCATTGCCATCACAGGCGACGGTCTAGTCACGGCCGGACAGGTCACCGCCAGGCTTGCAGATCTATTCGCGGTTCCACCCGACGCAATCTACTTTGGCGATCTACGCCCCTCGCATGACGATCCAGTTCAGAGCCTGCCGGGCTTTCACGATGGAATGATCACCTCCACCCATTCCACCCACGCGGCAGGAGGAGTGAGCACCGACTTCGAAGTGTTGATTGACGGCGGCCCGGCTGCCGGCCAAGTAATTCTACTGCCAGTCGGCCAGCACGTGGTTGGCCGTGATCCCAGCGCGTCAATCCAAATTGAAGATCCCCAGCTCAACCCGCTCCATTTTCAGGTAACATTAGCGGCGGACGGGATGACCTTCGTCCAAAACTTCGACAGCAACGCAGAAACCCTTCTTGAGGGACGACGGCTGGTTGGCAATGTATGGGTACCGGAGGGCGCACGCCTATTCTGCGGTAGCTCTACTATTTCAATCCGACGATTGAGGGACACGACCTCTCGCATCGCTGGCTCAGCCGAATACGAAGGGACCCCACAAAGGAGCCCGGCCCGGACCTACACGAACACGCCTCCTGTGAGTCTTTCCAGACCACCAACCGTATCGTCTCCACCCAATGGCTTTACTGATGTAGCCGCTATGACACTCGGTATGGCCACAATATTTGCTAGCGCCCTGGTCATGGACAATTTCGTTGTTGCCGCGCTCGTTGTACTGCCACCCGCAGGAGCCCTGATTTCATACCGTAGGCGAATACGCCGATTCGAAAGGAGTAGACGTGCTACCTGGGTGGATTTCAGCCGCATGTTCGCGGACGAGTCAGAGGAGTTCATCCGCCAAAAGATGGAAATGGCCGACGAGCAACGTCGGGAGCTTCCTGGCCCTGCGGACGTCTGCCAGATCTGCTCGGTTCCCACCCACCGCCTCTGGGGAGGCCGAACAACCGGGAACTCTCATCTGAGAATTCGTTTGGGAACCCAAGGCAAAGGGCTGTTGGACGGGGGATCTTTGCATGCCCGGAATCATTCTTGGCTACAACCAGTCGCTGCGCCACTTCACGAGATTTCGAGTATGGGGCTGGTTGGGCCTGCCAGCGCCGCTCGGGCATCAGCTCGATTCGCGGTCATGCAATCAGCTGCACACTATGGTCCACAGGATTTGAAAGTCTGGGCATTCCTTTCGGAGTATTGTGTGGAGGAGTGGGACTTTTTAAGGTGGCTCCCTCACGTTCAAACCGACTTAGGCTCTCCTTCTCTTTCGGTTTACGTCGGCAGGTCATCCATCCGCGAAGGAATCGAAAAACTCCAATATTTGATGCATGGTAGATCTGAATTGATATCGGCCCAATCCATACCCTCCAGTTTCGCTGATCCAGCCATACTGGCAATTTTCGACACGTCTGATTCCGGCTTGGATGGCGAAATCAACCGCCTCCTTGCAGGCAGCCAGAGACTAAAGGTTCACGGACTGGTTGTTGCGCCAGACAGAACAGGAGTGCAATTTGACGCGCTGGTAAAGTTTGATGACGCAACCGGATTAGCCCAGTACGAGCAACATGGTGGCCCACCGCTGCGAAATGTGGTCTTTGATGGCATCGCGAAGCATGTAGCGGAAGGGGCGGCAAGGCGACTAGCCGCGCTGAGCGTGGAGGAACCACGAGGCTTGGAGATCCCTACGTCAGTCCGACTTCTCGACCTGCTCAACTTGCCAGAGCCAACGGGCGACCTGATCGCCGAACGCTGGCAAGGTTCCACTCGCGACCTAACCCGCCGCAAGGGGGTCAGTTCCATCGTCGGCCACGACGGCACCGGAAACGTAGACCTCGTGCTGGGCCAGGACTTACCCAACTTGTTGGTGGCCGGAGCGCCCGGCACCGGAAAGAGCGAGTTTCTACTCACGCTCTTGGCTGGTTTGGCCGCCGAACAAGGACCCGACGACGTCCGATTCATCATCATCGGGTTCAAGGGCATTCAAGACTTCACGATCATCTCGAAGCTCCCCCACACGCTCGACGTCGTTGGCAACCTCGGCGTCCGGTCCTTTGAGCGTGCCATGCGCATGATGCGGAACGAGGTCGGAAGGCGGGAGATCGTTCTCGAGCGTGCGGGCGCCGCCAACATCGATGCGTATCGTTCCATGCACCGCAAGGGGCACCAACGGGCACAACAGCCGCTGCCCCGCCTCATTGTGATCGCAGACGAGTTCGCCGAACTCAAGTCTCAGGCTCCCGACCAGTACGACAGGCTCGTGTCGCTTACCAGGTTGGGTCGGGCACTCGGCATGCACCTCATCCTGTCGACGCAGAGCCCGGCTGGCGTAGTCAACCGTCAGCTCGAGGCAACGATCCCGGTGCGGATTAGCTTTAAGTTGATCGGACCGGCACTGAGTAACGAGGTCATTGGCGATCCAGCAGCTGGAATGCTGCCGATGTCAGCAAGGGGTCGAGCATTTGTGTCCACGCAGGGCGCTAGCCCGGTGGAAGTCCAGATGGCCAGGGTCGCCGGTGGGCGTCCTGACGCTGCAATCGAAGAGCCGATGCTCGACGTCTACCCGGAGTCGCTCGCCGAGACATCACAATCCCATCTACGGAAGGCCGGTTCGCCGTTCGATCCGCCCGACGAAGAGACGGACCTCTGGGGGCTGATGGAGGCCTGCTGCGACGCCGCCGCCAAGCTTGGTTATGCCGAGAACTCGGTTCCGTGGGCTGGCCCGCTGCCCGACGAGGTACTGCTCTCTGGCTCGGTCGACGATGAGGGTCACCCTGTGGTGGGCACAGTCGATGATCCCGACGGTGTTCTGTCAGACCGGCCGATTCACCGAGACTATTCGATTAAGCTCGGCGAAGGTCATCTCTGCGTGTTCGGCACATCCGGGTCAGGCCGGTCAACGGCACTGGTGTCATCTGCTGTGGCGCTCAGCCTTGCCGCTCAACCACTCCACCTGTTCGGGATCGACAACAGCAACGGTGGGCTGTCACTTCTCAACGAGCTACCCAACTGTGGTGGGCTCTCCCCGCGAGACCACCAGTTGTCGCGGCGCATCCTCACGCATCTCCAGTCTGAGGTCACCACACGCCACAACACCTTCGAGTCGGTCGGTGTCGCCAACATCAAGGAGTACCAAGGGCTAGCTGACCGGCTGGAAATGCCCAACCTGTTGCTGGCGATCGACCGGCTCGACTCGTTGGTCACTGAGGCTCGCAGTGCTGAGCCCACCGCCAATGCGGCGCAGGCCAACCTCATCCTGATTCAGAAGTTGTTGAGTGAAGGCAGCGCCATCGGCCTGACCGTGCTGGCGAGCTTCGGCCCCGTGCTGCCCAGTGGCGCCCTCATGGAGCACTTCCGGCACCGACTTCTCCTCCGGATGTCGTCACGAGACGACTACTCCGCCTTCGGGATCTCTTCCTCCAATATCAGCGACGAGATGATCGATACCTTCTCGCCTGGCAGGGCGCTGTCATCGGATGGCAATAGCGAGGTGCAGTTTGGTGTCATCGGCGGTCCGGAGCGGGCGCAGCAACGCACCCGAATCAGCGAGCTTGATGCACAGATCAGCCGCCCAGCCGACCTCCCCAAAATTAGAAGCCTGCCGAAGAGGATCAGTTGGAACGAGCTTGATCCCGTAGTTTCGCTCGACGCCGTACCGCTCGGCGTCGACGAGTCCGCTAACCCAGTGACGGTCGACCTCGCCGAAGGCAGGATGCTCTTGGTTACTGGCCCCACGCGGTCGGGCCGCAGCACCACCCTGTGCTCCTTGATCCGGCTACTCGTCGACGCTGGTGTACGAGTGGCAGTGGTGGCAGCGGCCAAATCTGGCGTAGCCGCAGATTGGGAAACGTCCGCAGTTGAGGTGTGGCCTCCGAGCGACGAACCGGAGGATCGCTACGCCAACGTCGACGTTATGGTTTTCGACGATGCGGATGGCCTTGCGAAGATCCGAGAGTTCGATGCTCAACAGGCGTGGCTTCAGTTCTTCGACGCCAAATCGACGAGTAAGGTCATTTCCGCTTCTGCGGACGTACTAGTGGACGCCACGGGCCGGGTCGCCGATGCACTATTGCAGTCGGACCGGCTCCTCCTCCAACCCACCGACCGATTTCAGGCCATGGAGATTCTCGGGCTGAACCACACCAAGGCCGACGCGATCGTCGGCGAGTATCCCCCGGGCCGAGGTGCCGCCGTCCTCGACGGTGAGTTGGTAAGCCCGCTGCACGTGCCGACAACCACACCTCGGCCAAAGGATCCGAATTGCTGAGCCTCCACCACCGAAAGCCAGGCTCCGCCCTAGGCGAGAGTTCCCGTGGGTGTTGACTGCTGCCACCAGCGAAATCGGGCGGACGAAGCGCGGGTCCCGGCTGACCACTGGGCAGTATCTTGCCGGATCGCACCGATGAGACCATGAGTCGTTGAACGAAGCTGGCGCAAACACCCTTCGGGTTTGCGGACGCCGTGGCGCCAAGGTCGACCTGGGCTCTTGAGGGGTTCGTTCGATCGACGCAATGATCTGGAGAATCTGCCGTCATATCCGGTGACAAGTTGGGCGTTGGGTTGAGCCGCCTTGGTGGCGGCGTGCCCGAGGATCGCAAACAACGCAACCAGGGGCTTGCTGGTCGCAGGTGACCCCAAC
>ERZ1026805.887-NODE-887-length-18044-cov-12.103786_pt1 | contig 18044 bp, 15 predicted proteins | sample MGYA00520883_ERZ1026805 | MGnify/ENA primary metagenome ERZ1026805 (study PRJEB33270, sample SAMEA104284476) | anaerobic digester metagenome | biome: Anaerobic digester microbiome; feature: mesophilic sludge digester; material: Anaerobic digester biomass | place... | reverse complement strand
TAGCCTCATTGCATGCTATGTGCGATAGTCGCCATTGATCCGCACGTATTCATAAGAAAGATCGCAACCCCAGGCGGTTGCCTCAGCCTCTCCCAGATGCAGGTCTACGATGATTTCTACTTCCTGGTTGTTGAGTATCTTTTTAGCTTTTTCTTCACTGAAAGGTAAGGGTGCGCCTGCCTTGCAGACTTCGATATATCCTCTCGGGCTCTCGAAAGAGATGTCCACTTTGTCTGGATCGAAATCGCTGCGCGTATATCCCATGGCACAGAGGATTCTGCCCCAGTTCGCATCCGCGCCGAACATTGCAGTCTTTACCAGGCTCGATGTAATTATGCCTTTTGCGAAAGATTCGGCCTGTTCTTCGGATGCTGCTCCTCCCACGGTGCACTCTATCAGCCTGGTTGCGCCTTCTCCATCGCGAGCTACCATTTTAGCTAGTTCCACACAGACGAATTGGAGAGCATCGCGAAAATCGCTGTAGTTGTCATCTTCCTTGTCGATAAACGCATTGTTAGCTTTGCCGTTGGCAAGAACTACCACCATATCGTTCGTGGAAGTATCACCATCCACGCTGACGCGATTGAAGCTGACGTGGACAACTTCTTTAAGTGCTTTTCTTAGAAGAGGTTCCGCAATCGCGCAATCTGTCGTTATAAAGCATAGCATTGTTGCCATGTTTGGGTGTATCATGCCCGAACCTTTAGCCATAGCTCCTATGGTAACAGGCACACCATCTAGTTCTTCGATTACCGCGATTTCCTTTTTCATCGTATCGGTCGTCATAATAGCCTCTCTGGCATCTATCGAGCCGCCCCTAGAAAGGCCTTTTACTAGATCGGGCATGCCAGTTTCTATGACCGAGACATCTAGCTGTTGGCCAATTACACCGGTAGAGGCTACGACTACGTCTTCGGTCTTGACTGGAAGATACTGGGATACAAGCTCCGCCATGCGCCGTGCCGCTTTGAGACCTTCTTCTCCGGTGCATGTGTTCGCATTGCCCGAGTTGACAATTATCGCCTGAGCGCGGCCATCTGCAAGGTGTTCCTGAGTTACTATAAGGGTCTGACCCTTTACTCTATTCGTCGTATACACAGCCGCAGCCACGCATGGGACTTCTGACCATATCAGGGCTAAATCCTTCTTTTCCTTGTTCTTTCGAATTCCGACATGAACACCGGAAGCCAGAAATCCTTTTGCGGCAGTCACGCCACCCCGACTTTGTTTCATCGCATCCTCCTTACCTAGAATGCAGGTGGAATGAACCTGAGCCCATCTGTTTCCTCAAAGCCCAGGAGAATATTCATATTCTGAACGGCCTGACCAGCCGCACCCTTTACCATATTATCGATAGTAGAGATTATTACGGCTCGCTCCTTATCCGCAGATAAGTGAACCGAAATATCGCAATAATTCGATAATTTGACAAAGCGATTAGAGGCAGTTGCCCCAAGGGGCAGAACGCGCACAAAGGGTTCGTCTGCATAGTGCTCTGTATAGATCGAATGAAGCTCTCCATCCGAGACCGCACGCAGAAGTCGAAAGCATATCATGCTCACAATACCTCGATTCATAGGAGCAAGGATCGGTGCAAATACGCTCTGCACTTGCTCTCCAGCTATCTCCGACAACAAAAGATCGATTTCCGGTTGATGCCTATGAGAGCCGATCTTATAGGGCGAAGCCGCATCTGCTGCTTCGGGATAATGCGTTGTTTGGCTCGGTTCGCGACCTGCTCCAGTCACTCCCGACATCGAAGTGATCACTATGCTGGAAATGTCGACAAGACCTTGCTGAATAGCGGGAATAAGGCCTAGCTCCGCAGAGGTAGGGTAGCATCCTGGGTTTGCGATTAAAACCGCCGATTTGATTATCTCACGCTTTAGCTCAGGCAAACCATATACTGCATATTCATGCAGTTTTGGATATTTATACGGTACACCATACCATTTTTTGAATATATCTTCATAGACTCCAAATCTAAAATCAGCAGATATGTCTATAAAAGGCTTCGATGCTTCGAAGCATTGTTGACCCGCTTCCTCTGCATGCCCATGCGGCAAACAGGAAAATATGACATCGGCTTTGCATATAACATCTTCGGCCTTTTCTAGCATTGGAAGCGCTACATCGCTCTGAAGGTTTATCATAGATGGATAGACCTCTTCGAATCTTTTGCCTTCAAAGCTCACAGATGAAGCGCTCAATGCGGTTACTTCTGGGTGCTGCAAGAGGATTCGGGCTAACTCGAGCCCAGCATAGCCAGTGGCTCCCAATATACCCACATGAATCATGGGCATCTCCTTTCAATAACAAGTGTAATGAGAAATGGGATCAATTGCACGTAAAAGTGCAAGGTTGTCAGCGACGATAGCAGAATAGATAAAGACGACGGGAATGGAACGCAAGAAATGTTCTTCGCAGAGTTCTCAAAGATGGTGAGGAAATAGGTATGAGAAGTGAGCATTCCATGTGCCCCTCCCAATAAGAAAAGTATTTCAATAAAAATACAAATTATAAATTTTGTCAAGGATACAGATGGATAGCAGTTTCATTAATTTTGCATAAAACTGTGGTTTGGCCGATACACAATTACCATGTTTTGATTTTCATAGGCATTGTCATATCTTTGTTTGAGGTCTTGTATTTATTTTCAATATTGCCAGATCCGAAAAATCAGCCTTATAATGAAACGTAAAGTACAATTTGGCTTTTCGCAATGAGGAGGTCGCCGATGCTCTCTAGTGGAGTATTCGTTGCAATCATAACAGCCCTGGCAGCGCTAGGGTATTCCTTGATTACGAGCTCGAAGATCAAAAAGATCCCCCTTTCCAATCCTGCCGTAATGCGAATTTCTGGCTATATCGAAGAAGGAGCTCATGCTTTCCTGGCAAGGGAATACAAGGCAGTGGGCTTTATCATTCCGGTGGTTGCTGTTCTCCTTCTTTGTCTCAATAGTGGCGCCCTGAAATTGCAGGCCGTTTCCTTTCTTATTGGTTCAGTTCTGTCCGCGTTGTCCGGCTGGTTCGGTATGAGTATTGCGGTCAAGGCCAATGCCAGGACTGCGGAGGCTGCCCAGAAAGGTATTTTACCTGCACTCAGAATTGCGTTTTCAAGCGGGTCTGTTATGGGCATGACAGTAGTGGGGCTTGTGCTCTTGGGAATAGGTGCTATCCTGGGCCTTCTTCTTTTCATGCCAGATGCTGAGCAAATACTTGCTCAAACGATATTCCCAATAGTATCGGGGTTTTCGCTTGGAGCCTCGATGATGGCGCTTTTTGCACGTGTTGGCGGCGGCATTTACACTAAAGCAGCGGATGTTGGTGCCGACCTGGTAGGAAAGGTCGAAGTCGGTATACCCGAAGATGATCACAGAAATCCTGCTGTCATTGCAGATAATGTCGGTGATAATGTGGGCGATGTTGCTGGTATGGGAGCAGATCTTTTCGAATCCTATGCCGGATCTATAATTGGCTGCATGGTGCTTGGAATTGCGATTTCGGCCAGCCCGGAACTTCAACAGAGATTAGCTATATTGCCACTCATCGCCGCGGGAACAGGGGTGGTGGCTTCGCTTATCGGAACGCTTTTCGTTCACCTAAGCCGAGCCAAACACCCCCAGAATGCGCTTAATGCGGGCTCTATAGGAGCATCTATAATAGCCATAGTCCTTTTAATACCAGTCGTTCGCTTCATTATCGGAGATGGCCGTTTTTCGATTGGATCTAGAGAAGCGGGGTGGCTAGGAGTCTATCTTGCATGCATAACAGGCTTGGTGGCGGGTACGGTAATTGGTCTAATAACCGAATACTACACGGGCTCGAATTCTCCGCCGGTTAGAAAGATAGTAAAATCCTGTACCACCGGAGCCGCAACCACAATCATCTCTGGCCTGGGTGTCGGTATGATTTCAACGGTATTCCCTATCCTGGTAATTGGACTGGCTATCGGGCTCTCGAACCGGCTTGCAGGGCTCTATGGCATAGGGATCGCTGGCCTCGGAATGCTGCTCACTCTCGGAATACAACTCTCTGTCGATGCTTACGGTCCTGTTGCGGATAATGCGGGAGGTCTTGCGGAGATGGCAGAAATGGAGCCGGAAGTACGAAGAATAACCGATTCGCTAGACGCCGTTGGTAATACAACGGCAGCCATTGGCAAGGGCTTTGCCATAGGATCCGCGCTTCTCACTTCTCTCATCCTAATTGTTGCCTTCTTGAGTGCCGCAGAATTGCCCGTAGAAATGATGAACCTTGCCAACCCCAGTGTGCTCATTGGTCTTTTCATTGGCGGAATGATTCCCTTCTTTTTCAGCTCGCTAGCCATGGATGCCATCTATCGAGCCGCATTCTCGATGATCGAAGAGGTGAGAAGGCAGTTCCGCGCAAAACCGGGTATTCTCGAAGGAACAGATGAACCTGATTACCGAACCTGTGTCGACATCTCTACACAGACAGCACTAAAGAGCATGATATTGCCAGGTATTTCGGCCATAGTCGCGCCCGTCTTGGCAGGCTTCATCGGTGGGCCTGCCGTGCTCACCGGATTATTGGTCGGCGCTACGGTCTCCGGAGGTCTTCTTGCCATATTTATGTCGAATTCTGGGGGAGCCTGGGACAATGCCAAGAAATTCATAGAATCGCGTAGCGAGGAAGGCAAGGGCTCTAGCTCTCACCGCGCAGCCGTAGTGGGAGATACAGTAGGCGATCCCTTCAAGGATACGGCCGGTCCCTCTCTAAATATTCTGATAAAATTGATGGCAGTGATTTCGCTTGTGCTTACTCCTGTTCTAAAAGCAGTGTGGGGTTGATGAGTCTGCGATCGATGTTTTGACCTATTGCAGAAATTTCTTTAAATATGTAAGAATTGCGATAATATATTTAGGCTGTTTGGAACCTTAGGAGGTTCACCCTATGGATTATGAAAAACATCTATATATGATTGTCCATCCGAATCACTCGCTCATAGCTTCGCAGCTCGAGCCAGACCGTTTTATAAAACACTATGTTCAGGGTTCCACGCGATACTTCGAAGGCAGGCTTATCTTTGTAGAAGTCGATCCTGAATTTAGAAACCCCTATTTCGACATAGATACCGCTTATTCGGAACTAAAACCTCATGAAGACGGTAGGCCAAAAGCCACAAAATTCATAAAGAGCTATCGGGTTTTAGAGCATATGGATTACGACGCATTTGGAAAGCTTTATATCAGCAATTCGCTGGGAGATTATGTGGAACTAGAATCCAAATCTCACGAACCTTCGACAGATGCAGAAGAATTCCGTATCATGCTAGAAGTCAATCCAGTGCGCTTCATTGTGCTAACAAAACTCAACTATCATGACTTTGCCCAATTCATAACCGACCCGCGCAACACTAAAGGTGCACCAAAGACTGCTTTCACACTCCTCGAGTTCGATAGTCAACAATTCATGAAAGAATATGAGGAAAATCCTCTTATCCGCTGCTATGTACCTGGCATACACCCCGCAAGGCTCGCCGCAGCCATAGAGGAAGTCCGAAACACGCCAGGCAAGGTTGTCAAGGGCATTTCCCTGGATTGCCCGATCGACCATATCTCATATAAATATCTCAAGGAAGGATTCGTCTTCGCTGAGCAGAATAGACCATGCAAATTCTATCCCTATCTCGACCTTGGCACTATTGAACGAAAATTCTATAGATTCTGGAAGAGTATGTGATTTAGAGTACCTATTTCGAAGCGGCGAGAGCTTTCTTTTTCTCGATTCGCTCTCCAAATCTTGCAATATCTATAATGGAACGAATATGTTCCGCCTCGCCGACTTTTTCTATTTCATCCCAGGCCTCGACCTCGAAGGTTAGCATGCGCCCTTCGATTTTCGCAAGCTTAGATCGAATGCGTACTCTCATTCCCTTTGGAGTCGGAGCAAGGTGTTTGACGGCAATAAAGGCGCCCACCGTGGCTTTGCCTGGTTCAAGTAGATGATCCACCGCAAGTCGAGAAGTCTCTTCCATGTGCAACACCATCATCGGTGTCGCATAGACAGGGACGCCTCCTGATCCCAGATGCGAAGCAATATATTTTTCTTCCACGATTATTTCCTTTTCGGCAATAATCCCTTCCTTCAATTCCATTTCTGCTCTCCTCGCTATTAGCTCTCTATTTGTTCTTTTCATCCATATATTCATTGCATACTACGCTATCGCGCATTGGATCTTCTTCATAAAATACTCGATCTATAAAAGAATCGACAGCCGCCAACCATCGAGCCTTATCGGTCAAAATTCCAACCGCGTGCCCTGCGCCAGGAATTAGAACTAGGTCCGTCAATCCAATGCGATTCGACATCCGAGCGCTTGCCATTTGCACACTCATTATGGTTGGTACATAGCTATCCTCCATTCCGTGAGCAAAGATAATTGGCATATCGGTGAGCATTACTGCCTTTGAAGGGCTTGCCTCTTTTAGATCGAAGCCTCGCAGAAGACGGACAAAAAATCTGGTCATATGGGCACTAGGCCATGCAATGAAGTTGGGAATGTGGATTTCTCTATATTGTTCGAGGAGCTCCTCCCAGGCCGAAGAAAATGAACAGTCTGCTACAATAAAATCGATTTTTCTGGAGGATGCTTCTTTTGCAAGAGGTGCATATTGAAGGGCTGAAGCCGCCCCAAGCGATTCACCAAAAAGACCATAGAGCCGAGCATCGGAAAATAGCGAATGCAACGCTTCAACTCCAGCTTTAATATCATATTTTTCATAAAAACCATAGGATGGGTAGAAACGCCTTGGCGCAATACTTGCTCCATGGCCGGCAAGATCGAAAGCCGCAACATTCCAGCCGCGCTCTATAAATGGTCGCATGTATTTTACCATTCCATAGCGCGACCAAGTTATGCCATGGACAAAGAGCGCTGCCGGTGCATTCTTTTTGCCCTGAAGATACTGGCCTTTCAGGGCATATCCATAGGGCGAGGCAAAGGACCATTCCTGCCAATCGAGATTTAGAAGATTCTCGTCGAACTCGCCGCGCTCAAGAGAGGCTTGCCTTGTAAATTCAAGACTCTTGCATTTTGGCCTAAACATAAGTGCATAAGACACCGCTGTAAGTGTGCATACCAGACCGGCATAAACCAAGATTATCAGCCACATACAAGCATTCTAGCGCATTTTGGATTGGCTGGGCAGGGCTGCAAATTACCACGCGCGTCTAAATCCAAGCCTATATCTGCGTCAAGACCTGCTGCCATACTATTATGAACCACAATTTCTTTGCTCATTGCCCTTTTTTTTCTGTTTCGCTACACTGTTTCAATACTTCATACTTAAGAGAAATAGGTTCGGAGAATTATCATGCAAAAAAAGCGCATTCTTACAGGCGATAGACCCACTGGAAAATTGCATCTCGGTCATTATGTCGGTTCACTGGCAAATCGTGTGCGCCTGCAGGACGAATATGAATGCTTCTTCATAATCGCGGATCTACACACACTCACTACCAGACCGGAAAAGGAGAATATAGAACGCCTTCCCGCAAATATATACTCTGCGGTCCTGGACTATTTATCGGTCGGCATAGATCCAAGTAAATCGGTAATCTATTTGCAATCAGCGGTTCCAGAAGTGACCGAGCTCTCGCTCTTCTTCGGTAATCTAATAACTGTGCCCAGACTCTCTCGCGTACCAAGTCTCAAGGAAATGGCACAGAATGCGCATATCGAGGAGATGCCTTTTGGCCTTTTGGGATATCCGGTGCTGCAGGCAGCCGATATTCTACTCCCTCGCGCACATCTCGTTCCCGTGGGCAAAGACAACGAAGCTCATGTCGAAGTTACGAGAGAAATTGCAAGACGCTTTAACTATCTCTACGGTGAGACCTTTCCAGTGCCGGAAGTGATGGTCTCGGAATACGGCTCGCTCGTTGGTACCGATGGAAATACCAAGATGTCCAAAAGCTTGAACAATGCCATCTTTCTTTCCGATGATGCAAAAACCGTGAACAAACGTGTCATGTCGATGTATACCGATCCAAAACGTATAAGAGCGGATATTCCAGGCACCGTCGAGGGAAATCCCGTCTTCATATATCACGATGCTTTTAATCAAGATAAAGCCGAAGTCGAAGAGCTCAAAGCGCGCTATAGGGCTGGAACCATCGGCGATGTCGAAGTAAAAGAAAGGCTAGCCCGAGTCCTGAATGATTTTCTGGGTCCCATACGCGAACGTCGAGCTTACTATGAATCACAAAAAGGCCTTGTCGAGGAAATCATATACGAAGGCACTCTTCGTATGCGACAAGAGGCAAGAATCACTATTTCCATGGCAAAAAAAGCGATGGGCATGAGCTCAATCTGGAATCGTATTTCCAGAAAGGCAGAAGAGCGGAAAAAGGACGCATAAAGAGCCTAGAGTATGCTGCTCATCTTTCTCCATAGAACTCGGGGCTGATCGACCAGACTCGAGAGCGATTTCTGCCCGCTTCTTTTGCCGCATATAGAGCCATATCAGCCTTCCTTATGTACTCATGCAGAATGTCAAGTGTGCCGGGAATGGCTGCATAGATTCCTATGCTTACTGTTGGCATTTTTTTATTTTCTTCCATTTTGATTTGAGCAATTTTGTTGCGAAGCCTCTCCGCAACAATCAAGGCTTCGCGCGTGCCTAGATCAGGAAGGAGCACAACAAATTCCTCCCCTCCATAGCGAATTGCATAGTCCCGTGTACGAATCTGCCCACGAATAGTCATAGCTATCGTCTGAAGAACCACATCACCATAAGCGTGTCCGTATGTGTCGTTTATCTGTTTGAAATGATCGATGTCCAGGATAAGTACGCCGATTGAGTGCTCCTCTTCTATGGCCTTTTGAAAAAGGCTGATTCCATGAGTCTCTAAACCATAACGGTTAGCCAGCCCTGTCAGCTTGTCGGTCATGGCCTGTCTTGTCACGAGCTGATGCCTGCGCGCGTGCTCTAGAGCAATGGCAATGTATTCTGATAGCTCGCTTGCAATTCTGACATGCTGATCGTTGTAGGCGTTCAATTCCTTGTTATCTAGAGTCAGCAATCCAATCACCTTCTTTTCATATATAAGAGGAATACCGAGCCAAGACATAGTGGCGAAATCTTCTGTAGCATTGATAAAACCTGGGAATGACTGCCTAACATCGTTGCAGATGACAATCCTCCGCTCTTCAATGGCGCGCACAGCCGGATTATCAACCCCATGAGCAGGAAAAACAAGGCCACTGAGATCGCTTTCGTTGTAGCCATAACCTGCGACGACAACCAATCTTCCATCTTCGAGGGATTCCGCGCAGGCTCTATCAAAGGGAATAATGCGGCGCAGTTGGCTAGTGGTTCTCGAAAATGTCTCACCAAAATCGAGGCTCTTATTGATGGCGGTAAAAAGCTCTCGCATGGTATCGATCTCGACAAGACGCTCTCGTATTTCTTCCTGAGAATTGATGAGATCGTCGAGATCTACGACATGACCCACTATTATTCTTGGCCTTTTATTGGAATTCCGCAACAGAACTTTTATCGTAAAGCGAAGCCATCTATAGGTCGATTTGTCCTTCGAAGCGAGTCGAAAAGCATCGATGAAAGACTCTGTTTGACCTGACCAGATACGCTGTAGTTGTAGATTCGCCCTCTCTCTATCGGACTCATGGACAGGAAAGTCCTCTATGACCTTCAGCAAGTCCGAGTCTTCATATCCAAAAGATCGAAGAGTTGTACAGGATTGCGCGGTGTGAGATAGAAAGTCAATATAAAAGATATCGGTTTCCTTAAAGAAATCCGAAAGTGAAGAATCTAGGAAAAAATCCCTTAAGATAGAAGCTTCGAGTTTCACTATACTATAAAATTATATGTTATGATGATGATTCTGTATATATGAAGAAACCACTCAATGAGATATCAAATTCGGCTTTCTATGCACGGTTTAATGGCTGGTTTGAAACAAGTTCAGCGATAGGCCTACATTTATCCAATAAAAGGAATATCTCCAGTGTCTCCAAAAACCTCCGATTTCTTCAGCGTGGCCTTACAGGAAATCGAGGACTCATAGCCTCTTCATATATGGACGAGTGGAGCATTTTGCAGCCTTATTTGCTATACTATTGGCCTATCTCCTTTTACGAAGTATCGGCAATACTCTACGAGCTAAAAACGAGAGCGGTGCTTCCAGATATTAATTCCGTATTGGATTTAGGGAGCGGACCCGGGCCGGCTTCTTTCGCCGCTCAGACGTTTGGAGCCATGCGGGCTAGTCTTGTGGATAAAAGCAAGCGTGCACTGGCGATGGCCTCCGCCATAGCTGCCAAAGGAAGGCGTAAAAATCTTAACCTTGAGATCATAGAATATTGTGCTAGCATCGAGGACTTCTGCGCTCCAAAGGGCGAATCCTATGATCTGATCATCGCGGCTAACAGCCTCAATGAGTTATGGGCCGATTCGCCAGATGGAATTTTAAGGCGACGGGATCTTGTATTGCGGTTCTTGCCCAATTTGCAGCCTGAGGGAATCCTCATAATAGTGGAGCCTTCCGCTCACTATACGAGCATTCCGCTCCTTGAGTTGCGCGATAGTCTGCTTGCAGCAGATTTGAACGGCTTTTCTCTTGCCTGCTTAGGCCCCTGCCCGCATTCCTTCGCTTGCCCAATGCTGGATCAAGTTAAGAAACCTTGTTTCTCAGAATGGCAATGGAATCTTCCCCCTTCGGTTCGCGAGCTTGCGGATTGTGCTGGACTTGATCGCGATTCTCTCAAAGCCTCCTGGGTAGCCTTGAAGAAACAAAAAAATCGAGGGAAAGACAAAGAGGCTCTGCAAGACAATAAGATAGGCTCTTTTGATTCCGCTGATCTTCGCGGTCGCATTGTATCTGAACCCATGCTCAACAAGGCCGGAAGAGTTCGCTATATCGTGTGCACAAATAGAGGTTTGAGGGTTACGATTTCAGCGCCTCGAAACGACCCGACGGCTGAAAACCTAGGGTTTTTCGGGCTTGGACGCGGCGACCTCATTGCTGCAAATGGTTTAGAAATTCGGGGGGAATCGCACTTTGGCATTGCACCCGGCTCACAGCTCGAAGTATTGATGAGAGCCCCAAGGATTTAGAAAGCAAGCGCAATAAAAAAGGAGCGCATGCCGTTTAAGTTTTGGCAGCGCCCCTTTTCCCTTATATTCCGGATTTCCCTCTTATTTTAGATAGAGTGGCCTTTCCTTGTATTTGGTGTGCAGAAGCTCATGGGCCTTGTGGCTTCCCGGCTTCTCCAGAAACTCTTCATACACCTGCTTAATGAATGGGTTATTATGAGAGCATCTGTACTCGCATTCTTCATCGTGATCGTAGATACCGCGCATGCGGAGCTTTCTCACTTCATCATTGGCTCCATAGGGCTGACCGCCACCGCCTATACAGCCGCCTCTGCAAGCCATGACTTCTATGAAGTGCCATGGCGTCTCGCGGCCTTCTGCCCTAGCCTTGCGAACTTGCTCCAAAACTGTAGCGATATTGCCCATCTGATGCGCTGCAGCTACGCGCAGTTCGATGTTATCGATGTGAACAGTCGCTTCTTTGATGCCCGAGAGCCCGCGCACCGCAGTAAACTCAACTTCCTCGAGCTCCTTTCCTGTCACAAGGAAATGAGCCGTTCTAAGTGCGGCTTCCATAACTCCGCCAGTGGCTCCGAAGATGGCTCCAGCCCCAGAATAAGGTCCTAAGGGACTATCCGGCTCCGAATCAGGTAGCTCCAGAAAATCGATTCCGGCCTGCTTTATCATGCGAGCTAATTCTCTTGTAGTGATAGAGACATCGACGTCCTGAAATCCCGAAGAGAACATATGCTCATCGCGGCTATTCTCGAATTTCTTTGCTGTGCAGGGCATTATGGAGACAGAGTAAATCTTGGCCGGATCTACATTTGCCTTAGCTGCCCAATAAGTCTTGATCATTGCTCCCATCATCTGTTGAGGACTCTTGGCTGTTGAGAAGTTAGGGATCATATCCGAATAGTATTTCTCCATATAGTCGACCCAAGCTGGGCAACATGAAGTAATTAGCGGCAAGCTTCGATCGATTGTAGCCTGCAATAAGCCATTCTCGCCGCCTTTAAGCGCAGCGGTCAGCCTATGAACAAATTCGGTGCCCTCCTCCATTATTGTAAGGTCAGCCGAAAAGTTTGTATCGAAAACCGCATCGAAACCAAGGCGACGAAGCGCTGTATAGATTTTGCCGGTCAGCTCTGTCCCTGGCGGCAAACCAAAAGCTTCCCCAAGAGCAACGCGAACAGCCGGGGCAATTTGGACAACACAGGTCTTTGCATCCGGCCCTTCCTTCATAAGAGCATCCCAGATGAGGCTTGTCTGATCGTTTTCATAAATGGCGCCGACCGGACAATGTGCTGAACATTGACCACATTTGATACAGGGGCTTTCGCCTAGCTTCACATCCGCTGCCGGAGCTATACGGATAGATTCTCCGCGTCCTAAGAACTCTACAGCCCAGACACCTTGCATTTCTTGGCATACTTCGACACATCGACCGCAACGAACGCATTTTGAAGGATTAAGAATGAGGCTCCCGGTGGATGTATCCAAGGGCAAATCGCGCACTATTTTCTTAAAAGGCTGTTCCCTTATGCCGAATTCCTGGGCGAGAGTCTGCAGCTCGCAAGCTTGATTGCGCGGGCATGCAAGACAATCGTCGGGATGTGTCGAAAGAATGAGTTCGATCACTGTTCTGCGCGTCTGCACAAGCTCGGGATCATTGGTGATTATGCTCATGCCTTCGGAGACGGGCGTGCAACACGAACGCAGCATTTTGTTCGATCCTTCTACCTTAACCACACAGATACCACAAGCTGCCCAAGGCGAAAGATCGGGGTTGAAACAGAGCGTCGGAATTTTTACATGTGCTTTTTTTGCAGCTTCCAGAACGGTCGAACCTTCAGCGACCTGAACGGGTATTCCATTGATCTTTAAGTTTATCATAGTCTTCTCTCCCTGTTTTTAGCGCTTGATGACCGCACCGAATTTGCAGACGGTGAAACACTCGCCACACTTGATGCACTTCGAGGTATCGATGACATGGGCTTTCTTTTTCTCACCGGAGATGCATGTAACCGGACAGCGGCGCGCGCAGAGACCGCAGCCAATGCACTTTTCGGGGTTGATTTCGTAGACCACAAGGTCTTTGCATTTGCCTGCGCGGCATTTTTTATCGTGGATATGTTCAAGATATTCATCGCGGAAATGTCTTATCGTCGATAGCGTCGGATTAGCTGCCGAACCTCCCAGCAAGCATAGTGATGCCTTTGTCATGGCTTTACCTATCTGTTCGAGCTTGGCTAGGTCGGCCTCTTCGCCTTGCCCCCTGGTTATTTTGTCCAACAGCATCTGCATCTGCTTTGTCCCTATACGACAGGGAGCGCATTTTCCGCAGGATTCGTCGACGCAAAATGTCATATAGAATTTGGATACATCGACAACGCAGTCGTCTTCATCCATGACAATCATACCGCCTGAGCCCATCATCGAACCAAGAGCGGTCAGGGTTTCGTAGGAAATTGGCTTATCGAGGTCTTTTTCCACAATGATACCGCCAGAGGGTCCTCCTGTTTGAACGCCCTTGAACTTCTTGCCGTTTCTAATGCCTCCGCCTATGTCGAAGATTATCTCACGCAAGGTTGTTCCCATAGGTACTTCAATGAGTCCAGAGTTGTTTATCTTGCCCGTTAGAGCAAATACCTTTGTGCCTTTGGACTTGTCGGTTCCTATGGAAGAGAACCAATTAGCACCGCGCGTGAGAACCACCGGCACATTAGCCAGGGTTTCGACATTGTTGATAACCGTGGGCTTGCCCCAAAGTCCTTTCATAGCAGGGAACGGGGGCTTTGGCCTGGGCATTCCGCGTTTTCCTTCGATGGACTGAAGAAGCGCAGTCTCCTCACCACAGACAAAAGCACCTGCACCCAGACGGATTTCTATATCGAAATCGAATCCGGAGCCCAAAATATCCTTTCCCAGAAGCCCATATTCCTTTGCCTGGGCTATAGCAATTTTAAGTCGCTCAATGGCAAGCGGGTATTCTGCTCGAATGTAGATGTATCCGAAGTTCGCTTCTACTGTTTTCCCCGCAATCACCATAGCCTCGAGAATAGAGTGAGGATCGCCTTCGATCGTGGAACGATCCATATAGGCGCCGGGATCTCCTTCGTCCGCATTGCAGACGATATATTTGATATCACCGGGAGCCTTGCGAGCAGCTTCCCATTTCATACCCGTTGGGAACCCTGCTCCACCTCTTCCGCGAAGCCCAGATGCTTTAAGCTCAGCAATTACCTCTTCTGGCGTCATTTCAAAAAGGACTCTCTCGAGTGCCTTATAACCATCTCGGGCAATATACTCATCGATATTTTCTGGATTTATGACCCCGCAGTTTCTAAGGACTATTCTAAATTGCTTCTGGTAGAATTCGATCTCTTCTAGTTTGGTTGTTTCGGTCTTCTTGTCCTTTCGATAGAGAAGACGAGTGACTTCACGGCCTTTTATAACCTGCTCTGCAATTATGTCATGAGCATCTTCCGGTTTGACTTGAACATAGAATGATTCGCTGGGTAGCACTTTTACGATTGGGCCTTTCTCACAGAATCCAAAGCATCCTGTTTTGACAACCTGCACATCACGGCTCACACCCAGAGACTCGGCTTCCTTGATGAGATTTCGGTATATCTCGTCGCTCCGAGAAGATTCACAACCCGTTCCACCACAGACTAAAATGAAGTTCTTGTATGCCATACCATCCTCCCGTCTCAGTGCTTTGCAATGTCGATGGCTGGCTTGTCGAATATATGATTATCGAGCAGACTGTGTTCGATCAGGTGCTTAACCACGAGTTCTTCCGCCACATCGCTCGTCATCTTGCCATATATTACAGGGGGCATATCGGGCATAATCACTTCGACCGTGGGTTCTACATAGCATAAGCCCATGCATCCAGTCTGCCTAACCACTACCTTATTCGCCAGCTTGTGTTTTTCGAGGGCTGCAACGATCGCATCGAAAGTCTGCTTTGCGCCGGCTGCGATACCACAGGTTCCCATTCCAACAATTAACTGGATATCCTTGCCTTCCACATTTCGTGTTTCGAGCTCCTCTTGCTTCTGTGCCCGCAGAGCACGAAGCTGATCGAGGGTCATTTTCGCCATATTCTCTATTCCTCCTGAGATGCAAGATATTGCTTTACGAGCAACAGGGAGGAGGCTGACGTCAGATCGCCCACCGCCTCGACAAGCTCGCTTTTTTTGACTTCATACGAGAGCCCGTCTGAGCTCCGTCTCCTTCTTAGTATCAATTCTCGCGGACCTACCATATTTAGAGCATTCAAAAAAAGCTCAGGTACATTGCCAAGCGGTGGGCTGTCTATGCTGGATTTCGGAAAAGAGAAACATACCTCAGTGCCTTTGCCTTTTTCCGATCTTATTCTAAAGGAACCATCAGCCTGTTCTACCGCCTGCTTGATAAATGGAAGGCCGAACCCAGCCTTTCTACCAGGATGCTTTGCGGCACTGTTCTTTAACGGATCGAACGCTTTGTTTATTTCGTCAGGGCTCATCCCGCAACCATTATCAGCAATGCGCACGTGGACTCCATTAGTTGCATCATCAATCTCTACTTCGATAAGACTTGAGCTTGCTTCTACTGAATTTTGTATAAGATCGAGCACAAAATCTCCGATTGCAAAGTGCATCGCACTCAGCGCTCTCGGTATTTTGCAATAATGCTTGGTAGCTGTTCCTTGGTTAGCTTGCCATATACTTCATCATCTATCATGATCACTGGAGAAAGCCCGCAGCAACCAAGGCAGCGCACTTCATCTACGCTAAAAATGCCATCGTCCGTCACTTCGCCCGGCTCAACCGACAAGATAGAACGGGTTTCTTCGAGCAGGTCCTGACCGCCCTTGAGGTAACAGGCCGTTCCCATACACACCGCGATGCGGTGCTTACCAGGCTTTTCTGTTTTGAAGAAATGGTAAAACGTAATAACGCCATAAATCCGTGCAAGTGGGATACCAGAGATTAACGATAGCTTTTCTGCTGCAGCCCGCGAAACAAAACCATATTCATTCTGGATGCGATGCAGCATCATTACTAGTCCGCCTTCCTTCTTGCTCCATTCATCGATGTATGTCTGCAACTCATCCGAAAACTCGATGTCTCCTGCGACCATCCTGTAGCTCCTCTTAAATAATATTAGGAAATCTAAATATAGAATTATCGATAAATCAGTAACGAATATATCATACAGCCTAAACCGAAAAAACTCAAGTCCTTTTTGGGCTAAATCCGACCCTAGGATAGATGACGAAAGTCTGTATTTGAATTATCTTTCTTATGGAGAATCAGGCAATGCCGAATACTCGGAATTACGTGAGCATTTATTACCTCAAGAAGCAAGTTATTTTGCCTATCGATTTGAAAGGCTATAAGGAAAAAGAGTGAAATCTGGGGATACTGTAGGCACATATTTGCTCGAGCAAAGGCTCGGCAAAGGTGTAACGGCATCTACTTGGCTTGCCAAACCGGCACAGTCCGAAGAAAATGGGCTCGACGAGGACAATTCCGCTTCCGCTGCCCTTTCTGCCCAAGCTTGTGTGCTCAAGATATTCGATATAGCCGAGACCAGTTCCTGGAAGCCCCTGGATCAATTTAGACGCGAAGCCGACATTCTCCGCACCCTAAATCATCCGAGAATCCCAAAATACATAGAGAGTTTCGAAACGACCACAGAAGAGAAATTCCTTTTCGTGCTTGTTATGGAATACATAGAAGGAGATACGGTCGAAGCCTATATAGCCTCGGGCAAGAAATTCACCGAAAAGCAAATCGAAGAGTTGCTTGCGGAGCTTGCGGATATACTGGCTTATCTGGGCAGTCTGCGTCCTCCAATTGTGCATAGAGACATCAATCCTCGAAATCTAATAATTAGGCCGGATGGACACATAGTACTCGTCGACTTTTCCGGGGTTCAGGATGCCATTCGCACAGCCCTTTATCCTGGTGCCACACTGGTAGGCACCGCCGGTTATATACCAATGGAGCAGGTATCGGGTCGAGCCACCCATCGTTCCGACCTCTATGGTGCCGCCGCAACAACGGTTTTCATGCTCACAGGGCGAAATCCTTCAGAATTGCCAATGCGGAATCTCAAAATAGATCTATCGGGACTTCTGTATATGTCGCCGAGACTCTCTTTTGTGTTGGATAACTGGCTCGACCCGGATCCAGACCGTCGAACTCTTTCTGCAATCAAGGCGGCAGCAGTTTTGAGAGAAAAGATTGTCCTCCCCTCGGAGACCAGGACAAGCATAGATGCAAAGACTGAAGCAACCTCGGCCGAAAACAACCAAAATGGAGCTGGACCTTCTTGGAGCGGAGCCTTTCCTCGGGATTCCTTTTTAGGAGAGATCCTGCACAATCTGGAAGAGAGGACCGAACAGAGAGTCTACCCTTCGGAATTACCTTCGAATAGCCAGCTTATAATTCAGGATCTTGCACCTGGGCTCTATATAAAAATGCCAAAAAGAAGCAATAGCAGCATGCGAGGGGGCACTATCTTTCCTATCGCATGGATGGGTTTTGTTTTTTTCTGGACCACGATGACCTTGCGCATGCATGCGCCATTCTTCTTTCCTCTCTTTAGTATTCCGTTTTGGATTGCTGGTTTTTCGATGATCAAAGCCCTAATAGGACCCTCGATGACCGAGACTGAGCTCTTTTTGACATCGGATGGGCTCCTTCGAAAAAGCTCAGGGTTTCTATCGAATTCAGCGCAACAATGCCTACTCTCTGATATTAGAGAAGCTAAGGTGCGCAAAAGCTCTGTGCGAATCAATAGGCAATACGTCAAAGAACTCACAATCAAGATAAAAGGCGGCACTATCAATTTTGGCCTAGGGCTCTCTGACCCTGAGCTATACTACCTGGAAAAACGCTTCAACGAGGAGCTCGGCCTACTCAGGCAGCTGCCGGCGCAGGAAAGTTAAAGCAACATA
>ERZ1026805.852-NODE-852-length-18558-cov-7.636924_pt1 | contig 18558 bp, 16 predicted proteins | sample MGYA00520883_ERZ1026805 | MGnify/ENA primary metagenome ERZ1026805 (study PRJEB33270, sample SAMEA104284476) | anaerobic digester metagenome | biome: Anaerobic digester microbiome; feature: mesophilic sludge digester; material: Anaerobic digester biomass | place... | reverse complement strand
TGGTAGGTGTGCAGGTGGGAGTGGGGGTGGGTGTGTCCGTATTCATGGGAATGACGGTGATCATCTGGAAGGGGTTAAAACTGACGAGGTTGTTTTCTGCCAGAAAGGACCAGACCATGAATGCCATCACAACCAGCAGGACAACCAGGTCCGCTGCCAGAATGATCAGCAGAATGGGCATAAATTGTTTGTTTTGGGGGAGGTTTCGGGCACCCATTGAGGCTCCTGATCCCGAAAAACCCGATCAAACCATCGGGTATTGCATGGACGCTTGATGCAATCCAATGGTTCCAAGTATCATACCAATAATACTGGAAAATAAATGGAAATCAACTGGGTGTATCGGGCATCAAATGGCGGATCGAGGGGGTCGCCAAAAATTTGACAATGCTATTTTACAGGGAAAACAAATCTAAAAATATTGTGCAAGTCGGGGTCGAAAAAAGGTCTTGATCCATTTATGAACGAAAATCTGAGAACCTGTCTTCAATCTCCGATTTTAACTCCAATCCCGCCTCTTCAAAGACATCCAATGTATCCTGGTACGTGCCGGAGCCACCAAGGAAATCCCAGAATTCATCAGCAACCAGGATTTCATTTTCCACATCGAATAGCCCTTGTAATGTCCATCTTTTATAAGGTTTTGGTTCATAAGGGTTATAAGGAATTGCGAGACACGTGTGTATGGAAATGTTTTTTGCCTGCCTTCCTCTAATTCCAATCCATTCAAGCAGCATTCTTTTATATTTTTCAAAATCACCAATATTGGGTTTGGCAGTCTTTAAATCAAAATAATATTCAACTCCGTAATTATTTTGGATAAAAAGATCAACTCTTCTTGGTTTAACGAAAATTATTTCGCCTTCCTGCGCAACCTTGAGGACTTTATTGGTTTCTTTTTCTTTGTCTGGGAGTAGCTCTGATGTTGTTAACTTATTCATTATTTCTTGAATAGTGTTTTGTGCGCTGGAACTTATCTGATTCCCGATGGAATATTGTGACACAATTCGTGGAAAATGAGATTGTCCAATAATCTTTGCTACTTGTTCAAAAATTGATGTGCCTAATGTAGTATTGAAAGAATGAATAAAAGAAAATAATGCCATTCGATCTTTTCCTAATAGCCGTGTATGAAATGGCATTGAAGTGGTTTCTGGCTTATAAGTTTTTAGTTTTTTACGGATTTGAAATAATAATAGATTTTTTATATCATCTTTTTGTTGTTTCGAAAGCGGCATGGTTGGGTTCCTTAATCATCTTAAATATTGATTCTTGATATGGATTATCACCTTGTTCTGTTCGTTTCGTAACAGCGCGATGAAAGACTTCCTGTATATATAAGCCACTTCGTTGAGCAATCTCCGGATATAAATTAAACCGATCATTCGCAACTATAAAAATTAAGCCATCTGGTTTTATATACGGTATTAAATTTCGGAAAACACCGGCGATTCCTTCAATATAATTTTCCTGAGCGATTTTGGATTTTCCTCTTTTCTTTGGACCGATTTCAAATTCATCTTGACGAGGAAAACCAAATAATTCATACGCATAAATATGTTGATCGTGATAATCAATTTGCCCAACATAGGGGGGGGAAGTAAAGATGCCATCAATTAACCGATCAGTTAAGACGGTACGATCCAAGCTATCTCTTAGATTCACACAACGGCTATCACCTTGAATAATCGTAACCGATTTCGTAGAACGAAGACGGTCAAATTCAGCTATTCGACGTGCAGTATCTGCACTGTACGCATGAATCTTGGTTATGCAATTATCAATAGGTACACAATATTTACTGTGTTTTCGGCACCAATATTTCTCACCAACTGGTAAAGGAGCCTTTGGTGTTGCCAAATCATAATGTGGAATTAAACGAGATGAACGGACAGCCCGGCTTAATGTTACCTTTAATAGATCTTGATATTGATAATTTGGTATCAAACGACGGTAATAAAGCATTTCAAGTAAAGTGCGGGGTGCAAACCATGATCTTAAATATTGACTATCACAATCAGCCAATAGGCTTTCTTTTAACCTGTCCATTCTTTCATCAGGGAATAAAGATAAATTTATATCTGATGAATGAGTAAGGTATTTCGAAAATAATGAAACCCGCCTTTCTACTTCCAATAATTCCTTTTTTGCTATTTGAACATCATATTGATCAGTCTTTACCTTTGCGATTAAACAATTAAAAGGTGATATGTCTATTCCTATGGTATGCATATCCATTTCATTGCCCTGAACAAGGGTCGTACCAGATCCCATAAATGGATCCAATATAATATCACCAGCTGAAAAATATCTATCAAGAAACCATTCAACTAATTGTGGAATAAATTTTCCCAAGTATGGGTGTAACCGATGTACGTGTTTGGTTCTGTTTCGTTCGGGTAATTCGTAAAATCCTAACTCGGGATGTAGCCCCGCATGATGATGCTTTTCATTTCCTTTATCTACTAAAGACAGAAATACTCTTAACTCCTTTAACGAAACGCGTAATTCACCATTAACAGCCTTTTGTACTACTTCACCATTAATGTTGTACTTTTTTATCCTATGACGTTGAATATAATCCCGGATATTATGTGGCGTTTTTCCTACGATCCGGGCAGCTTCTTCCAATGTTACAAGTTCTAAATCATTAATCATAAATCAACCTATTCCATTTATATATTATTATACATCTTCAAATACCGCCAATTCCTAACCCATTTCCTTTTGATTATAAATGTTAAATAATGAGGTATTTTACTTGTTATATATTTGTTTCCAATTGATCGACCATGATAAATCACAATATTGTTTTATAAAGTCCTTGGTTAATATATTTTCTTTTCCATCCCGTTTATAAACAAAGTCTTCATTATTGTTAATTGCCTGATGGATAAGGTTTTGTATGTGATGGAAATAAAAATTGGCATCGCCAGAAATTAATTCCCAAAAAGATTTTCCCTTAATACACCAGGTACAATTATTTATCATGGTCGGTTGGGAATGTCCCAGATATTCCCCGATGACCTTCCGTATCTTTAAATTGGGTAGAATTCGTATTATTTTTTCTTCTTGTTCACAAAGCGCTTGAATTAAAAATAAATCGGTAGATGAATAATTCCATTCAATTCTCGACTGCATTGAAACCAAAAAATACATGTCGTTTTTAGTAAATTCAAAGTCCACACCTGGTTGATCTGATTCAACCCCATTATGTAAGTCAATGATGATGAACAGCGCTAATTTTCTCAACATGAAATATATTTGTGATTTTTCTTTGGATGATAAATACGCATCCATTGATATTTTAATAAAACTACCAGCTTGATAATGATCCATATTTAATAGAATATGTGCATTATTGGCAATTAATTCATCCAAGGATAATTCTGATAGAAGAAGTAATCGACTTTGTTGAAATTCTCCTACTAGTTGTCGAGTGAATAAATCCACCTTATTCATATTCAAAGGCTTCATTTGTAAACCTCCATTGAAATAAATCCAGGAATGATAAATCGGACCTGCATGTCCATTTTACACGAAAAACGCAAGATTAAATCATCCCCCCGATTTATCCCTGTTCTATTTACCTCCCGGAAATCAGTTGGTTACAGGAGTCCTTTGATCCACCCGGCGGCTCGTTCCAGCTCACCCTCTTTCAGCGGACCTTCCTTGTCCACGACAAAAAATCCTTCCACCGGCAGGGCGGGCTCCCCGCCCTTCTTCTGCAGGGATTTGGCAATCTTCTCAGCGGCGTAGCCGAACAGGTTGACCATGAAGGTGAGAAAGCCGGAATTCACCTCTTTGACATCCACCCGGGTGTCAAAGGCGGCGACGCGCACGCCCTTCAACCCCCCGGCGGGGATGCGGTTGAGAAAACCGGTCATGCCCGGAAGGGGGCGGAACGCCTGGGTGGCTGAACCCACAATCAGCAGATCCACACCCTGCAGATCATCCAGCCCGGCTTCGCCTGCCTTGAGGAGGCGTACACTCTCCGGCATATCCAGCGCTTCAGCGATTTTACGGGCAACCAGCTCCGTGTTGCCATACATCGAATCAAACAATACCAAAATATTCATACCATCTCCCTTGCTGATTTCAGAAAATAATTGAAAGCCATGTATATTTATTTCATTTTACATTGATTGGTTAATTTGGATTCACCAAACAGCCTGGCAGGTTCACCGAAGCACAGGTCCAGCCCTGCCGGCAGGTCTGAAGCGCCGGAGTGCTGCCGCTGCATGCGGTCGGGAAATGCTGCCCCTACCCCGGTTTGGCGCTTCCGGATTGATTGAGGAGTTCACCCGCCTGACGCACCCAATAGGTCGTCTCCACCAAGGTTGGATGCCGGCGCAGAATGTGCAGGCGGTCATTGGTTTCAGCCAATTTCCGCTGCATGTCCGCCGGATCTGCCCGGGCAATTTTTTCAAGTGAGTCATATCCGGATTCGTACAACAGAATGACCCGCACCCCCTTGATGTCCACAATTTGGGTCAGGGACGCCAGACCCGCCAGCCTGTGCAGGTCATCGGGCGGGATGCCGGTGCGGGCTGCAAGTTCAGCCAGGCTGCCGGGTTCCCGGCAACGTGACAATAATGCCGACACATCCCGGATGCCTTCTGCGGACAGACATTCAAGCCACCCCGGGTTCACCCCCTGGATGGCATTCAGCCGGAGGGATTTTTGACTGCTTCGCTTCTGCCTGATTCTCTCCGCGCGGAGAGAGGTGATTGCCCGGCGCATCTGTTGATTGCCGGTGAATTCATAATAACGCCCGACTCCCCACAATACGGAATTGATGGAAGCCCCCCTCCAATTGTCAGATTTTAGAAATTCCTGCAGGTTTTGCAAATCGGCATCATCCAGGGTCCGCCGGGGTTGTTGTTGATTTAAATATTCCTCAAAGGCAAGCGAGAAGCGGACGCATTGCTCCACTGCCGAACTGGAACGCCGCTTTTTTAAAAGATATTCCCGAAAACCCGTTTCATCCATGGCTTAATCATAACGACATTCGAAGGAATATTCAATCCATCCAACCATAAAAATTGATTAACATTCCTATTGATTTCAACCCCCGGCAAAGCGAATGTGTAACCGGTTCACCCCTTGACAAGCTCGTAAAAATGCATACAATCGTTCCGATGCTGAGAATGCCAAAATCACCGGTCATATTCAGGAGAGCCCGCATGGGTATTTTGCCGGCTTTCATTCATCCATTGTTATTACAGGAGAGCCATTAACAGGCTCTCTTTTTTTGCCTGTTGCCGGAGGTGCTGTGATGATCAAATTACCCGGGCTGATTGACCCGCATGTCCACCTGCGCCAGCCGGGCGCCGAACACAAGGAAACCTGGGATACCGGTACATCCGCGGCGCTGGCGGGCGGTTTTACAACCGTGCTGGTGATGCCCAATACGAACCCCGCCGTGACCGGCGCCGCATCCCTGGAACTGGTGGATTCGCTGGTGCGCGCCAATTCCCGCTGTGACTATGCCCTCTTCCTGGGTGCCGGTCCGTCCAATGCATCTGAAACTGCCACGCTGGCACCCCGCGCCGCCGGTTTGAAGCTCTACCTGGACCAGACTTACGGGGCGCTCAAGCTGGATGACATGACCCTCTGGCAGCCGCACTTTGAGCAGTTTCCCGCCGGCATGCCGCTGGCGGTTCACGCCGAGGGACGCACGCTGGCGGCTGCCATCCTGTTTGCCTCGCTTTGCAACCGTCCGGTGCACATCTGCCATGTCTCCACCCGTGAGGAAATCCTGCTCATCCGCCGCGCCCGGGAGAAGGGGCTGCCCGTCACCTGCGAGGTGACACCGCACCATCTCTTCCTCAGCTCCGCTGATCTGCAGCGGATTGGAGCAAAGCGCGGTGAGGTCCGCCCGCGCCTGGCTTCCCCGGGCGATGTCCAGGCTCTGTGGGACAACCTGGATGTCATCGATTGCTTTGCCACCGACCATGCCCCCCACACGCTGGCAGAGAAGGACAGCCTGACGCCCCCGCCGGGCTTCCCCGGTTTGGAGACCTGCCTGCCCTTGCTGCTCACCGCCGTCCATGCCGGTCGGCTGACCCTGGAGGATATTATTCTGCGCTGCCACACCAACCCGCGGCGCATTTTCAACCTGCCGGAGCAGCCCGACACCTGGGTGGAGCTGGACCCCGATGCTGAAGATGAAATCCACGCCGCCCATCATTTTTCCCGCTGCGGCTGGACGCCGTTCGAAGGCTTCCCGGTGCGCGGGCGCATCAACCGGGTTGTATTGCACGGGAAGCCCGCATTTGAAAATGGAACCGTCATTGCCCTCCCCGGCAGCGGTTTGAATTGTCGAAATCAATGAAAAACCTATTCCAATTTACAGGAGTTTGCCCATGCATACCCCCCCCATCCGCCGCGTGAACCCCCACCTGCCGTTTGGTGACCAGAAAGGCGCCCCCTACTACGGTTGGGACATCATCTCGGTCAACCAGTTCAAACGCCACGATCTGCAGTACATTTTTGAAGTGGCGCACGAAATGGCAGGCATGGTCCGCCGGATCGGTACATTTGATTTGTTGAAGGGGAAAATTCTCGCCAACCTTTTCTATGAACCCTCCACCCGTACTTCCTCCTCGTTTACGTCCGCCATGGAACGGCTGGGAGGCAGCGTCATTCCCATCAACGAGGTGCGGTATTCATCCGTATCCAAGGGTGAATCCCTGCCGGATACCATCCGCACCCTGGAGTGCTACACCGATGTAATTGTGCTGCGCCACCCCGAAGCGGGGTCGGCTGCCCTGGCTGCCCATTACGCCCGCAAGCCAATCATCAATGCCGGTGACGGCATCGGCGAACACCCCACCCAGGCGCTGCTGGACCTCTTCACAATTTCCGAGGAGATGCACCGCATTGATGGTCTCACGATCACCATGGTGGGTGACCTGAAATACGGGCGCACCGTTCATTCCCTCGCCCGCCTTCTGAAACTGTACAATGTTAAAATCAATTATGTATCGCCGGAAATCCTGCGCATGCCCCCTGAAATCATGGCGGAAGTGGAGGGAGCCGGCATCCCCCAGGCGGAATACCATGAACTGAACCAGGTTCTGAAGCAGAGTGATGTCCTCTATGTCACCCGCGTTCAGAAGGAGCGGTTTGAAGACCCCGCTGAATATGACAAGGTCAGGGATGTCTTCATGATTGATCGCAAGACAATGCGGTCCGCCAACGAGGATATGATCCTCATGCACCCCCTGCCGCGCATCACTGAAATCAGCATGGAAGTGGATGATGACCCCCGGGCGGCTTATTTCCGGCAGATGGAATACGGTCTTTACATTCGCATGGCGCTGCTGGCAATGGTATTGGGCAAGGCATAGTACAATTAAATGATGACCAACTTTTTCACCTCCCTGGATGAACGTGCCCGCCGGATCGGTTCGCTGCTCTGCGTGGGACTGGATCCTCACCCGGCGGATTTGCCGGAACAAACGCCCGCCGCGGCGCTGGAATTTTGCCTTAATTTAATCAAAGTCACCAAGGATCTCGCCCTGGCGTACAAGCCCAATGCCGCATTTTTCGAGGTTTATGGGGCACCCGGATGGGCGGCGCTGGGAGAATTGATTGCCTCCGTGCCGGAAGGCATCCCGGTCATTCTTGACGCCAAGCGGGGTGACATTTCCTCCACGGCGGATGCCTATGCCCGCTCCGTCTTTGAAAACCTCCAGGCGGATGCGGTCACGCTCAACCCCTACCTGGGCAGGGATTCGATTGAACCTTTCATTGCCAATCCGGAGAGGGGGGTTTTCCTGCTTTGCAAAACCTCCAATCCCGGCTCGGCGGATATCCAGGATCTGCAGCTTGCCAAGGGTGGATTGCTGTACGAACAGGTGGCACGCCTGGCACAATCCTGGAACACCCGCGGCAATGTGGGTCTGGTGGTGGGTGCCACCCATCCCTCCGCACTCCGCCGTGCCCGGGAAGCCGCCCCCGATTTATGGATTCTGGCGCCCGGGGTGGGCGCCCAGGGGGGTGATTTAATCACCGCCCTCCAGGCTGGCATCCGCAGGGATGGGCTGGGGATGCTGGTTCCGGTATCACGCGCCCTTTCCCGCGCTGGAGATCCCCACCAAAAGGCTCTCGAGCTGGTGGAGGTCATGCGCAAGGTTCAGGCGGGCACCATCACCAAGCCGCTGAAAACCCCGGATGAACTGACCCCGGCGCAAGCCAGCCTTGCCGAAGGTTTGCTGCAGACCGGCTGTGTGCGTTTTGGATTGTTTACTCTCAAATCGGGGATTCAATCACCGATTTATATTGACCTGCGCAATTTGGTCTCGCACCCGGCGCTGCTGGCGGAAGCCGCCGGCGCCTATGTGGAACTGCTCGGGTCGCTGGAATTCAAACGGCTCGCCGCCCTGCCCTATGCGGCATTGCCCATCGCCACCGCCATCAGTCTGCAAACCGGATATCCGCTCATCTACCCCCGCAAGGAGGTGAAAGCTTACGGCACGAAGGCTGAAATTGAGGGTGAATTTTTTGCCGGGGAGCGGGTGGTCATCATTGATGATCTGGCGACCACCGGCGGCAGCAAATTTGAAGCCATCGAGAAGCTCACCGACGCCGGGCTGGTTGTCAAGGATGTGGTGGTGTTGATTGATCGTCAATCCGGCGCCGCCGAGGCACTGGCGGGGGCGGGCTACTGCATGCACTCCGTCCTCACCCTCACCGGCTTACTGAATCACTGGGAGGAGACCGGGCGCATTCCCGCCGCCCAAATTGAAGCTGTGCGCGATTTCCTGGGCGGGCAATAAATGATGGATTTCTATCACCGTCTGCGCCCGTTGATTTACCGCCTGACACCCGAACAGGCTCACCGTCTCACCATCAGCCTGCTGCACCTGGGGGGGATGCTGGCACCCTGGATGATCCGGGCGCTTTTCCCCGTACACCGCTGCGGACCCGAAGTGAAGGCATTTGGACTCACCTTTCCCAATCCACTGGGGATGGCGGCAGGCTACGACAAGGACGCCACCGCCTGGCGCGGGCTGGCAGCGCTGGGCTTTGGTCACATTGAACTGGGTACGGTCACCCCGCGCCCCCAGCCCGGCAACCCCGAGCCGCGCATTTTCCGGCTGGTCGAAGACCAGGCGGTCATCAACCGGATGGGCTTCCCCAACCGCGGGGCTGATTTTCTCGCCCGGCAATTGAAGGGCAAACGCCCCCGGGGTCTGATCCTGGGAATGAACATCGGCAAGAACAAGAACACACCTCTGGAGGAAGCTGCCGGGGATTATCTCAGCCTGCAGGAATCCTTCTCCCCACTGGTGGACTACCTTACCGTGAATGTCAGTTCCCCCAATACGCCTGACCTGCGCAAGCTGCAGACCCGCCAGGCACTGGAGGAAATCCTGCTGCCGCTGGCGCGGCACCGCGACCATGCCGCTAAAAATGGTCGGCAGGTGCCCGTGCTGGTCAAGCTGGCGCCGGACCTGACGGATGCTGAACTGGACGAAGCGTTGGAAGCCATCCTGGATTCCAACATGGACGGAGTGATCATCAGCAACACCACCCTGCAGCGACCGGCTGGAATCCGCTCGCTGCTTGTGCATGAAACCGGCGGTCTCAGCGGCGTTCCACTGCGTGCCATTACCGATGAAATTCTGAAAAAGACCGTCAAACGGCTGGACGGCAGGCTGCCCGTGGTGGCTTCCGGCGGGGTGATGTCCACCGCCGACACCCGCCAAAAGCTGGATGCCGGTGCCATTCTGGTGCAGCTCTATACCGGCTTGATCTACGAAGGACCCGGTCTGGTGAGCCGCATTCTCAACGAAGGACTCTGAATCCCATGACAGATTACCGTTATCCGGGAGAAAGCACCACGCTGGCGCTCACCATCCTGCTCATTGTGGGGGTGCTTCTCATTACCATCCCCACCACGTTCTGCCTGGTACCGCTGCTGGTCATCATCGTCATTACCATGGCATATTACAGCGGCAGACAGCATCAGGCTGATGTCATGCGCATTGGTCGGCAGGTGACGCCCGGCACTGCGCCGGAGCTCACCGCCGCGGCGCAGGATTGCGCCCGCAAGCTGCAACCCGGTCCGGTGGCGCTGTATGTGGTGCCCAGCCGGGTGGTCAACGCCTACACCTTTGGTCTCTCCAAGCCCAACATGATCGTCCTGCATTCATCCCTGCTGGAGATCATGGACGCCGATGAGATGTGCTTTGTCATCGGGCACGAGATGGGGCACGTGGCGCTGGGTCACACCTGGCTGAACACCCTGGTGGGAGGCATGGCGGGAGCGCCCATGCCCATCGGCGCGGCGGTTATTTTAACGTTTGTCTTCCGCTGGTGGAACCGGCAGTGCGAATACTCATGCGACCGGGCGGGACTGATAGCCTGCGGCAGCCTGCGCAAAGCGACCAGCGCACTGGTTCAACTGGTGGCGGGGGATATCAATACCGATGAGGAATTGCGCCGGGCGCTGACCGCCATCCAGCGGCGGGATGACGGCGTCCTCGAAGACTTGGGCGGTCTGCTTGCCACCCATCCCAGGATCCTCAAGCGCTTGGAAATGCTGAGACAATACGCTGAATCAGCGGAGTACCGCCGCCTGGCTGGGGGGTAATCCTGCCGGCATCACTCTCCGGCAGGTGAAGCAGATACGGGAATTATTGTTGGGGGGGTGCGGGCGGGTAGTTGGGTGGATAATACTGCGGCGCTGGAGGCATGTAACCCGGGTTGTATTTCTGGTTGAATTCCTGGTCGGACATTCCCAGAATGATGATGCCTTCTATCAAACCAATAATTTCGGGGATACCTGTCCAGCAGAACAGGAGGTATACAATTCCCAGGCCCACATTGCCCAGGTAAAATTTATGGGCACCAAATCCGCCCAATAAAATGCCAAATAGCCCTGCTGTGACCTTGTTTTTCATGGATGGTCTCCTGTTATGTTATCTGTAAGGATGGATGACTGGAAAGAGACTGCATTGGGTAGTCAACCCCATCATCTTTCTGGGTCGGATTATAGCACAGGATGGGCAGGTCTGGTGAAAGGAACTGCTCTTTTATGCGTTTAAGAATTTCCGCTATAATTCCATCAGGCATCAGCCATCATTATTTCCCCGAGGTACAAAAAATGAATGAAACCATCCAGGTTATTTTACGGCGGCGTTCCCGGCGCATGTACGCGGATAAACCGCTTGAATCCCTCCACCGCAACGCCATCCTGCGGGCGGCATTGCGCGCCCCCACAGCCGGCAACCTGATGCTCTATTCCATCATCGAAATCACCGACCAGGAGCTCAAGGAAAAGCTGGCGGTCACCTGTGACAACCAGCCCTTCATTGCCTCGGCTCCGCTGGTGCTTCTTTTCGCCGCTGATTACCAACGCTGGTGGGATTACTTCCAACAGACCGGAGCTCCGCAGCGCGCCCTTGATCTGGGAATCCAGCCCCGCAAGCCGCAGGCGGGTGACCTGGTGCTTGCCTGCTGTGATGCCCTGATAGCCGCCCAGACCGCCGTGATTGCGGCGGAATCGCTGGGGGTCGGCTCGTGTTATATTGGCGACATCCTGGAAAATGCCGAAACCGTCCGGCAGCTGTTCAATCTGCCGCGCCATACCTTCCCGGTCACACTGCTCTGTTTTGGTTATCCGCGCAGCACACCATCAGCACCGCAGACCAGCCGCTTTGACCAGCGGTTCATCGTCCATCAAAATTCATATCACCGCCTGAACAGCACTGAGTTGGGAGAGATGATGCAGCCGCTGGAGCAGCGTTTTTCCGCCAATCCACCGCCCCAAAGCATGGCGCAAAACGCCGGGCAAGCCACCTACCTGCGGAAATTTGCAGCAGATTTTTCGGTCGAGATGAACCGTTCGGTGCATGCCTGGCTGAAGGCATGGGAGGATGAGGAATGAAGACGCAAAAATTAGCCCACACCTATTCGATCGTGGCGCGGGACCCCGAAACGGGGCAGTTGGGAGCAGCGGTGCAGTCGCACTGGTTCTCGGTCGGCTCGCTGGTGATCTGGCTGGAGGCGGGTGTGGGGGCGGTTGCCACCCAGGCGATGGTCGAAGTCAGCCACGGTCCGCTGGGGCTGGAAATGCTGCGCGCCGGCAAACCCGCTGATTTGACCCTGGCAGCTCTGCTGGCATCCGACGATGGGCGTGAACTGCGTCAGGTGGCGCTGGTTGATTCAGCCGGGAATGTGGCGGCGCACACCGGCAGGCGCTGCATCCAGGCTGCCGGTCATGTTGTGGGAGAGGGATTTTCCGTGCAGGCGAATATGATGCTCAAGGATACCGTCTGGAGGGCGATGGCGGAAGCCTATCAAGCCGCCGGCGGGCAGCTGGCGGACCGCCTGCTGGCGGCACTGGATGCCGCCCAGGCGGAGGGCGGTGACATCCGCGGAAAGCAATCAGCGGCGTTGAAGATTGTGGAAGGCAAGCCCGCCGGGGCATACTGGCAGGGCGTGCTGATGGATCTGCGCGTGGACGATGCCCCCGAGCCGCTGGTGGAACTGCGGCGCCTGGTATCCGTGCAGCGCGCCTACGACTGGATGAACGCCGGGGATGCCGCCCTGGCTGAATGCCGGACTGAAAAAGCCCTGGAAGCCTACCGCACCGCCGCCGGCATGGCGCCGGACCTGTTGGAACTGCCCTTCTGGCATGCCGTCACCCTGGCGGACCTGGGCAGGACAGCCGAAGCCCTGCCGCTTTTTGAAAGAATTTTCAAAGAGGATCCGCTCTGGATGGAACTGCTGCGGCGCCTGCCGCCGGTCGGCTTGCTGCGCCAGGACCCGGAGATGATGCGGCAGATTGAAGCGGTCTGCCCCCAATAAATCCACCCCTCAGCGCAGCCGGCAAACCATCCCCGGATTCACACCCGGTGCGGCATACCCCAGCCGCCCAGGCGCACACTGTCCGGTTTATCCGTCCACACCCCGGCAATTACTGCCCCGCATTTGGGGCAGGTCCCTTCAGCGGTGATGCGGTAATCCAGGATGGTGTAACCCCGCCGCTGGATCAGCCGGGCATGGCAGTTTGGACAAAATGTATCCTCCAGCGAGCCCACCCTGCCGGGCAGGTTGCCCGCATAGACGTAATTCAATCCCGCTTCCTGTCCAATTTCCGCCGCCTGCTGAAGCGTTCCGGCGGGAGTGGGAGGGGTATCCTGCATCTGGTAATCGGGATGGAAGGCAGTCACGTGCCAGGGGATATCCCGTGAGATGGAGGCTAGGGTGCGGGCGGCATCCCATAACTCGTCCACACTGTCATTGTAGCCGGGTATGACCAGAGTCACCACCTCCACCCACAAGCCCAGCATGTATGCCAGTTCAATTGTATCCAGTACATTTTTCAGCACCCCGCCCAGCTGGCGGTAGTGGGCGTTGTTCATGCATTTAAGATCAATTTTATAAGCTGTGAGATAGGGACGCAGGGCGTGCAGCACCTCGGGCGTGGCGTTGCCATTTGAAACATAGGCACAGCGCAGACCGGCTTCAGTGACCAGTTTGAAGATGTCAATTGCCCATTCGCTGGTAATCAACGGCTCATTGTAGGAGGAAACGACCAGATCGGCGCCGGCGCGGCGGGCGGTTGCCACCATCTGCTCCGGGGTGATCTTCTTAAGATAATAGGCATCAATCCCTGCCGCCGGATCGCGCAATACCTGGCTGCTGATCCAGTTCTGGCAGAAGGCGCAATGGAAATCACAGCCCAGCATGCCAAAAGTGAGGGCGTCACTGCCGGGCAGCAGGTGATTGAACGGTTTTTTCTCCACCGGGTCGCTCTGCAGACCCGCCACATAACCCCAGGGAACCCGCAGTTCCCCGTCCCGGTTGAAACGCACCTGGCAGATGCCCCGTTTTCCCGGGTGAATCAAACAACGGTGGGCACAAGCCAGGCAGCGCAGATCGCCATTTTCCAACGGCTCCACCAGTCGACCTGGCACGGTCATTGCATCCAATATATCAACAATTCGGTTCATTGAGTTTTCACCCTTTGTACACTATAATCATAGCAGGATTTTGACCGAATTCATCACCCAGTTTTCCTGTTATCCGTTTTTGAGCCAAGGGGATAATTGTTTTGGCAGAGATAACCGAATCCTGATCCAGTTACCCGCGTCGAAAGTGCATTCATGACACAGTCTGAGGTTCCATTACAAAAAAGACGCCTGCAATCCATGCTCTACCGCCTGTTGATTGGGTTGCTGATCATGCAGGGCATCATCCTGCTGGCATTTGTGCCGGCAACCGCCTACCTGCGCGAGCAGATTGCCTGGAAGGAACAGCAAAACCTGCAGGTGGATACTGCAGTACAGAAAATTAATACATTTATCGAGGAAAAATCCCACCAGCTTGAGGTGGTTGGCAGCCTGCCGGTGACGGATCTGCAGAAAAACCCTGCCCTGATTGGCAATCTGATGAACAACCAGACCTCCCTGAAGGAAATGGTGCGCCTTTCCAGCGGGGGAGAGGTGCTGGTTTCCTGGACATCCCCCACATCAGCCGGAAATCCGGCTGGCACCGGATGGTTTGAGAAGGTTGGCAGACAAAACCTGACCGGGACGATGATCCTGCCTTCGGGCGGCGATGCCTCCCTGTTGATTCTGGCTCTTCCAGCCGGCGGCGGGGAAACCATGGCGGCTCTGGTCGATTTCTCACCGGTCTGGGATCAGATCGCCCGCACTTCGGATGATGGCGGGCAGACCTACGTGCTGGATGGCAGCGGCTTGGTGCTGGCTCACCCCGATCCGGCGCAGGCTGGAAAAATCATCAACCCGGGGGATCGCCTTCCCCTGAACCTGGCATCCACCTGGCACGGCACTTTCCATAATGGGGACGGCAAAGCGGTAATCGGCTCGGCTGCAAACCTGGATGGATTGGACTGGATGGTCGTCAGTGAGATCAGTGTGAGCCGCGCCTTCCGGGTCACCTGGATTGCCCTGGGAATCACAGTATTTCTGGTGTTGGCAATTTCCATGGTGATCCTGCTGCTGTATCGAGGGCTGATGATTCGCTGGCTGGTACACCCCCTGTTGACCCTGAAGCAGGCTGCCCGGGAAATGGGCACCGGTGATCTTTCCCACCGGATTCCCGAACAACCGGTGATGGAGATCAACGAGATCTCCGTTTCGATGAATGAAATGGCGGAACGGCTTGCCAGCCGCCAGGCGGAGCTGGAACAGAAATCCACAGCCATGGAAGCCGAGATGGAGGATCGCCTGCGCGTAGAGAAGGAACTGCAGGATAATCAACGTCATTTGGAGCAGCGGGTGAACGACCGCACCATCGAGTTGACCATTGCCAACGAGATGCTTCAACAGGAAATTGACGACCGCCGCAACGCTCAAAGCCAGCTCCTTTACCAGATGCAGCACGAACCCCTGACCGACCTGCCCAACCGCTCTCTTCTGATTCAAACCCTGGATTCCCTGCTCAAGCCGGCTGACCTGTCGGAAATTGTGACTCCGCAGGCGGGGCAGGTGATCATCCTGTGCATGGACATCAACCATTTTCAGGTGGTGAATGACAGCCTGGGGCATCCCGCCGGTGACCGGCTGCTGCTGGAAGCCGGCAGACGGCTGCAATCCTGCCTGCGCCCCGGCGAGATGCTCTTCCACCTGGGTGCGGATGAATTCGTGGTGCTGATTCCCGACACCCTGGACATGAAGCATGCCACCCGCCTGGCGGATCACCTGATGCAGCAGATTGCCATCCCCTTCGATCTGGAAGGTCACGAGGTGTACATCACAACCAGTGTGGGGATTGCCGCCAGCCGTCCCGGCGAAAAGGACGGCATCAATTTGCTGCGGGATGCGGATACCGCCATGTACCGCGCCAAAGCCGTCGGCGCCAACCGCTACGAAATATTCAGCGAGCGGATGCATGCCCGCGCCCGCAAGCTGCTCAAGCTGGAAGCCCAGGTGCGGCGGGCGGTGCTGCGTTCGGAATTCCAGGTGTATTACCAGCCCATTGTCACGGCGCGCAACCGGGATGTGGTATCGTTTGAAGGGCTCATCCGCTGGAAACACCCCCAGCAGGGTTTTCTGCTCCCCGGCGATTTCCTGCCGCTGGCGTCGGAAGCCGGTCTGATGCACGTGATTGACAACTGGGTGCTGGAAGCTGCCGCGGCGCAGTCGCAGGACTGGTCATTCTCGGGTCTGCCCGAGATACCCATTGCGGTAAACATTTCCAGCCAGCGGATGATGGATCCGGGTCTGCCGGATATGATCCAGGGGCTGCTCACCCAGCACAGCCTGCCCCCGCGCGCCCTTCACCTGGAAATCACCGAATCCTCCGCCATGGAGAACATCAACTCCAGCCTGCAGACGATTACCAACCTGCGCATGCTGGGGGTGCAGTGCTGGCTGGATGACTTCGGTCAGGAATATTCCTCGCTGAGTTACCTGAGTTACCTGCCGGTGGCAGCCATCAAGATTCCCTCCATTTTCATTCGAGATGTGGAGCGCAACAAGGCAATTCTGCGCGCAATCATTCAAATGGCGCATGCCCTCAACCTGCGGGTCTGCGCAGAGGGGGTTGAGACGGAAACCCAGGCGAATTTCCTGGCGGAAAACAATTGTGATGTCTGGCAGGGTTTCCTGTACTCTCCACCGCTGCCGGTGAAGAGCCTTGTGGAATTAATGAAAAGGGACGAATAGGGGAAAACAGGTTTACCCCTTGTGCCGCACCTTCAGGATTACCATCTTGGTGGGATGATTGAAAGGCGCCGGATCCACCGGTGCCGCCCCTTTGCGGGTATGCGCATAGCCGGTAACATCCGGCGGAACCTGTAAAATCTCCTCCAGGCTCAACCAGCCGCCCTCACAGAGCCGCTCCAGCTCAGCCACGCAGGCGACCCCGGGGACATACAGGGCATTGTTGACCACCGCCAACCAGCCGCCGGACCTGACCAGCGGGCGCAGCTTGTTGATCAGCCGGGTGATCGACCGATTGAGGTCCACCCGACCCGCCGGGGTGGTGGAAAAGAATGGCGGATCGAGGACGGCGCAGTCAAATTGCTCCCCCCGGTGTTTGAAACTGCCGGCCACGCGGTAAAAATCACCGGCAATGAAGTCCGCGTTCCGCACCGGAAAGCCATTTAGTTCACAGGTCATTTTTGCCAGCGACAGGAAGCGGGGGTTGCGGTCGGTCTGCACCACGCGTGCCGCCCCGCCTGCCAGCGCCGCCGCCCCCAGGCTGCCGGTATAGGCGAAGGTGTTCAGCAGGGTTTTCCCCTTCAGATTTTCCCGCAGCCAGGCGCGCAGGGGTCGGGTATCCAGGTAGAAACTTGCGTCCTGATTCATTCTCAGGTCCACGGCGTACCAGGTTCCCGCCTCGCGGATCCGGTCATCCGGTTTACCGTCCCATGCCAGGCGCCCGCGGCGGGATTCGGCATCCCCGCTGCGTTCCTTTAAAATAACAGTCCCCAGCCAGGGGAACCGCTCCAGCAGCCAGCTTATCCCTTCGGTAATCAGCGGATGCAGCCCCTCCGGCGGTTCGGCATGGTTGAAGATCACCAGGGTGGAGCCGTAGAGGTCCACCGCCAGGCGCGGCACACCCTCGGTAAAACCGTTGAAAAGCCGGATTGCAGAATGGTGATCCTCATCCGGCAGGGGCAGGCGGGCATCCACCGCCCGCTGCAGCAGGCAAAGCTCATCCGGGATGGACATGCTTTGATTATAACGCCGGAGGAAGGGCTGCAGGCGGATGGGAGGAGAATCCCCTGCGGCGGTATTCAGCCCGAAGTCAACCCGGATGACCTACGGACGCAGCCTCCCGGGAGGGGAAATCCCCGTCCGCCATCATCCGGAAAAGAGTTTTGAGTTTAGTTCAATATATACGCTAGAATCCATTGGGTGGTGGCGAGCAGCGCCTCGGTGTGGGTGCGTTCGTAATTGTGTGAAGCATCCACGCCCGGTCCGATCAAGGCAACCGCCACATCGCCGCCGGCGCGCCAGAATGCCTCCCCGTCCGAGCCGTAATAGGGGTAAATATCCACCACATAAGGTATCTGGTACTGTTCAGCCAGGGAGCGCAGGCGCGTGCCCAGCCCGTGATGATACGGTCCGCCGGAATCCTTGACACACAGCGTGGCATGGAACTCATCCGATGCCTGACCGGCACCCACCGCCGCCATATCCACCGAGACCAACTCGGTCACCTCAGCCGGGATGCCTGCGGCAGCGCCGTGCCCCACCTCTTCATAATTGCTGATGTGCAGGTAAGTGGTCTGGCAGGGTTTCAGCCCGGCATCCACCATGGCTTTGACTGCCGCCAGGATGCATGCCACGCAGGCTTTGTCATCCAGGTGGCGCGAGCGGACGAAGCCATTGGTGATTTCGAGCCGCGGGTCGAACGCCACAAAATCGCCCACGTTGATCCCCAAAGCGCGGGTTTCATCGGCGGAGGTTGTGCGGGAGTCCAGCCGTACCTCCATCGTATCCTCGTTGCGGGCGGACTCTGCCGTGGACTTGCCATGCACATGCGAGGAGGCGTTTGTCAGCAGGATGGAGCCGCGCACCCGCCCGCCGCCGGCGGTGATCACCCAGCAGCCCTCCCCCTCGA
>ERZ1026805.834-NODE-834-length-18806-cov-7.112474_pt1 | contig 18806 bp, 17 predicted proteins | sample MGYA00520883_ERZ1026805 | MGnify/ENA primary metagenome ERZ1026805 (study PRJEB33270, sample SAMEA104284476) | anaerobic digester metagenome | biome: Anaerobic digester microbiome; feature: mesophilic sludge digester; material: Anaerobic digester biomass | place... | reverse complement strand
TCGACGACGACTGCGACCACACCGACCTGCGCGAGGCCGGCGACGAGCTCGTCGGTGTGCCGTCCGACGTCGATGGTGACGAGACCGGTGCGCTCCAGCAGCGAGTCGGTCGCACCCGACACCACCAACCGGCCGGCGTCGATCATCACGACGTGATCGCAGACCTGCTGCACGTCGTCGAGCAGATGCGTGGCCATCAGCACCGAGATGCCGAACGATCCGAGGCGGTCGACGAGCAGGAGCATCTCCTCGCGACCGATCGGGTCGAGCCCGGCGGTGGGCTCGTCGAGCAGCACCAGGACCGGATCGCCGACGAGCGCCTGCGCCAGCTTGGTGCGCTGCCGCATGCCGGTGGAGAACCCGCCGATCGGACGGAACCGGGCCTCGTCGAGCCCCACCAGGTCGAGGATGTCGGAGGCACGCTGGCGCGCTGCTCTGGCCGGCAGCCCACTGAGCTCGCCGAAGGTCGCCACCACATCGGCGGCGGTCTGGTCGAGGGCGAGGCAATCGTGCTCGGGCATGTACCCCAAGCGGGATCGCACACCGATCGGGTCGCGGGCCACGTCGATGCCGCACACCTCGACGTGCCCTTCGGTGGGATGCGAGAGACCGAGCAGGATGCGGAACAGCGTCGACTTGCCCGCGCCGTTGGCGCCGACGAGGCCGATGCGACCGGCGGGCAGCTCGAGCGTGATGTCATCGAGCGCGGTCACACCCGGGTAGCGCTTGGTCAGCCCGTTGAGGCGCAGCAGCGGGCCATTGCTCACGCCAGCGAGTCTGCCAGGTGTGCCGTCGTCGTGTCGACGGTTCGACAGGCGTCACGTGTGGTGCCCGCTCGATGACCCTCGCTGTGTTCGGCCCGGTCAGGCGAACGCCTCGAACAGTTCGCTGAAGGCCTTCGCCTGGCCGCCCGACGTGGAGGAGGGCACCACGATTGGGGCGGTGACGCCGGCGTCGAACCACGCCTCGATGCCCTCGCGCACCCGGCCGACCGGGCCCGACAGGGTGCAGTCGTCGAGCCATCGATCGCTCATCGCGGCCAACACCGCCTCACCATCGCGGGCGTCGAGACCGGCGATCACGGCAGCCATCTCGGCCTCGTACCCGGCCTCGATCCAGTAGTTGCGGTAGTTCGGCAACGCCACGTAGCCCTGCAGCGTCTTGCGATTGCGGGCCCGGGCAGCTGCCAGGTCGTCGTCGATCACCGTGGGGATCATGTTGCCGATCCAGTAGTCGCCGGCAGGTCGATCCGCCGGCACCAAGGCCAGCGAGTGCGCCATCCGGCTGCGCGACGCGTTGGCCCACACCGCACCGTCGCCGACCTCCACCGCAAGACCCACCATCTTGTCGCGCAGCGTCGCCAGCACCACCGGCGGCAACCCACCCATCTGCTCGGCAGCCGACCGCATCGTGCCGACGTATTCGCGCATGTCGCTGAGCGGCTTGCCGGTCTCCACGCCCAGCCGCTTCACCACCGGGCCGTGGGTGACCCCGATGCCGAGCCGGAAGCGGCCCTGGGCCACTTCGTGGAGGTAGCTCGCCGACGTGGCCAGCGCGATCGGGTGCTGCAGGTAGATGGGTTGGATGGACGTGCCGAACTCGATGTGCGTGGTGGCGTGGGCGATCGACAGGCACAGCCCCATCGCATCACCGAAGCTGGGGCAGTAGATGCCCGAGAACCCGCGACGCTCGATCTCGACGGCCAGTTCGAGCGCCTGAGCCCGCCGCCCAGGTACGGCGGCAAGCGACAGTGCGGGCATACGTGGAGTCATGGTCGCAAGCTACTGGCCCAGGCGAACGCGGCCGGAACCGGGGGCCGTGCCTGAGAGCACAGATCAGTCGTTCGAGCGCGCGTACTCCTGCTCGTCGCAGGCGACGAGCACAGAACACGTCGCGGTGCGGGCGACGGCGCTTGCCGTCGACCCCAGTCGGAGGTGCCGCAGGCCCGTGAGACCCCGGGTGCCGAGCGCCACCAGGTCGGGCGATGCCTCGACGAGGTGAGCATGGATCGTGGCGGTCGGGGCCCCGCGCTCGACGCGGACCTCGACGGTCGCCCCGGCAGCTTCGAGTCGTCGGCGGGCTCCGTCGATCGCGGCGTCGACATCGATCCTGCCGTCGTCGATGACCAGCACGGTGGCCGCCAGGCTGTCGATCCACGGCATGCCGGCCAACACGTCGGCGACCTTGTCGGCGTGCGGCGAACCGTCGGCGCAGACGACCACGGTTCGAACGGCGTGGCCGTGACGGGCGATGAGGAGCGGAGCCGGCGGGTGCAACAGCAACCAATCGGCGGTGCTGCCGAGGTGCAGCGCCTTCAACAGACCGGGGCCACGCGGCCCGATCACGAGCAGGTCGCTCTCGCGCGACAGGGCAATGCGAGGGTCGGCTTCGGCGGTGAGGTCGGCGACCTCGGCGAACCGGGCTTCGGCGAACACGGCGCGCGGCTGCGGCGGCTTCCAGAGGTGCAGCTCGGTGACTTCATGGGGCAGCGCCACGCCCGGTACGTCGGGCACGTGCGCGGTGACCACTTCCAGGCGCCAGCCCGGCCAGCAGTGCGTGTTGATGAACAGCCACGCGACGTCGGCGGCCGGTGAGCTGTCGTCGCCGAAGACCAGGACTCGTGGCGCGCTCATGACGGCACCCGGGAACGGCGCAGGGCCACGAGCGTGACGCACACGGTGATGATGCCGGCGAGCACTTGACCGCCGTGGGCGAGTCGTGTGATGTCGACGATGGGGCGCCATGCAACCTGGCCGTCGCGAACCTCGTAGACGCCGACCGGCTGCGCTCGTACCCCGAACCCGGTACCGAAGCCGCTGCCGGTCTCCTGCCCACCGGCTCGCTCGCCGCTGCCCTCGCCGCCTCCCCCGCCGGCACCGCCGGAGATCCGAGCGACAGGGATGATGGTCATGCCGTCGATCTCGTACGGATCACCGAACACGCGTCGTACCGAGAGGGCGTCCCTGGTGCCACTGAGGCTGTCGAGAATCGTTGCCGCCGCTGGGCCGTTGCGTTCGGTCGTCATGATCGATCCCCTTTCGTCGGATCTCGGAGGGTCGGTTCGTTGCCGCCTTGGTCGAGACGGAACGGCGGGTAGTCGTCGGTCATCAGGGCGACATAGGCGATGACTCGGTAGGTCCAGCGGTTGACGCCCATGATCAGGTCGTGGAGCCCGGTCGGGTAGCGCCCGGTGAACGCGAGCGTGAGTGCCGCCACCACCACGAGCAGCCCGAGCAGCCCGCCGGCCAGCACCAACCCGGTGCCACCGTTGTCGCTCCCGAAGGTCCACGTGGCAGTGAACACGCCGATGATGAGCAGGTGCGGGATCGCCAGCAGCCACGACTTGACCAGCACGAGGCCGCGCGAGAGATGCTCGGGGTAGTCGATGTCGAGGGTGGCCGGGTAGTCGGCAGCGTCGAGGGTGAACGGCGGGTAGCGATCGGTGCCCAGGGCGCTGCTGGCGTAGTAGCTGACCCGCCACGTCCAGCGCAGCACTCCGACGTTGAAGTCGAAGATCGAACGCGGGTAGCGACCCGTGAACAGGATCGCGAAGAACGCGACGACGGAGAGCACCACGAAGGCGATCCACAGGAAGACGAGCACGACGACGTGCGGAATGGCCAGGAGCCACTTGACGAGCCAACGCCATCGGCTCAGCTCCGCGTCGAGGTGTCCTTCGAGCCGCAGCGGGTACGGCCGGAATGCCCTGTCGTCAACGGGCACAACAGCGCCTGGCGCTGCCCCGGAGGCGGCCTGATCGTCGACCTGCCTCCGCACGGCACCACCGATGATCATCGCCGCGCCGGCGGCGAGGAGGACGACGCCGGCCACGCCGAGGCCGATCGCGATCGGCACCAGGTAGTCCAGCTTGCCACCGAGCTCGATGTCGGCGCTCACGTTGGCCACGGCGTCGGCGTTCATGACCACGATCACCCAGTTGCCCGGCTCGAGGTTCCAGGTGATGGTCTGCGTGGCGTCACCCGCCGCTTGGGCGACCCAGAAGGTCTCGTCCATGGGTGGTGAGGGCATCGCGGTGCCGTCAGCGTTCTGCCGGCGGTAGTCGGCGGAGAACGGACGGAAGTCGACGTCGGTGACCTCGTCATGGGGCACGTCGGCGAGGAACGCCTCCACCTCCGCTTCAGGGCCGATGCCGACGAACAACTCGCCCGCAGTGGCGCTGTCGACGGCGACACGCACGGTGGCGAGCTCGCGGTCGGCCCACCAGTCGTCGGGGCCGGGGTCACCGAGATCGATCTTGTCGGACGTGATGGCAAAGCTGTCGGACTCGAACCGTTCGCTGGACGTCGAGAAGAAGCCGGCATCGTCGCGCTGGGTCGCGGTTGCCCAGCCGAGGCTGACACCGGCGCCGACGAAGCCGAACCCGACCAGAGCGATCAACGATCCGACGACGAGGAGGATGACACGTGCTGGCTTCATTGCACTGGACTCCTTCGAACTCAGGCCACTCCTCAGGATGCGCCGCGAGTGACGCGCCCAACAGTGCCGAAGGTCTCAGCGCCACCACACGGCACCCAATCGGGCTGCAAGGAACGTCGCCGCGACATCAGATGCGGCGGTACACCTTGTCGATGTACTCACGCATCATGCGCGTGGCCGAAAAGAGGGGGCCGTTGGTCATCAGGCTCCTGCGGATCATCGTCACCCAACGTTCCGGTACGCCATGCGCATCCCGGTCGTGGAACATCGGCAGCACCTCATGTTCGAGGAGGTCGAACAGCGCCGACGAGTGTCGGTGATCCTGGGCGGCCTGGTCGCCATCGATGTCTCCGTCGATGGCCCAACCGTTCTCGCCGTCGTAGGCCTCTGCCCACCAGCCGTCGAGCACGGAGAGCTGCAGCCCACCGCCCAGGCACGACTTCATGCCACTGGTGCCACTCGCTTCGAGCGGGGGGCGCGGCACGTTCACCCAGACATCGCAGCCGGCGACGAGGTGGCCGGCAAGCGGGATGTCGTAGTCCTCGAGGAACGCGGCACGACCAGCCACGCTCGGAGAGCCCTTCATCTGGAACAGCAGGCGAACGACGTCCTTGGCTTCGTTGTCGTTCGGGTGGGCCTTGCCGGCGAAGACGAACTGCACGGGAGGGTCACCGCCGATCAGCGAGAGCGCACGGTCCGGTTGCAGCGCGACGAGGTGCAGCCGCTTGTAGGTGGCAAGCCGTCGCGCGAACCCGATTGTGAGCACGTCTGCACTGAACCCGGTGCCTCCCGCCTCGGCGTAGTCGAGCGCCTCGCCACGTCGGAGCCGGTCGCTCACCGCACGCTGCGAGACCAGGTCGACCAGCTGCCGCCGGGCCGTGGTGCGTACGTCCCAGAGCTCGGCCGACGAGATGTCACCGACCGGTTCCCAGGTCTCGGGACGGTCGGCGCGGGCGAGCCAGCCCTCGCCGAGGTGCCGGTCGAGGAGGTCGCGCATCGGGCCACCGAGCCAGGTGGGAACATGGACGCCGTTGGTGACGTGACCGATGGGTACATCGTCGGCCGAGCGGCCGGGGAACAGCGGCTGCCACATCGCTCGCGCCACCTCGCCGTGACGGCGGCTGACGGCGTTCGCGTGCCGGCTCGAACGCAGAGCGAGCGCTGTCATCCCTGACGGCTCGTCGTGATTGCTCGGGTCGACCCGCCCAGCGGCCAGGAACGCCTCACGGTCGCCGGTGACGTCGGCGATGCGCCCGAGCATGCCCAGCACCTCGCCGCGGTCGTACGTCTCGTTGCCCGCCGGCACCGGAGTGTGAGTCGTGAACACCACCTTGTCGCGCACACGCTGCAGGCGCTCGGCTTCGTCACCGACGGTGCCCTGGTCGGCCAGCAACTCGAACACCCCCAGCGCCGGGTGGCCCTCGTTGAAGTGGTAGACGGACGGCTCGACCCCCAGCGTTCGCAGCGCGCGCACGCCGCCGACGCCGAGCACGGCGTACTGCGCAAGGCGAATTGCACGGTTGCTCTCGTACAGCCGCGACGTGACCCAACGCCCGACGGCGGTGTTCTGCGGCAGATCGGTGTCGAGCAGGTACAGCGGCACGCGACCCACGTCGACGCGCCACACCTGAGCGGTCACGTCGTCGTCGTCGATCGGCACGCTGACCGTGACCGGTAGTCCGTCGGGGCCGGTCACCCGTACGCAAGGGAGGCTGTTCGGATCGGTGTCGATCCAGTACTCGTGCTGGAACCCGGTGACGTCGATGCGCTGATGGAAGTAGCCGGTGCGGTACAACAGACCGACCCCCACCATCGGCAGCCCGATGTCGGAAGCCTCCTTCAAGATGTCACCGGCCAACACGCCGAGCCCACCGGAGTAGATGGGCAGCGAGCCGTGCACACCGAACTCCGCGCAGCAGAACGCGATCGGGTGCTCCACCGTCGCCGGCCCGTCGAGCCACGGTCGTTCACGGTCGGCCTCCAGCTCGGCCGTCAGCGCGCTGATCCGTTGCAGCAGGCTCTGGTCGCCGGCCGCACGTTCGAGTGTCGATCGGTGTGCCTCGGCGAGGAGGCGCACCGGGTTGTGCCCGACGACACGCGTCCATCGATCGGGATCGACCGACTCGAACACAGCCGCGCCGTCCACCGACCACGACCACCGGTAGTCGAACGCAATCCGAGCGAGCGGTCGCAGCGGCTCGGGTATGGCGTTGGCGAGGTCGGACACGGCCGCCTCGATGTCGAGATCACCAGCGAACATGGAATTGCCTCCGCTCGAAGTCTTGCATGGGCATCGACAGCGTGCGCAGCGCAGCACCGAACCCGCAGCAGCTCAGTCGCGCAGCAGTTCGCGCACGTTGAGGAACAGCAGCGCGGCGGCGGCAAAGCCGAGCACCACGGCGACGACGAGCCGCCAGTCGTTGATCAGCTCTGCGGTGACCACCAGTGCGACCGACCCGAACACCAGGAACGTCGCCACCAGGACAGCGAAGCGCACGAGTTGCTTGCGGGCCATGGCCTCGATGGCGAAGAGCACGATGACTGCCTCGATGCCCAGGCTGCCCGCGTTCCAGCTGGGATCGAGCACCACCGCGATGAGCACGGCAAGCACCACCGACGTGCTGACAGCCGACCAGACTGCGAGCACGCGCCGACGCCCCTTTCGCTCTGCGGGCAGCGGGAGTCGACGGTGGCGGAGGTGGTCGTGCGGGCCGGTCAGGGGAGCCGGCTGGCCGAGGCGCCGGGTCAGGAGGAGTTGCTCGTCGCGGAGTGCGACACGCGCGGCAGCAAGGGTGACCAGCTCGACCTCGGCGCCGGCACCCACCAACTCGCCACTCGAGACCGCGGCTCGACTGCGGGTCTGCAGCGACTCGATCCGTTCGCCGAGCTCGTGGACCTCGTCATCGAGCTCGGCGAGTCGCGCGTGAAGTGCATCGGCGCCGGCTCGAGCATCGGGTGCGACCTTGCGAAGCCCCGCCCAACCCACCGGGTCGCCCCACGACACACGAATCTGGCTCGATCGTTCGTAGCGAGGTCCAGCAGGTCCGCGTTCGCCGCCGAGCGGGTCTTGCGTGTCGTTGCCCCACAACCCCCTGTAGTGCACCACCCAGGGGGTGGTCTCACCGATGATGACGGGCTCCCACGAACGCACCTGCCCGGGCCCGATGGCCACCCCATCGCCGCGGGCGTAGTCGATGTACGGGATCGACAGCCCAACGTGATCGTGATCACGCGTCCATGGGAGAAAGACCCGCGAGATGCGGCGCGACACCTTGAGCAAACCGGAGAAGGCCGGAACGTCGTGGGTGGTGAGGTACTCGCCGGCGAGGTAGGCGCCGCTGTGCGAGCCGAGGCCGGCGTGAATCACCGGATGCTCACCTTCGATCGTCAGGTCCGGGTCGTCCCAGCGCCGCCGGAGGTCGTCACCGACCTCATCATGTGCCGACGACACCAACCAGACGGGCTGCAGCTGTTCATCGTTCCCGGCGAGGTAGACGCTGACCTGCTCCCAGTCGGCCTCGTGGTCATTCACGCCGAAGACGCGACTGCGCCAGTCGTTGTAGACGTAGAAGAACCAGTACTGCAGGACCGTGTACCCACTGTCGCGTACGACCCGCGCGTAGTACGGGTGGTGGTCGGGTCGCATCCGGGTGCGGTACTGCGTCTCGGCTGCCGCCTCGGCACCCGATGCGTTGCGCCCGCGAAAGATCAGGCTGGCACGGCTGAGCGCGTCGAGGCCGCGGCTGAGCACCCCGACGCGGGAGAGCCGGCCGGCGTTGTGAAAGCGCGGCCGATCGCTGCGCACGCGCCACTTGGCGACCTGGACCCGCGTGAAGGGTTCGTCGACGAAGCGCAGGTACTGGCCGGGGCGCGGGCGGTCGGCGCCGAGCTCGACCAGTTGCTCGATCGTGAGCGACCCCTTGGGCGCGATGACGGTGGCGACGCGATCCGGTCCGCGCTCGAGCAGCTGGCAGCACTGCACGTACTCGTCGACCGATGCGGGCAGGAAGAGCTCGCCCTCGGTGAAGCGCAGAATCGGTTCGAAGCGGCGCACGAGCGCCATGTCCGCGGCGGCAACGGCGGGGTTGCCTGCGGTGTCGTCGGCCATCGGGAAGAACTCTACGCCGAGCATCCTGCTCACGAGAGCAGAGCGTGAGTGCCCGACGACCGGGCCAGAGGCCACGACTGTCTCGGCCGTAGTCCGCGGAGACCACCGGGCGGTCCAACAAGCGCCGGCAGCACAGCCCCACGTACTCTCTCCGCGCATGACGGCTCGGCGCTTCGTGTACCCCCAGCCAGGCGACGACCTCGCAGCGATTGCAGCGCGGGAACTGCCGGGCACACAGGGCGCCGACGAGCAGCTGCTGTCGTGGAACCTCCATCTGGCCGCGCGTCGCACGATCGGGCTGCTGCCCAGCGACATCGTGTTCACCGAGCCACCTCCGCCACGATGACGGCGATCATCACGCGTGCCACCGTCGTCGGTGGTCACGACGGGCGCGCCGAGATCGAGGTGGAGCTCACGTACGACAACGGCGGTACCGCCACGATCTCGCTCGACGAGGAGGCATGCACCGCCTCGCTCGACCAGGCAGGTGTCAGCTCGCTCGACGAGCTGGTGGGGCGGTCGTGGAGCATCGTGCTCCCGGCACTCGCACGTCAACGACCAGGACTTCAACGACCAGGACTTCAACGACCAGAACTGCAACGACCAGAACTGCAACGACAAGGAAGTGGAGAGACTCATGCTCGATCTCGTCATCCGTAACGGGCTGATCGTCGATGGCTCGGGGCTGCCCGGCCGGCACGGCGACGTGTCGGTTCGCGGCGGCCGGGTGGTCGCCGTCGGCGGGCGTGCCGGCGACGCGCACCGGGTGCTCGACGCCACCGGCCGCATCGTCGCCCCGGGGTTCATCGACCCACACACTCACTACGACGCCCAACTGTGCTTCGACCCGTACGCATTCCCCGCCATCGAGCACGGCGTCACCACTGTGGTGCCCGGTAACTGCTCGCTGTCGCTGGCGCCGCTGCGGGTCGATCAGCGCGATGCCTTCAGCAGCATGTTCCGCCTGATCGAGGAGATGCCCGCAGCTGCGTTCGACGCCGGGGTCGACTGGCGCTGGGGTGAAGGGTTCGGCGGCTGGCTCGACGCGCTGGCCGAGAACATCGCGTTGAACGTGGCGCCGCTGGTCGGCCACTCGGTGTTGCGCATGTACGTGATGGGCGCCGAGGCCCAGGTGCGGGCGGCCACCGCCGACGAGATCGGTGCCATGGCCGACCTGCTGCGGGTGTGCCTCGACGCCGGCGCCGTGGGCCTGAGCACCAGCTTCGTCGACATCGACGAGACCTACCGCCCGGTGCCCAGCCGATGGGCAGCGCCGGCCGAGCTCGACGCGCTGTCGGCGGTGCTCGGCGAGCGCGATGCGGTGCTCCAGATCGTGCACGAGTTCTACGACACCGAGCTCACCATCGCCCGCGTCGAGCAACTGGCCGAGTTGTCACTGCGTCATGGCATCACCACCACGCTCTCGCCACTTTTCCACTCCGATGCCAACCATGACGGTGTGGCCCGGGTGATGGCTGCCGTGGAGACCGCTCGGGCTCGCGGCGCCGCAGTGTGGCCGCAGGTGCAAACGCGCCCGATCGACATCAGCTTCACGCTCGATCAGCGCAGCCTGATGCTGCTGACGATGCCCTCGTGGTGGAAGGTCGCTTCCATCCGCGACCACGCCGACAAGCTGGCCGCCGTCACCCACCAGCGACAGCTGCTCGTCGACGAGATGAACTCGCTGGCCCGGCGACCCGGGGGTGGCCTGGGCGCCGGCGGGTTCGTGGTGCGCGACGTGATGAACGCCCGCAACAACGACCTGATCGGTCGCAGCATCGACGACATCGCCCGCGAGCGTGGCACCAGTCACGGCGACACCGTGGTCGACCTGGCGCTCGACGAGAACCTCGGCACCTGGTTCATCCGAGCGTCGATCGGCCACAACAACTCACCGGTGGTCGGCGAGCTGCTGGCCCACCCGTTCGTGCACGTCGGTGCATCCGACGGGGGCGCCCACGTCGGGTCGTTCTCCACCTTCGGCGACACCGGCTACCTGTTCTCGGAGTTCGTGCGCGGCACCAAGTCGCTCAGCCTGGAAGCGGCGGTGAAGAAGATCACGCTCGACCCGGCGACCATCTGGGGCCTGAAGGGCCGCGGTCTGCTGGCCGCCGGCAATGCGGCCGACGTCGTGGTGTTCGACGCCGAACGCATCGGCCGCGGGCCCGAGATCGCCTCCGACGACTTCCCCGGTGACGGTGTCCGCTGGATCCGTCACCAGGAGGGCGTCGACGCGGTGGTGGTGGTGAACGGAGAGGTCACCTGGAGCGCCGCCGAGGGGTACGTCGCCGGCGCCCGCGCCGGCCAGATCGCGACCCGCTCATGAGCGACGCCCCGGTCGGATGCCGGTCGCACGTGGTGACGGTTGGCGGCGGTCGGGTGCACTGCGTCGAGGCCGGTGAAGGCCCGCTGGTGCTGCTGGTGCACGGCTTCCCCGAGTCGTGGTACTCATGGCGCCACCAGCTGCCGGCGCTCGCTGCCGCGGGGTACCGGGCGGTGGCCATCGACGTGCGCGGCTATGGCCGTTCGTCGAAGCCGCAGGCCGTCGAGGACTACCGCATGGTGCGCCTCGTTGCCGACAACGTCGGCCTTGTGGGCGCGCTCGGCCACGACACGGCCGTCATCATCGGCCACGACTGGGGCGCGCCCATCGCGTGGAGCTCGGCAATGCTGCGGCCCGACGTGTTCACCGCGGTGGCCGGGCTGTCCGTACCGTTCGCTCCGCCATCGGATGTGCGGCCGTCCACCGCGATGCGAGCGATGGCCGGCGACGAGGAGTTCTACGTCGAATACTTCCAAGAACCCGGCCGGGCCGAGGCCGAGATCGAAGCCGATGTGCGCGACTGGCTGCTCGGGTTCATGTTCACCGCCTCGGGCGACGCCCCGCCGCCCGACATCGCCAACGGCACGGTGGCAACGGTACGCCGTGGCGGGCTGATGAAGGACCGCTTCCACCGGCCCGACCCGATGCCGGCCTGGCTCACCGAGACCGATCTCGACGTGTATGCCAACGAGTTCGAGCACAGTGGCTTGCGTGGCCCGCTGAACCGGTACCGCAACGTCGACCGCGACTGGGAAGACCTGGCCGCGTTCCGCGGCGCACGCATCGACGTGCCCGCGCTGTTCATCGGCGGCGACCGCGACGGCCCCACCGTGTGGGGGGCGCCGGCCATTGCCGCCTTCGAGCGCACCCTGCCGAAGCTGCACCGCTCGATCATCCTCGAAGGGTGCGGCCACTGGACCCAACAGGAGCGCCCCGATCACGTGAACGCGGCGCTCGTCGACTTCCTCCGCAGCCTGTGACGGCGGCAAGCCGGCTGCGCTGATGCCGGCCCGCGATGGCGGAAACAGTGCTTTGGTCACTGTGACCCGCTGACCAGGGTCACGCTCGTTCAGAGGAGTTGCAGGCTGCGCGCTGCTTGGACTGCGCTCTTGCGGTCGGTGACGCCGAGCTTGCGATAGATGGCACTGCTGTGCGTCTTGGCCGTGTTCAACGACACGAAGAGCTCCGCCGCGATCTCGCGCAGCGACATCTGGCTGGGCAGGTAGCGCAGCAGGGTGAGCTCCCGCTCCGTCAGCTGCTCGACGAGCTGCGTCGTGGGCGTCGTCGGCGCGGTGCGGGAACCATGGCGAGCTTCGGCCCGTGCAAGCGCTCGACCCGCGACCCCCGGGTCGACGCAGTGGTCGATGATCGATCGAGCCTCGGCCAGCAGCGCCATACCGCCCTCGTCGCCGAGACCCAGGAGCGTGTCGCCGGCGGTAGTGAGCACGAACGCCCGCCCGAGATCGGTGGTGGCCCGACGCGCCAGGTCGACCGCATGCACGGCGTCGACGCGCGCCTGCTCGGCGTCGGTCGCTGTGCGAGCGCTGACCGCCACGGCCGGTGCGACACCGTGGTAGCCGGCAAGCCCGAAGGACTGCGCCGTCGACAGCGACGTCGCCGCCGCGCTGCGAGCGGCCGCGATGTCGCCGTCATCCAACTCGGCAATGGCCATCGAGACCAGCGCCATCGTGTGAGCGGTGAAGCGCTGATCGAGTGTGGCCTTCACCACCGCCACGGCGAGCGACTCGCGTGCCTCGGGCGCCAGGCCCGCCCACGTGTAGGCCGCGCCCACTGCAGTCGCCAGCTCGGCCGGGCGCGTGGGCAGGTCGCCCTGCGCAGTCACCGTCCGGGCCATCTCCAGCGCCGTCGCCACGTCGCCGCGGCCGAGCGCCACGTTGATGCGCAACGGCATCGCGAGCATCGGGTCGAAGATCGGTGGCCAGACGTCCGACGCCCGGTCCAGCCAGTGCTGCGCCGCCGCGTAGCGGCCACCGAGGTACTCGCACCAGCCCCACAACATCGCACACACGGCGTCGTCGGACGCTGCCACACCGATCCGTTCGAGCAGTCGCTGCAACGTCCTGATCTGTCCTTGTCCCAGCAGGTCGGATCCGACGAAGCGCATCAGGTCCATCCCACCCGCCACGTCGCCGGCCGCCAGGCGATGCTCGACGGCTTGACCGCGGTCGCCTTGTGCCGCGAACCAGTCGGCTGCCCGCCCGTGCAGCTCGGGAAGCCGCTCGGGAAACGTGCGCTTCGCCTCCAACGCCAGCAGGTCTCTGAGCAGGTGGTGGTAGCGGAACCACTCACCTGTGTTGTCGAGCCGCACGATCAGCTGATTGCGCACCGCGGCGTCGAGCAACCACTGCGACCCACCCGTCGACGCCGTGACCGCGTCGATCAGCGGGCCGTTGAACCGATCGAGCACGGATGTCTCCAGCATCCGCCGGCGGTCGTCGGGGTCCATCGTCGCGAGCAGCTCATCGCCCAGGTAGCTGACCACCAGTTGGTCGTCACCTCGGAACGCCTGCACGAACCGGGCCGGCTCGGGTGCGCGTTCCAGCGAGAGTCCGGCCAACACCAGGCCTGCCGCCCAGCCTTCCGTCCGCACGCAGAGGTCGTCGATCGCGGTCGCCGTGAGCTGCTCACCGACCGAACCCAACAAGTCCGCCGCCTCGCCGACGGCGAAGCGCAGCTCGTGCGCGCGCACCTCGCTGACCCGGTTGCGCACGCGCATGCGGCCCAGACGGAAGGGCGGGTCGACGCGAGTGGATACGACAGTCGTCAGCTGCGCAGGAGACAGCTCGATCAGACGCTCGATGCCTCGGTGAACGGTGATGTCGTTGATCAGGTGGTAGTCGTCGATCACGAGAACGAGGCGCTCGCTGTCGTCGGCCAGGTCGTTCACCAGCGCCGGCACGATCACTCTGTCGTCGCCGGCGGAGCCGACGACCAGCGGCGCGAGGTGAGCGCCGAGGTCGTGACGATGGCGGGCGATCGCCGCCACGAGCGACGACCAGAACCGGGCGGGGTCGGAGTCGGTGTCCTCCACCTGCAGCCAGGCCACCTGCTCGGGCCGCCGCGCCGCCCACGAGGACAGCATCGTCGACTTGCCCGAACCAGCGGGAGCGCTGGCCAGCACCAACGGCACCTGGCGAGCAATGGCATCGTCGAGCGTCACATCGAGCCGGGTGCGCTCGACGAGGCGGGTGGGGGGTGCAGGAGGCCGCAGCTTCGTCGCCGCCATCCCCATCTCACCGTCGCCAGCCACGACGGGACCATACGCCACACGGATCGCCCGTGTGGCCCGGGATCACCCCGTGTGGCCCGGGATCACCCGGGTGAGATGGTCGCAGAGGTGAGGCGCACTCACACCGCTCGATGAGACGGTGAGGCCATGTCCGAACCGACCACCTTCGAGATCGTCATCAGAGGCCGAGCCAGTGCCCGGCTGCTGCGGCCGCTGCTCGACGACTTCACCTTCGACCACCCCAGCGATGGCAACACCCGCCTCGTCGGCGTGGTGCGCGACTCAGCACACCTCCACGGTGTGGTGTCGCACCTCACGTCGGTGAACGTCGAGCTGATCTCGATCATGCCGGTCGACAGACCTGCAGTGGGGCCCGCGCTCCACGGCGTCATTTCCACCCTTCACGAACGGAGCACACACTCATGATCACCGTGTCCAACCTCACCAAGCGCTACGGCAGCCGCGTCGCCGTCAGCGACATGACCTTCGACGTCGCCCCCGGCCGAGTCACCGGTTTCGTCGGCCCGAACGGCGCCGGCAAGTCGACCACCATGCGGATGATGGTGGGCCTCACCCGGCCCGACCACGGCGACGTGCGCTACCACGGCGTGAGCTACACCCGGATGCAGCACCCCACCCGGGTGGTCGGTTCGGTGCTCGATGCCGGCGCCATGCACCCCGGCCGCACCGCTCGTGAGCACCTGCGGGCGATGGCTGCGCTCAGCAGCATCGCCGCCCGGCGGGTGGACGAGGTGTTGCACGAAGTCGGCCTCGACACCGCCGCCGATCAGCGCGCCGGCGGCTTCTCGCTCGGCATGCGTCAACGCCTTGCGCTGGCCGGCGCCCTGCTCGGCGAGCCCGATGTGCTGCTGCTCGACGAACCGTCGAACGGGCTCGACCCCGACGGCATCCGCTGGCTGCGCACCTCGCTCAGCGACTTCGCCGACCAGGGCGGAACGGTGTTCGTGTCCAGTCACCTGATCGGTGAGCTCGCCATGTTCGCTCACGACCTCGTGGTGGTGGGCGGCGGCACGCTGCTGGCCGCCGAGCCGGTTGCCGCCACACTCGCTCGCGGGGAGACGAGGGTGGTGGTGCGCACGCCCGACGCCGTCGAGTTCGGCCGCCTGCTCGACCGTCACGACATCGGCGTCAGCGCCGACGGCGACCGCCTCACGGCGACCGGCACGACCCTCACCGCGGTCTCGCAGCTGGCCTTCGATCACCGCATACAGATGGTCGAGATCACCGAGGTCTCGCGCTCGCTCGAGGAGATCCTGCTCGACATGACCGGCGCCAGCGCCGAGTTCGCCGCCGCCTGACGCACTGTTCGCTCCTCCACCGCCGCATCCATCCGCTCACCTCACAACACCACTCCACACCACTACTCCAACACCACCACTCCAAAGGACCCGCCATGACCAGCATCACCTTCTTCGACGCCACCGACAGGCGCACCGCCGCCACCACCCGTGTGGCCACCCGTGTCGTCACCCGCACCCGCCAGCACGACCTCGCCGCCGTGCCGGCGGCCATCCGCAGCGAGTGGATCAAGCTGCGCTCGCTGCGCTCGAACCGCGCCATCTTCGGCTTCACCATCGTCGCCGGCGTGGTGATGTCGTGGGTGCTGGCGACCTTCGTGAAGACCGACCCCTACGAGCACCTGCCGTTCACCGTGGCCAACACCTTCATGACGGCCACGTGGCTCACCACCGTGCTCGCGGTCATCGCCGGCATCTTGATGTACACGTCGGAGGTGCAGCACGGCACCATCGCCAACACCATCGCTGCGCAGCCCGCCCGCTGGGTGGCCGTTGCCGCCAAGGCCGCTGTGGCCGCCGGCTTCGGCCTCGCCATGGGGGTCGTCGGCATCATCGCCGGGCTCGCCAGCGCCGTGGCCAGCGGCATGGACATGGGTGACACCTCCGGCCTGGCTGTGGCCGCGGCGTGGGGTTTGGTGCTCACCTCGCTGGCCGCGGTCTTGGGAGTGGGCATCGGCATGATCATCCGCCACAGCTCGGCCGCCGTGTCGACCGCGCTGGTGTGGACGTTCGTGCTCGAGAACCTCATCCGCAGCATGGCTCCGGCAAAGCTGTCACGCTTCCTTCCCTTCAGCGCCGCGAACGGCCTGCTCTCCATCCGCTCGGCTGGCGACACCGCCAAGACCCTGGCCGCCGCACTCACCCGTCCGCAGGACGCCGTGCTTTTCGCCGGCTACACCATGGTGGCCCTCATCGCCGGCGCGGTGTTGCTCTACCGGCGAGACGCCGACTGAGCCCACGGCAGCCCGCCGAATCGAGCGGACCCGGCCCTCGCGGGCCGGGTCCGTTGCGCGCGACCGGCGACGGTCAGCAACAGTCGTCGCAGGTCTCGCCGCGCCAGGCCTGGCGGCCTTCGTTGGCGGCGAGCACGGCGATGGCGAGCGCGGCGATGGGGTCGGCCCACCACCACCCGACGGTCGCGTTGAGGGCCAGCCCGCCGAGCAGGATCGCCGAGAGGTAGGCGCACAGCGAGGTCTGATTGCTGTCGGCTACCACTGTCGGGCTGCCCAACAGCCGGCCGTTACGCCGCTTGGCGTGGGCGAGAACGGGCATGACGACGAGCGACGCAACCGCAAGGCCGATGCCCACTGGCGAACCACTGGCCGCTGAGGTTCCGAGGAGATCGATGATCGCCTGCACCGACACGTACAGGGCGAGCACGTAGAAGCTGACTGCGATCAGCCGCAACGCACGCCGCTCGCGAGCATGGCTGAGGCCTCGTAACTGCCACACGATCACGAGAGCGGACATCACTTCGACCGTCGAGTCGAGCCCGAACCCGACGAGCGCAATGGAGCTCGCGGCCGTGCCCGCCGCAATCGCGACGACTGCCTCCACGACGTTCCATGCAATCGTGGCCCACGCGAGCCGAACGGCGCGACGCTCCAGTGTCGGCAGTGCAAGGGTGCTCACCACGTCACTTCCTCACAGCCGTGGTGATCGTCGGGTTCGACCTGCAACGTGGCGTGAGTGATGCCGTGTTGGTCCGCTAGGAGTGCGCGCGCCTGGTCGAGCACGGCGTGCGAGTCGGTTCCGGCGGCAACTCTGAGGTGCGCTGTTGCGACTTCCATGTCGGATGTCAGCGTCCACACGTGAAGGTCGTGAACATCGACGACTCCCCCGATGGCGGCCAACCCCGCCTGCATGGCGCCGAGATCGAGTCGCGCCGGGGCGGCCTGCACCAACACGCGCAACGCCTCGCGACCGAGCCTCCACGCCCGGGGCAGGATGAAGACACCGATCACTGCGCCGATCACGGGGTCGACCCATGCCCAGCCGGTGATGCCCCAGACGATCGCGGCGATGATGACACCGACCGAGCCGAGCATGTCGGACAGCACCTCGAGGTAGGCGCCCTGCAGGTTGAGGCTCTCCTTCGACCCTGCCCGCAGCAGCATGAACGCGATGACGTTCACGATGAGACCGAGGATTCCCACGATCAACACCGGTGTGGACGCGATGTCGGGCGCATCGCCGAGGCGGCCGATCGCCTCGTAGAGCACGTAGCCCGCAACGCCGAACAGCAGCATTGCGTTGAACAGCGCGGCCAGGATCTCCAACCGGTAGAGACCGAACGTTCGCTGCGGATGCACACGCGCCTTGGAGGCGGCTTGGATCGCCGCGAGCGCCATGCCCAGCCCCAGGGCATCGGTGGCCATGTGCCCGGCGTCGGATAACAACGCAAGTGAACCCGTGATGATGCCGGTGACGACCTGCACCACCAGGAACGCGACGATCAGCCCGAACGAGATGAGCAGCGGACGCACATGGCGGGCACCGGCCCTCATCGCCGCGGCACCGTGATCGTGACCCTGACGGTGTCCGCCGCTCATGAGCGACCATCCAGATCGGCGTGCCCGGCTTCGACGACCAGCGTGATCTCACCCAGCAACGTGAGGGCTCGGGCGAGCGTGGGGTCGGCCAGGTCGTAGCGCATCTGACGCCCTTCACGTGTGGCCCGCACCAGACCGCAGCCGCGCAGGCAGGCCAGGTGGTTGGAGATGTTGGCACGGCTCTCACCCATCAGATCGGCGAGCTCGGCCGGATAGGCCGATCCGTCGATGAGCCGCACAAGGATCTGCCGGCGCACACCATCGGCCATGGCGGTGCCGACGCGCCCGAGAGTGTCGAGCCGGCTGTCGAAGCAGAGATCCGTCGTCATGCGAGCAGCATAGTTCAGTTGCAGCTGTACTACACCGTCGGCTGTATCTTTTCTCCCAGGCCTGACTCGGAGCTCGAGCGTCGCGCTGTCAGCTCTCGAGGTCGACGTCGTCGGGGACCGGGGTGCGGTCGTGGCGGGGGTGGGTTTCGTACATGCGCACCATCACGACCACGCCCGATGCAGCCGTGAGCGCAGCGACGGCCCAGATCGCTCGTTTCACCTCCGCACCCTCGCGGCGCCGGCCTCGTCGTCACCCCCTCCCCCTCCAGTCGCCCCCCGCTCAGAAGGCCACACCATGAAGGTCCTCCGCCGGCCAGAGCGCCGATCAGCAGGTGTGCCGTGTGGCGCGCAGCGCGAGGTCGTCGACGTGGTGGCCTGACACGGCACCGGTTGGGCGAGGACGCTTCTCGTCGATCTCGATCTCCCACTCCTCCTCGTCATCTCCACGCTGGCCGAACAACTGGGCCTGTCGGCCACCCCCCTGCGCG
>ERZ1026805.823-NODE-823-length-18951-cov-7.999312_pt1 | contig 18951 bp, 37 predicted proteins | sample MGYA00520883_ERZ1026805 | MGnify/ENA primary metagenome ERZ1026805 (study PRJEB33270, sample SAMEA104284476) | anaerobic digester metagenome | biome: Anaerobic digester microbiome; feature: mesophilic sludge digester; material: Anaerobic digester biomass | place... | reverse complement strand
TCCTTGATGTGCTGGCGATCAAGTTCCTTGCCGTAGAACGCGTGCTTCTTGATGATGTCGACGATCTCGCCACCTTCTCCGCCAATACCCATTGCCGCTTCAAGCAACTTGTTACGCTGGGAACGGGCGGCGGCGGTGCGTAAAGCAAGTATGGTGTATTGCTCAGTATTCATCTTGTTACTCCACGAGAAAGCCCCCCGTTCGGGAGGCTGTTTAAGTTGGGCTGAGTTCGGCGCTGCTAGGCTTTCTGGCCCGCCTGGAAGGCAAGGAACGCCGGGATCATGTTGCGAGCCATCCCCGCTTGCACAGGCTTGTAGCCTGATGCAGTGATGAAGGCTTCGACAACGCCCTTCGTCTTCAGGGCCATCTCGTGTGCTTCGGCTTCGCCTTGGGTGGCAAACTCGGCGCCGTCAGAGGCGACGTACTTCTGGATCGTGGTAACCATGTGATTCTCCTTGTTGGTTAAATGCTTAGGTTGTAGGGTTAGTAGCGTTAGAGTGTGGGTTGTGTGGATTAAACAGGGGGAAGTTTTCTAGCTAGTAAAGTGGCGGCATCAAACCCAACTTTTTTATAGTAGTAATAAAGTGAACAATATACATACCCATTATCCTCAGCATATTTAACCAAATATACAGGCATACCACTAACGTGTACCACCACTGTATTTTTTCTATTTCGGTTCTGCTCTTTGATTGTGACCCAACCACAGTTTTCTGGGGTGTACCCCTTAGTCCCGTCTTTCCTGTCTATTGAGTGCCCACTAGGCCGGGGGCCCATGTCAGAAATAAAGTTTTCAAATGACTGCAGCCACCGGCTACATACCGTTATTCCTTTGCCTCCATAATTAAAATACGAAGCGTCATTCTTATTGAAGCATCGAGATTTAATAGCTCGCCAAATCGTATATTCCGGGGTTTCACTTAGCCCGTGAGTTCTGTTGCTATCCCCGAATTTTTCTCTTTGAAAACACCCACATGAGGTTGTGTTAGCGCTAAATAAATTAGTTTTGGCTACAGCCTTAATAGTTCCACAAGAACACCGGCACAACCACTTGGGGTGCTTCCCCTTAGAGTGAACCCCAAGTACAGTAAGTTTTCCAAAAACCATTCCAACGCTCATCAAAGACTCTCCAACGCCTCTCTCAAGTCTGGGTCTACGCCAGACTTATTTAAGAGCCACCAAACATAACTTTTTGGCAGGTCGCATAATCTTTCTCCACAATGCTTGCCGTAACGAATTCTGGTTGTTGAGGGCAGCGGTGCGTGCATGAGTTGCAGCATCCCCCGTGCATCAGTGCCCACTTCCTCGGCAATGCGTCGGGCCAGGCTGATGGTGGTGATGACGTCGCCCATAGCCCGGTGGGCGCTGCCGGCGTCAAGCCCGAATGTGTAGCGCAAGGTCTGGAGCTTGTGGCTCTCTGCCTCGGGCCAAACAATGCGCGAGAGCTTCAGCGTGTCGATCACCTGAAAATTCTCGGGTAGGTAGTCGCGGACGAAGCGAATATCAAATTGAACATTGTGTCCGACAAAGACATTCACGTCTTCAAGCGGGTACTTGTGCTCGCGCATGAACTCGCTGAGGGTGGGTTGATACTCCACCATCTCCTGCGTAATGTGATGGACTCCCATCGCGCCCGGAGAAATGATGCACTCCGGGTCAATCAGGCTCTCCACCTTCCAGTAAACGCCGAAGTCCTCGTCGATGAGCGCCAAAGCGATGTCGCAGACACCAGTGCCCTCAGTTGGAGCAAGTGAAGCCGTCTCCGTGTCTAGCGCCAAAATCCGCATGAGTTGTCTTTCAGAAAGGCCCCGCCACGTCTGAGGTGGCGGGGTGGTTGTTACTTGGTTGTTACTTCTTGAGGCCGGAAGTGAAGGTTGCAATCCCGAATTTATTACTTCCGAGAATTCTGCGTTGAGCTTCGAGGGTGATGACGTTGGTGTCCTCGATGCCCTTGGCCTTCCGCAGCCCGGACTCGAGGAGGTAGCGACCCCACTGCCCAACCGACTGCGGCGACAGGGAAACCTGCACGATTTCCTGCTCGTCTGCAGCGACGTCGCCGCCGACCTCGGACCACAGCAGGTTGGAATAGACCTCGGCGTACTGCTTCACAGCCGCCTTGTCATAGCCTTCGGACTTGAGGTACTTGACGTAGTCCTCGACGGAACCTTCGCCGCCCTTGAGGTGTTTGCCGTCGTAGCTGGTACGGATGAGGCGGTTGGCCTCCTCGTTCTGCTCGCCAGCCGTCACCATCCAGAGGTACGACCAGGACAGGACCTCGATAGTGATCTTCTTACCAAGTTCCTTGGTCTTGTCGCGGCTGAAGCCGTCAAGTCCCACGGTGATGCGCGGGAAGACGCCAATGCCGAGGTTTTCAAGTTCGGAGGTTGGGATCGCGTTCTGGAGTTGCTTGATCGCGGTACCTGCCGTCAGCGGGGATACCGATGTGCCGTGGGACGGAGCGACTACTGCGGGGGCTGCGGCTTCCGAGGGTACAACTTCTTCGTCGGACTCGAAAGCGGGGGCTGCATTTGAGGGATTACGTAGTGCCATTTTGATTCCTTTCATAGAGCGTTGTCAGTGTCATTGCCTCACGGTGAAACAAATAGAGTACACCGTGAGGCATAAGTGTACTCCATTCTCGGGGTAAGTCAATCTCCCCTAAGTTTCTTGCTAAGTGCTTCGGCGTCTCTTTCTGACTGCCGGCGGTGCACTTCACTTATCCTTTTATTCCTATTGTTCTCCCTTCCTTTCTCAAGGTGCTCCAGCGTTAGTCTAGAAAGTTTTCCGCCAGGGCGTAGTTTCTTGGAAATCTTGTCCTTACAAAAAGTGCAAAGCCAAGTGGTTGATTTCCTGACGTCACTCTTGCAAGAGATGTTTTTCCACCTCCGGCACTGGGCACAGAAGAATTCTTCGCTCATGATTTGAACTGCTGAACCCCATCTTCATTCATCTTCGCCACATCAAAGCGCATGATTGTCTCGGTGGTTCCGTCTTCACGGAGTTCAGAGGCAGCACACTGATGATCGGTCACTGGCGAGTACGCTGTCAGTGCCACGAGGAATGACTCAAGGTTGTCGAACAGCGCCTGTTCGTGTGTTATCGCACAGTATTGGCGGTATCTGCTGTAAGCCCTCTCGATCTTGATCTCGACCCACCCATCGCCCGTCAAGTAGTCCTTGCCGTTGCGTAGTTCGTATGGCCTGTCCTGCTCGCGGCTTAACAAGGCGATTTGGTTGAGTGTCTTGGTGACTTCGCTACGCCCGAATACCCTGACTGCCTTGGCGTCTTCACCAATCGAGGCCCGGTCGTACTTCTCGGAAATAAGGTCGTCAATGCGCTCGTCGAAGTAATCATCGAACACGGTGGAAAGGGCTTCCTTCAGCATCAACCACCCGTGTATCACGATTGCCGTGTTGAACACGATACGGTCAGCCATCGACCTCGCCTGAGAACTTCCCAATGCCTCATCCGGCAACTTCGCCCGGATCGCCGCGACAATCTTGGTCACCTCCTCATACATCTCCTTGAGGTCAATGCCGAAGCCCCGTCGCATGATCAGTTTGCCGATGGCGGAGAGAGCCCGCTTGCCCTCCTCGCTGTCGTGGAGGCGGAGGAAGGCTGCGCTCCTCGCCTTGGTCTGGTAGTCCTTGGTTACCTTTACCAGAACACAGCGCTCGATGATGGCGGTCTCGTTCTCGATGGCCTCCCCGATGAAGATGAGGGGGGCAGCACACTTCGATTTGATGACGCCAAGGGAGGTCTCGCCGCCCCGGTTGATGGTGCCCCGGTTGCCGGTGTCGCCGCCGATGTACGAGTTCTTCAACACGTCCTTCATCTTCTCGTACTTTCCCTTCTGGCTGCGAAGTTCCCGAGGCTTGTACTCATCGAAGATGGCTGGGGCGGAGTGGCTGGTCGATACCTTGTTGTCGATGGCGAACGGGGTAAAGGACGTCGCCGTGGCAAGGCCGTGACCATTCCTATACCAGTGCAGCCGGGACAGCATGATGACCGTCTGCGACTTCCCCGCCCCCGCTTCACCGAAGACCTGCAGGTTCGGGAACTGCTCGAACAGGCGGAGGTAAGCGGAGCGGTAATGGGCAGCGATGAACCACCCTACCGAGTTGATGACAACCTCGGGGCTGTTGAAGTTGAACAGGTCCTCGATTTGCGAACGCATCTCCTCGGACAGTGCCGGCGCCTTGTGAATGTCGATCATGTAGGTGCTGGCTGCCTCACTCGGGCGATACCGCAAACGAAAATAGTCGGGGTCGTCCTGGTCAAGGGAAGACTCGAACGTGTCCTGCGTGAGGTAGACCGAGATCGGAGTCGGGTCGTCCTTCTCGGGGTGGTCGATGATGAAGAACCCCTCCCGAGGGTAGGAATACACCTTGCCCCCACTTTTGGCTTTCTCCGCCATGATGTCGAGGAGGGCGGCGGTCTCCTGTTCTCCTCCTTGGTAACTCACTTGAAGCCCTCCAAAAAACTTTCTCATATTATTGGCCGAGGTGAAAGTATCTGACCCCAGCATCTTCCTCGCAACCTTCTTGCCGTCGACGATGATGTCGAACTCGTAGCCCGAGAAGTTCTTGCTCTCGGCGTCGATGAATGCCTCGACGTTACGGAGGACGGCGCGGGCGATGGGTTCGTCCTTGTCGCCCACCCGCTTGAACATGCCGTCGCCGTTCATGAAGAACCCCTTGCGCAGTCCGCGCATGACATCGAAGGCAGGATCGTTCGAGGTGATGTTACCGGCCTCGTCGATTTCTTCCTTCGGTTCCGGTTTGTCCTCGTAGTCCTCACGGTCGAGGATGCCAAGGTCGTGGGTGCTGGTGCCTGGTTTGAGAAGCCTGACGATGGGGCCGACGTCGAAGTCGTACAGGACGTCCTGCTCCATGTAGTCATACATCCTGCCGAGTTCTTCCTGCCTCTTGCCGAAGGTGCCGTAGCGGCGACTGTCGCTAACGTGCTTCTCGCAGACCCCTTTGCAAGCGTTCAGGAACTCTTTGCGGAGCATCCCGACGCTGGTTGCGTAGATGGCGAGTTGCATGGCGATGCTTTGAAAGCCAGCGCCCTCGGCGACGGTCTCCCCAGACATCAGCCCCAAGATCGTGGGCGGGGTCTTGCCTACCTTCTTCCAAGGGTCGAGGACTGCCGACGCCTTCTCCATACGCTTCTTCTTGTTGCGCATGGCCCCGGTGATCTTCTCCTTGCTGCGATCAAACAGCAGAGCGAACTTCGGGTTGCAGTAAGCAGGGCTCGGCGTTGGCTCAGGACGGGGCGACTTGATGAGTTCGCGGTAGGAGTGCTCGTCAATCTCCATCGCTTCGTCAAGGGTGAGGGGGACCTTGTAAAACCCGTTCTCACGCTTGACGTTGGGTGTCCGCCACTGCCTCCCCCGCTTGCCGGTGTAGACGTTGAGGTCGAGCGTATCGACGATGACGGCTTGCGCCATTTCCCGATACACATAGGCAAGGTAAGAGGTGCCTGTCTGCGGCACCTTCGGGATGAAGCACTCCTGCGGGATTTCGATATGAAACCCCTTGCTGCCGGAGGCGTAGAAGCGGGCCTGGGTCAGATCGAAGTCAAGTTCGGCGTGAAGTTTCCCGAGGAACGCTTTGAATTGGTCGCACACATAGGGAAGGTCGTCGCCAGCGTCGAAATCGCTATAAAAAGGCCCACGGTATTTGACCTTGGTCCAGTCCTCGTTGTTGTCGGGGATGAAGGATAGGTCGAGGACGGTAGCGAAGGCGGGCTTCCCTTCTTTAATGATGCTTTCCCGCCGGTCAGCCAGAGCCTCTGTCCAGCGGGACTCGACTCCGTCCTGCTGGAAGAACATATACCAATTAGCCATGATATGCCCCTATGAGTCAGGCTGATTCTTTAGAGAAAAACTCCTTTTGATAAGTCCGGTACGGCTCCAGGTAGACAACCCCGCGCTCCCGCAAGTGATACCGTGACTGTGTGCGGATCACCATCGGGAAACTCAGGGAGCAGTCGTCGACGTTATCCTCTCGCGCCGACCAGCGCACCATCTGGTGCACGGGTAGATGGACGAAGATGGGGAAGTCCCACAACTGGGCAGGTTCGTAGCCCACGGTGATGATGTCGCCGTGGTTTTCCAACCACTCGAGTTGGGTGCTGCAGCCATCTCCGTCGTTGCACATGAAGTCGAGGACGGAGATGGTGCCAAGTTTGAGGGGCTGGCGCCCGGCCATCTCATAGACGACGAACTTGCGGTTCATGTATGCCGTCTCAATGCGCGTATGCTTCATGGTAGCGAGGACAGCCTTGCTGTCGTCGTCGATGTTGTCAGCCAGGTACTTATAAAGTTCCTCTGGTGGTAGAAATCCCTTGCTCATGAATCATCCTTTTATTTTTACGTGTAAGAGGCAGCATTCTGCTACTGCCGTTTGCAAACTACAAATTTATTTCAGCGTGATTGTCTTGCCCTCCAGAGAGGCGTATGCCTCCTGGTCGTTGTCCTTGTTGTACACGCCAAACGCGGCGTCAGGTTTGTCTACAAACTTGAAGCCGCATGGGCATCCTTGGCGCAACCCCTCGACCAGATCAATGCGGACATACATCAAGTCAGTGTCGCTGATCTGGTTAGAACACCACGTTTGATCATACCACCCGTCGAACTGCTCGGCCTCCGAGTCGATCTGGAGCCAGATAGCTTCCGGGGCGGTCTTGTGTAGGGCGGTGATGCGAGCCTTCTCGTCAGCCTCGAATTGTTCGTCTTCGGTCATTTCAATCCTTTCGGTGCGTAGAGTGGCGTGGATGCTACATGGCAGACATCATTCCTAAAGAACAACGCCCCGCCCCTCGGGTCTACATTCATCCACGCCACCGGCTCGTCGAGCCATGCCTTGAGGGCTGAGTCGTCGGGCTGGATGGCGAGGGCGTCGGTTGCTTGCAGCTTTGCTGCATCACAGACACAATGACCGTCTTCCCCCATGTCATCTAGTAGTTGCTCAAGAGTCTCATTTTTAATTTTTATTGCCGCCAATGAATAAGCGAGTTGGTGTTTAAGGTCTTCTATTTTGGTAGTAAGTGTTTCCATGATTTTCCTGAAATAATTGAGTGAATTACTCCGTTGCTTACGCCAAACGTCCTAGCCAATTCGCGCTCTGAGATTTTAAGTTTGCTAGCACGGATCAATAAAACATCATTTGCTGTTAGCTTTGCGTTATGGCTTTTCTCGCCAATGGTTTTCTTTTCTTGGGGTAGGCTTTCCCATGACCGGCGGCCTTTGTTGTAGCAGTCCAATAGATTGTCTTTCTGCGTACCAACAAACAGATGGGCTGGATTGACGCATTTTCTGTTATCGCATGTGTGAAGTACGTTCAATCCTTCCGGTATTGGCCCTACAAATAGTTCGTGAGAAACACGGTGCGCTCGTTTTAGCTTTCCTTCAGCGTGTATGTATCCGTAACCGCCTCCAGCAATGTTTCCAGTCCACTCCCAACATCCAGATTCAGATTTTGAAACTTTCGACAAAAACCTATCTTTCAGCGGAACTGAAACAAAACCTTTTACTCCTTTAGTTGTCTTCATTGCCATCTCCTGAATTCAGCTTGCACGCGGCCAGCGCAGCGGCGAGTTGCTGTTCCAGGTGCGCGATGCGTTCCTCATCAGTCATGGAATCCACTCCAGCATATAGGCGAGGTCCAGCCCAAGGATGATGCCTGCGGCGATTGCCAGTCCGATACCGACTGCCACATCAATTCGGTCGCGTTCAGGTTTCCAGGGGGCATGCTTCCACTGGTCGGTATTGGAGAAGCGCTGAGGACGGCGGACGACTTGCGGGGGGTTGTTCATTTCATTCCTTCCTTTGCGGCATCTCGCATCTGTTCAACCACGTTGAGCAGGAATATCTCATAGTCGGCCTCAGGCATGGGGATACCCTCGCTCCCGGCCCACACTTCATAGACGTTCCTAAGGGCTTGCTGGCTATCGGCGAGTTGCTGGCGGAGTTCTCCCATGCGAACAACGCATATTGTGACGTTGTTATTTAGTTCCGATACTTCTGCTCTCGCCGAGGCGAGTTGCTGTTCCAGTTCCCCGATGCGACCATTCGCTTTCTGCAAAGGTGTCGGTTCTGGTGGAAGCCTGTTCCCTTCACTGTCAAACCACTCCGGTTTGCAAACAGGACAGACTTCCCAGTGTTCGCATTTGCAGGTTCTCATAGTCCAATCTCCATGCGTATTTGTTGTGCCTTGGCCTTGCTTCCACTGTCGAAAGCATCGTTCATAAGTCTTGCCACGCGATAAGCTGACAGCGGAAAATCTGCGCTTCGTACAGCAATAGTGCGGCGATGTTGGTCTCCGTGGAATACGCAGATCACATCGTCTTCGTCATTCACTACCCAATGTGTGTTAGTTGGTTTCATATTCCCGCCTTTCTCATCTTCGCCCATGCTTCCGCATCCTCTGCGGCTCCGGGCTTCAGGTTGTGGTACTCCTCAATCACCTCGAATGCCGAGTCCCACCACTTGCTAACAATGGCGTTGTCCTTCGTGTCCATAATCAGGCACTCAAGTTCAAGGGCGAGACGATGAACCTGCGCCCATGCGGTACTGGAATCGGCCTGAGCTTCGGCGAGTTGCTGTTGTTGCTGTTGTAATTCTGTTATCGCCCTGTTCCAACTTCCAAGCGTTGCAACGTCGCGCTCGTGTTGCTGGCGCAGTTCGTCACGTTCCGCTTCCAGTTCTGCGATGCGCTCACCATCAGACTGGAGTATCCCAAGCACGGCAGCGTCGTATTCTCGTTTCAGGTTCATCACACCCTCCCCAACCAAAGAAACACATGAAACAGCCCCCAACAGGCCAGCATCGCGGACAGCATCAAGCCAAGCGTGATGGGCCAACCTGGGAAGTCGTCCTCGTCGGTGAAGCAGAGTTCCGTGGGGATATGTTCCTGAGGGGTAGGCTCGGGTGTAAGCGCAGGCATCCGACTCTTGCGGACGACCATCGGGGGTTCGTAGTCATTACTCATTTTGATCTCCAGTTTCAGTTTGTTCGACTTCCTGTGAATCACACGCCAACTTGGTCCAGCACCCCCAACAAAACCCATCACGATAAGCGTAATACTCATCGCATGAAGCGCAGTATTCGGGGTTCTTCAAAGTATCGGTGTCCATCTCAATACCTCTTGTATTTTCGTTTCGGTCTCTGTTTCTCCCTCCCATCAACCCCATACACAGGGAGGGCGGGGCCGGTTCTCTGCTCCCACCCCACGACCTTGACGGCGCCAAGTTCGTGAAGCATCCTCATGTAGTATCGGAGATTGCGCCGGCCAACGCCGATGGTTTCCTCGAGTTCGTTGACGGTGGCGGGGCCAAGCTCGAGGTCGCGCAGGATCAGTTTGGTCGTGGATTGTTCGGGGCGGGGTCTCATCCCCGTCTCCGATACTCAACTACCTTCACCTTCTCAATGCCGAGTTCAGTCAGCATCCAGCCAGGTATTCTCTTGTTCCCTGTAAGGATTTGGTAGATGTAGTTCGGAGTGCACCTGTACTTGTCGAGTAGCATCCCCCTTGATTCTTGTGTTGGCCATTTCGCTTGGGCGTCGGCGAGAACTTCTTTAAGTGTCATATACTCTCCTTATAAGATGTGGCGGCGGCGGTTATGCCGACATTGGGCTTCCTCCTGTCTCTGACGATGGCGCTCCGCCAGCCAGTCTTCGTGGTCGATCTGGTTCTGCCGCTCTATGTCGGCAAGGTCCATTTCGTCGTCCGTGGTATCGTCAAACTCTTCATCGGGCGGGTCCATGTAGCGGTCATGTGCTGCGTCAAACTGTCTCTGGTTCATTTCACTACCTCCTTCACGCAGTTGGGGCAAAGGTGGCGCTTCTCCCCGCGCCAGATAAGAAACTTGCTACCAGCCAAGGTGCTGTACGTGTTCTTGCACCGGCAGCAGCGCCAAGTTGTTGTGTGTGCCATTTGGTTCCTCTACGGGCGTCTTCGGGTTGCACTTTGTATTGTTCCATGGCCATAGCCATAGCCATAGCCATAGCCAGAGCCACCGCCATAGCCATAGCCATAGCCAGAGCCATAGCCATAGCCATAGCCAGAGCCATAGCCATCGCCATCGCCATAGCCATAGCCATAGCCATAGCCATAGCCATAGCCACCGCCATAGCCACCGCCAACCGGCCTAAAAATTACAGTCCCCATGACGGCTCGACCGGAACGCAAAAGATTTCCGCGCTTTCTGGAATGTCAACGTCAGCGATAGGGCGCAAATCCGCCTTTTTCGTGTTGGTGATGATTCCAGCAAACCCCACGTCAACCCACTTGAACACGTGCAACGCACGACTCAGTTTGATCCGCCCGTTTTCACGGGCGACATCACCGGCAAAAATCCAGCCCCGGTCGACAACGACGATGGCGCGGTTTCCTACAGGCTTGATCTGCACGGAATCAGCACGGACGTACTCGACCTCGTTGATCTTGATGGTTTCGATGTCTTTCATTTGAATCTCCTTGATGAAAATGGTGGGGGATGCAGAGCTTGACTCGCCTCTGCAACTTTTAACGAGAACATCCCCCGTTGAACTTACTTCGAGTTGAACACCGGGTTGGTCTGGGCTACGGCAGTGGCTTCGTCAGCCGGCGCGCACAGCCCCTTCTTGCGGGCGATCTTGGCCCACTTGGCGTCTTCCTCGCACGCATACTCCTGCACGACTTCCATCGTGAGGCGAGCCTTGTCCTCTTGCCCGAGAGCCTTGTGAGTTTGGGAGTTCAGCCGCCCCTCGCACATCATGCGGAGTGCGCTGGCGGAGAAGCTAAGGCCGAAACCCGGAGCAACTACTGAGGCGGATGCTGCACCATCACAGGTGTTGTTCGTGCTGATGTAGCTGTTGCCCATCGCGGGGGTGTTGTTCGGCATTCCGCTGTAGTCGTGATTGACATAGGAGAGCGACGGCGAGGACGGATCGGTAAAGTTGAACGTCATTGCTCCGACAGAAGATGTTGCAGTGCCTCCAGTAGCGGTGCCACCCGCAGCGTTGCCCCCCGCAGCGTTGCCGGTAGCTACAGCGTTGCCGCCAGCGCCGCCGTTGCCGACAGCCGAGGCATTACCGCCAACCCCGATACCAACTCCGACCCCAACTCCAACCGCACCAGATGTTGCCGTCGAAGTGCTGGATGGAGAGGAAGGCTTGGCCGGCTTGGCCGGCTTCTCCGGCTTGGTTGGATGATCCTTTTTCTCGACACGATTGTCATGCCCGTTCGGAAAGTCAGGCTTCCCAGTGGCGTGTGCCTCCGGAAGAAAGAAGATTACAGCCAAGGCCAACAGTGAAGCAAGGATTGCCCACCACGAAACTTTCTCATTAGCGCTCATTTTGAAACTCCTTTTTGTTGCCACCCTTGAAGTGCAGGCGGTGACCTATCCTGTGACTCCATCTTCCAGTGATTCTTCAGTTTATTCTGTGAGAAAACTAACGGCCCCTCTCCTTTTTCAACTCCCAAAGATCATGTCGCGCAAGTCGGCGACGTTACGAATTACCTGATTCACGATTTCGTCCTTCTCAAGCAGGTTATTGAAAGACCTCGGCTGCAGAGTACCCGAGGCAATGGCCATGTAAACCTGGACGGGTTTGTCTTGGCCCATGCGAACAAGCCTTGCTACGCTTTGCGTGAAGTCCCTCGGCGACGTGCAGGGTTCAACGTACATGGCGTGGTTGCATACATTCTGTAATGAATCCAACCCATACCCCGCCGACTTCACCTGAGCAACCATGACCCGACACTTTGGATCGTTTACGAACCGCTCTAAATTGATCTGCTTTTGCTTTGCTGTAACCTCCGAGTTCACGGTGACAACCCCGTACTTAGCCAAGGCGGAGGCAAGCAACGCCACCGACATGCGGTAGTGGGCGAATATAAGCAACTTGCCGTCACCCAGTTCGTCCAGTTTCTCCTTGACCAAGGTAACTGTCTCGGATTCCAGTTTTGGGTCTCCGGCAAAATGTCCCCAGTTCATGACGATTTGGCCAAGCGCGTGCATCAACTTCGTTGCCTGTGTCGCGTCAATCTTGCCCCCGTCAGGCAGCCTGAGCAGTTCCTCCTCCGCCAACTTCCGATACAGTTTCAAGTGCTTCGGGTCGAGGTCATAGTGGAGTGGGATGTAACTTACCTTCGGCATTTGCTCGTATACATCGGCGAGCAGCACACGTTTCGAGTTCAGGCTCATGTTCTCGGCCAGGAGTTCGAGGTTCCCCCACTCTACCGTCTTCCCAAAAAAATCTTGGGAAAAACTATGTATCCTCATAAAGGCTGTCTTGTTCCGATACACCCCCGGCGCCACGAATTTGAGTAGGCCGTAGGCATCCTCTGGGTTGTTCAGCGGGGTCCCTGTCAGCATCAACCTTGCCTTTCCAAGAGTGAAGTCCATCAACTTTTCGTGGTTATCGGTCCCGATGTTCGAGATCATCGTCGCCTCATCCACAATCGTCACGTACTTCAGGTCCCGGAAATGATTCTCGAATCGCATGTACTCCTTCTTGAAAATCTGGATACCGACGAGAACGAAGTCAGCGTCAAGACTCATCGCCTTCCGCTCTGCCGGGGTGCCCGCATACTTGACGACACTAAGCGAGGGCTTGATCGTCTTCAGCCACGACTCCCACTGCTTGAGCAGGATTGGGGGCATGATGACAACGCAGCGCTCGCCGTAGTAGATTTTACGGAATAGGGCGACTACCGTAGAGCACGCTGTTTTTCCCGTGCCCGGATCAAGGTAGTGCCCTTCGCCATCCAAAGGCCCCAAGTCATCGACCACCTCAACCTGAAATGGCTTCAGGTTGAAGGGGAGGGTGTAGTGGGAGAGGGCAATTTCGGTGGGGGTCATGGCCAAGTTCTATGGGCTTCTGCCACGTGCTCAAAACCGTCGTACTCTTCGATCACCCAATCTACGTCATCCGGGATTTCTATCACCTTGAGTTTGGAAAGCCAGTCCGCGGCTTCTTCGCCCATTTCTTCCACGACTTGAATAAGATATGGGTCGTCCCTCCTGATTTCGTCGTCGTCGTCGTAGCACACGTCGTTTTGCGCCACTAAAAGTTCTTTGTACCTTTTAATAGCCTTGGTAGATAAGCCAAAGCCGCCAAAGCAAGCATTGATTACGATTTTTTGCATGATGTTTCTCCTTATCAACTTCCAAACTTCACAGGGTCGTTACGCTCAATCTTAACCCGCTTGTCGGCGCCGTCCTCGCTGATGCCCATCAGGCGGGCCGCAGCGAGCACTTCTCGGAAAAGTCCCACCGGCAGATCAAACTGTACGTCGATGGGTTCATCACCATTGAAATCCGCAATCCGTAACCGAACGACCTCGCCATTGGTAGCGAGCCTGCCGTTGACCGACAGGGCCGCGCACCTGTAGTTCGTCCAAGGGTTTTTGTGGGTTGCCATCTCCTCACCGCCCCCCGAACCGAACTTCAACCACGTTGTCCTCGAAGCGCACATTGGAGTGAAGCCTGACGGCTGCCTCGCCGGCACGGGCCAGCACTGTCGCCACCCATTCTGAGCCCCCGACCTTGTAGGTAGCCCTGGCGCTGTGATCCTCCTTGGCAAACCAAGCGGCGAATTTGGCGGGATGTTCGTGAAGCATGGTGTCGAGGTCATCGTAGATTCCGACGTCACAGGTGATGGTGTCGAACAGGGTGGGGTTCGCAATGTAACCGAGAAACCAATCCTTGCCCGATCCGGGAAGCGTGTCGAACATCGGGTACGAAAGCCACATCAGATTCCAGATTGTGTCCCCCCGATTTATCGTCTTGGTGGCAACGACAGGACCATAGTCGCGGCCGTTCGGGATGTAGGCGTCGCGTGGGAGGGGGGAGTAAAGGCAGGGTTGCATTATTTGATTCCTTTCGCTTTGTTGATGGCAGACTGAGCACGAACGATGTCCTGCCACAGTTTGAATGTCCCGCTTATTTCGTTGCCGTGGGATCGGTAGATGTATTCGGCAGACTGCACCAATTCAACCAGCGCCCCCAGAAGCTCCGGCGCCGCCGCAATCAGGTCGGCATCGTTGGGGTCATACGTGACCGCAATGTTTGCCCCTGTAACTTCGCTGATGACAAGCCCTTGAATGGTGTTTGACGCCCTGTACCACGGGCCCGAAGTAAACGTATTAGTCATGTGATGCCTCTTTCTGTGTGAGCCGAAATGCACGGACCCCTTCGGCTTGTTTGCTTGCTCTGATGGAATCGCTATGGCGCTCGCCTCTAGACGTGCGACCGTGGCGCTCTCTGTCTTTCGCGTTTTCCTTCGGAGTTCCCCATGCAAGGTTGTCAGCGTTGGGGTTCGTCTTATCCCCGTCGAGGTGCCGAACCTCATGTTGATGAGACGGGCGCTCTGGCAAGTAAGCAGCAGATACCAATGAATGAACGGCGTAGCGAACGCGCTTACCTGCGAGCGTCACACGAACGGACGGATACCCGTCAGCGTTCGGGTGTTGGGCCAACTCCCGACGACCGAGTCCGCGCCAGTTTGTTGTGGAGAAAATGCGTCCGTCCCTTGTGATTTCGTAACCAGCCAGCAAAACTGCCGTGTGTTTGGTGCTCATATTAAATTCCTTTCAAAGTTCAGTTTTGATACGGACGGCAACTATGATGCTGCCTACGACATTGTTATGCACGATCTGCGCGTCAATCCCTTCGACATTCATCCCTGTGTCGGTCTGGAGTTGCCGAAGAATTTGAAGTATCTGGCCCTCGGCCTCAATCACTTTGACTCTGGCTTCACTGATGGTGATATCAGGCATGGTTCTTCTCCTTCAGCAACTTCTCGATCCGCATCTTCTTCGTTTCCAACTTCTCGCGGTACTCGAACTGGGAATTGACATTGGCTTTGACCTTGGGCGCGAAGGGGTTGTAGTCAAGTTTCGTGTACTCGAAGGCGTACCGGATGACCTTGTGGAAATGCTGGCCGGGAGACTCAGCGGCGATGAGGTCGGCATAGACCTTGAAGTCCGCGTTCTTGTAGGCATAGACGCCGCCGTGATTGAACTCGACATACAGAACTCGGTTGGCCCAACCGACACGGGCGATGTTGCTGGATGAAGCGTATGAATTGATCATTGTGTGAACTCCTTGTATGAGTCTTACTCGTGAAGCGTGATGGTGCAGCGCACCAATTTATCAATCACGACCTCAACCCCGGTGTAGTCGGGCGTCACAGCTACAACATTCCCAAACGCATTAACGTAGGCCATCCCAGAAATCTCCCTCGGCTTCGGCCTCGCATCCCGATACAGAATGATGTCGAGAACGGAGGGCTGCCCATCGTTGCTGAACAAGCCCTTGGCGGTGTGTGTCCGAACTGCCCCGTCCTCCTTCAGGTCGATGGAAACGACTTGCTCTTTGTAGGTGGCGTTGGCGCCAAGATAGACAACTTCGAGGTCCCTCGGGGTGTCGTCGTAGTCTTGGCAGACGCGGTAGGTGGGCTTCCAGCCTCCAGCCAAGTCTTCGTCGAAGCGGGGCATACTGAAGGATTTGAATTCATATTTGCTCATGATGTTTCCTTATGTGATGTGTTGATATTTTCCCTGTTTTTAGGGACAGGGTCAAGAGTTACTTCATGCCTAGGCATCGCCAAGGTTTCTGATTTCCTCCTCCAAGTCGTCAACCTGGTCCTTCAGGCTCTCGACCTCGTCACTCAGTTTCATGTTTTGATCCTCAAGGGCTTCGACCTCCTTTTCCTTCTCTGAGACCTGCTTCTCGAGGTCCTTGATTTGCTCTTTGACGTCGCAGGGGTCATCGCCAAGTAGTCTCCACTCTTCCAGTTCTCGCAGGGCTTCGAGAAGCTCGTCGGTATCGACTTCGTCGAAGGCATAAGCGAGGCGCTCCTCGAGGGATGCGTTGGTTCCTAGTGTCATTTTGTTTCTCCTTTGAAATAAGTTTTGAGGTTCATGCAATGCTCCCGTCTTCATAGAACTCGTAGCCATTGGCTTCGCAGGCTTCGGCAACCGCCTCGTCGCTAGTTTGATAGTCGTACTCTTTCTCGAGTTGGCCATAAATCCAGTCCGCAAAGTCCCGCATGAGTTGGGTGACTTCCTCTTCAGCGTCGCCGATGTCGCGGTACTCGTCGTCGTAGTGGGAAACGTCGACGCTCATCGTGTTGGAGTGAGAGTAGAAATTGCTGCCGGCTCCCCTCCCCATTCTCGCCGTGAGTTTGTAGAAGTGACGACGCTGCACATCTTGCAGCCCATTCACAATGCGATGAACTTCGGCGTCTCCGCAGTATGCCTTGACCGCCTTGAGCGCTCCCTTCTTGTACTTGTAGGTTCCCTCGAAGCTGGCGCCGTCGCCCTGACTCCAGAACCCGCTCCAGTAAATCGTCGGGTCGTAGCGGTGCCCGCCATTCATCAGGGTCTTGCGTGTTCGCCGGATGTCGAGACCGAACAGGTCGGCGATGGTGGCAGCGTCCTCGTAGATGCAGTCGTAATCGAGGTCGGCGCTCCACCAGGATTGAACCTTGGATTTGGCTTCGTCGCTGAGTTCCCCGTAGGTATATACGGGGAAAGTGTTGGTTTGCATTCTCATGGTATGACTCCTTCTATGAATTTGAATCAACAAGGACGTGCTTCCAGGTGTCCCCTCTTTTAATCTCCCTGACGTATCTCTCACAGATTAAAAACTCAGAGGCTAGATTTTTTGTATTTTCCCCGTCAAGACTTCTGCGGTGGATTTCCAAAACCTGACCTTCCGTTAATTTTGACATACCGTGCCGGCACCCCCTGTTCGACGTCCCATGCAAGGCTTTATCCCTTTCGTTATCCGACTTGGTTCCCAACGACAAGTTGCTTGCGTGGTTGTTCATCTTATTCCCGTCCAAGTGCCGGATGCACTCGTGTTTATTTCTCGCCCTTATCCACGCTTCTCCAACTACTACATGAACAGCAACACGCTTTCTAGTGTTGTTTTTCCAAAACTCTACAGACAGATACCCAGAGTTGAGTAGAGATTGTGAAAGTGGTTTAGACGCCCCTTCCCGGAAAACCACCCCACCTTCGGTAACCAAATACTTTTCAAATCCGACAACCCTCTTGGTTGCCTTTAAGCCAAAATCTAACACTTGGCGCCCTCCTCAACGTAACAGTTAAAGCACAGCCCACAATCGTACACCTCTTTCTTCCCGCACTCGGTGCAAACAGGACTTGAGTCTAGTACCAAGGCCGAACAGCAGTTAGACCTGTAAACGTAATCGTGGTGAAAGCCTCGACTCCCAAAGTATTCGTATGGGCCGATACCCTCGTCGTATTCGACTCCGATACAGGGAAGGCCACAGCTTTCGCAGTAGCCCTCGGGGGCTTCTTCAGGATCGCGTCTCATGCCCATCTCCTCAGCCAGTCACGAACCCGGTTCATGCAGGCTTCGCCGACAGACCAGTCAGAGATACGCCCGTCGAGATTCAGCCCGCTCTCGGATTTGAGCAGGGTGCTGAGGTAGTACCGGGTTACGAATTGGCCGAGGTCGGTGTGCGCATAGCGGGTGTCGAAAAACTCGATGAGGGGGTCGGCCTCGCCGTGAGTGAGTATGTCGTTCAAGCCATACTTGTCTCCCTTCTCGACAAGGCGGATAGCCCAGACAAGGTGGGAGCGAGTGTCGTGGAAGATTTTGAGTTTCATTTTGTGATTGCTCCTTTGATTACTGCCCGAAAACAGCGGCAGATATGATTGAGAAAGCGCCCGAGGACAGCCCTGTAACGACGACTGTCCAAAGAAGAAGGGCGCCCAGAACAAAGGCGGCGTCGGGTCTCAATTCTCACCCACGCACATACCATTCCTGCAACGAGGCGAGCCTCTGAATCACTTCCCGATCCGACCCACAATCCAGGAATCGGGTACGTACAAGGTTGAGGGCTTCGGCGATTGCTTCGGCGCAGGCTCGGGAGGGGGGTTCGGCGACGACTTCGCTTATGAAGGGGGTTTGATACATCACAGAGAAGACGGCGCTGCCGTCGTCAAGGGTGTTCTCGTAGACTTTGAAAACGCCGAGGTCATATTCGGGTTTGTTCATGGTTTACTCCTTTGTTTGAGATTGAAATTCTAGGTCAAACCTTGCCCCAAATCCAGTGGTCGTCGTCAAGGTTCCTCATCAGGTCGCGCAGCCACGAGTCAATTGAGATACTCTGCCCCGTGGTTTGGCGCCCCCAAATCCGAAGCCCCGCGAACTCGAACACGATTTGACCTGCGTTCCCGAGGTCCCGAGCAGTCCAGCCCTCGGGGACAACATAATACTCGAACACCTCGTTGTAGTCCGGGTCAAGGTTAAAGTGCTGGCCGATCTCGACGTACTCGGAATCGTTGGTGATGAGGTCTTTGACTTTGGTGCGGAGTTGCTTGATGTTGGCCTCAAGGTGTTGGCTGTACTCGACCCCGGTTTCTTCCTCGAATTCCTCCTCGGATACCCCGATGACTTCGTCGACAACGTCACTCCAATCCCCCACCATGTCAGCGACAACCTCAAGGTCTTCGAGGTCGGCGTCGTCGATGAAATAGTCAACCACCTCGGAGTAGTCCTCCTTCTGGAACCAGCCGAGGGCCTCGTCGTAGTCGAAGTCGAAGATGCGTGAGCACTCCTCGAGATTCTGGCCGATGGGGTACATGAGGGACGAGACGCACTCGCCGATGTTGCGCTCAACCCAGAGTGAGCAGGCACGTTGGAAATCGGATTCGTTGGCGATGATTTCTTGCTTCATGGTCATGGTAGTTCTCCTGTTAAATTCTCGGCAGCCTGCCGAAAATGATTTGGTAACAAGTCTCGAAAGGGATTTGACGCTTGGCGCAGTACCTTGCGAACGTCCAGGGTCCCCATTGTTTTGCCTTGGCGGGGAGGTTGGTCATGGGATTGCCGCCTACCAAATCCGAACGAGGCCATACTCCTCGCCCCGTTCCTGCGAGAGTTCCCGCGCCTTTGCCGACGCCATTTGAGTTGCAGTCC